>CXWF01019330.1_pt1 | contig 49869 bp, 52 predicted proteins | sample 468421 | NCBI WGS metagenome assembly CXWF01 (sample SAMEA2620812, study PRJEB7988) | marine metagenome | biome: marine biome (ENVO:00000447); feature: surface water layer (ENVO:00002042); material: "saline water (ENVO:00002010), including plankton (ENVO:xxxxxxxx)" | depth 5 m
GATCACGATAGGTGCAAGCTTGCCCAGCATCTCACCTGCCGACATGGTCGGCATGTCGTCCACCGGCACTTGTGTCCCGCCGATAAATTCGGGTGCCCATTTACCCATTGCGATGATCCCGAAGGCATAGGTCGCCGACAGAACGAGACCGGGGATGATGCCGGCGATGAAGAGGTCGCCGACCGATTGCTCGGTCAGAACGCCGTAAAGGATGAAGAGCAGGGACGGAGGGATCAGCATTCCCAGTACCGCCGAACCCGCGACAACGCCGACCGAAAAATGCGGGGTATATCCGTGGCGGCGCATCTCCGGCACCGCGACTTTGGTGAACACGGCCGCCGAGGCGATGGAAATGCCGGTGATCGCGGCGAAGATCGCGTTGGCGGCGACAGTGGCGACGCCCAGCCCGCCGACCACCTTGCGAAATGCCTGCTGTGCGACGTCGAACGTATCGCGCCCGATCCCGGCGACGGACACGACGAGGCCCATCAGCACAAAGAGCGGCACGACCCCGAAAAGGTAGTCCGAGATGGAATCCTTGAACGCGGCGACCATCAGCTTGGCTGCGAGGTCCATGTTGTCGCGCAGGAGCCAGACGCCGACAAAGCTCACCAGCATGAGCGTGATGGCGACATGAAGCCCGGAATAGATCAGCACCAGCATCACGCCGATAGAGGCGAAACCGATCTCGAGTCCCGTCATGGTTGGCGCCCCGCGAGGTTGGCCCAGGCGGAGGCGAGGTATTGCAGCACCGTCGCGGCCATGCCGATCGCCATGAGGCCGTAGAGCGGCCAAGTGGGAATGACGAAGAAGCCCGGATTGCCCATGAAGTTGCGCTCGGGCTGAACCCAGGCCTTGGACAGCACCGGGAAGAAATACCAGAAAGTCAGCGCCAGAAGCACGGCGCCGATTATGTTGAACACGGCCAGCAGGATCTGCGCAGCGCGCGGCGAGCGCTTCATCACCACCATGATGAGCAGGTCCGACCGCGTGAGCGCGCCGGAGCGTAACGTGTGGGCCAGTTGCAGAAACACGATCCCGACGATTGAGAAGGCGACCATCTCTGCCACGCCCGCGATGGGCGCATTGAACAGGGTCCGCATGGCGATATCGGCGCAGATCAGCAGCATGATCGCGATGATCCACACGGATCCGAGCGCGTTCAGCCCGGCCACGACCGGACCCAAAGGCCCATCGCCCCCGCCACGCCCTCCGGGCGCGCGGGATGTTTCGTTCACATCGCTCACGTCAGTCTCCTCCCGGTCACCCCGGCGCATGATGCGCCGGGGCAGGTCCGGTCAGTCTTCGAGGTAGTTGCGCTGGAAGGTGAACCCCGCATCGGCGAGGTAGGCGACATAGGCCGCAAGGATATCATCCACCGGCTCGCCCCGCGCCCGCGCGGCCTCAGCCCAGGCCGTGGCCGGATTGGCCATTTCCTCGATCCAGGCCTTGCGCTCGGCCGGATCGAATTCGACGATCTCGCCACCGCCGTCCAGCATCGCCTGCGTCGCGCCCTCGATCCGGGCCGACTGTTCGGCAAAATAGGCCTCTTGGTAGGCATCGGCCGCGACCCGGAAGGCATCCTTGGTGGCGTCCGAGAAGCTTTCCCAACGGTCTTGCGACACCGCGAGACCGCCCACATACATCGCGCCGAATTCGACCGCGTTGTAATAGGGGGCGACTTCCCAAAGCTTCGCTGGGGCGTTCGCCGTGATCCAGCCGATCGCGCCGTCCGATACGCCCGTCTTGATGTCGTTGTAGAAGCTGACATAGCTGCCCTGCACGCCGACCGCGTCGGTGCCGTCGAGCCAGGACAGGTTCGGACCGGCACCCGAGATCTTGACGCCCGCCATGTCGGCACGGGTCTTGAGCGGCATGGTCGTCGCGATGTTGTAGCCGTCGATGGCGATGCCGCCGCCGATGTAGACCACGCCGGTCGCGTCCGCGAGCTGATCGATAAAGCCCTCGCTCGACATGAGCGCGTGTTCCGCCGCTTCGGTCACCAGCTTGGCGTCGACCGGTCCGAACGGCATGGCATAAGTCATGTTCAGGATGCCCATGTTCGCCGGGTCGAAGACGCCCATCGCCTGTCCGACGTCGATCAGACCATCCTGCATCGACTGTGCTTCGGCGCCGAGTTTGACGAGCGTGCCGCCATAGGCCTCGGTCCACTCGACCTCAACCTCGCCGGTTTTGGCGAGCTCCTCGTTGAGCGTCGGAATGAACGTCTCGCCGATATGCTTGACCCACAGGAACACCGCCGGATGTCCCGTCGCGATGGTCAGGTTAAGCTTCTCCTGCGCAAGCGCCGGAAGCGCCCCGCCTGCCAGAACCGCGGACGCGGCCAGAAGCGACATACTGTGACGTATGGTTTTCATGTTTTCCTCCCTGATGGCTTTCGCCGTTTCCTCCGAAGCCAACGCTAACGGCCATTGAACAACTGTTCAAGATTATTACGATGGCGTTCAACACAGGGCATTTCATGACCATCAAACCCCAACGAAACAAGGCCGATCAGGGCGAAACCTCGAAGGAGCGAATCCTCGCCTCCGCCGAATCGGTCTTCGCGGAATGGGGTTTCGACGGGGCCTCGGTCCGCCGGATCTCGGAAGAGGCGGGGGTGCCTGTCGCGCTCATCAACTACCACTTCGGATCCAAGGCCGGGCTGTACCGCGCGATTTTCGAGAAGCGCGCGCCGGCTATCATGGATCAGCGGATCGCCGGGCTGAGGCTCGCGCGGGCCGAACCGGACCTCGACCGGCGCATCGACCTCGTGGTCAAGGCGCTGATCTACCCGATGTTCTCGCTACGTGGCGAAAGCCCGTCCGCGGATTTCGGGCGCATGATCGTGCGCGAAATGTCGGACCCGCAGTCAGAAGCGCGGGGCATTTTCCGCGACATGTTCGACCCCGTGGCCGAGATGCTGACCGATGCTATATCGAAGTGCTTTCCCGACTGGACGCTGGAAGAGGTTCACTGGGCCTATCACACGATGCTCGGGGCCATGATGATCGTCATGACGGATAATGGCCGCATGGCGCGGCTCTCCGGGGGGCGTGTGTCGTCCGACAATTGGGAGGAGGCCGCGCGCCACATGTGCGCGATCCTTGTCGCCGGACTGAAATACCGGGATCGCGACCAGACACGCGGATCGGAAGACTAAGGACATTCAGGGAGGAACTCGCATGAAACTTGTCACATACGATACGGGCGACGGGATCGGTCGGCCCGGCGCGTTGGTCGGGGACGGCAGCAGGATTGCCGACTTGGCTGCCAACTCATCAGGCGCTGTGGAGTCGGTCTTGTGGATCGCCGAAGGCGGCGAAAGCGCGCTGGCACAGGCGCAGGATGCGGCCAAGGGGAGCACACAGGTATCATTGGACGACGTCCGGCTGATGGCCCCCATCGAGCCGCCACCGCAGATGCGCGATTGCCTGTGTTTCGAGACCCACCTGATCCAGGCGTTCAAGCAGGCGCGCAAACTGCGGGCGAGCCAGATGCCCGATCCGGAAGCCGCCGAACGCGAGATGGAAGAGCAGGGCATCCTGTCGGTGCCGCAGACGTTCTACGACCAGCCGATCTATTACAAAGCCAACCGCTTTTCTGTCGTTGGGCACGAGCATGACGTGATATGGCCCGGCTATTCCAACTTCATGGATTTCGAACTGGAGTTCGGCGTCTACATCGGCAAACCGGCCAAGGATGTGAAAAAGGCCGACGCGATGGATCACGTCTTCGGCTACACGATCTTCAACGACTTCACGGCCCGCGATGCCCAGACCGCCGAGATGGGCGGATCGCTCGGCCCGGCCAAGGGCAAGGATTTCGACACGGCGAACCCGATGGGCCCGTGCCTCGTGACAGCCGATGAATTCGGTGATCCCTATGACAAGACGATGATCTGCCGGGTGAACGGAGAAGAATGGGGCCGTGGCTCCACGTCGACGATGCACTGGAGTTTCGCGGACCTGATCGAACACATATCGGCCTCCGAGACGATCCGGTCGGGCGAGTTTCTGGGCTCCGGCACAGTGGGCAATGGCTGCGGCCTGGAACACATGCGCTTCCTGAAACCGGACGACGTGGTCGAACTCGAGGTCGAGGGGATCGGTGTGCTGCGCAACCGGCTGGTCAAACCGGGCTGAGGGCGGCGCGGCGGGTCAGCCGAGCGGAGCGTAAGTCAGCCAGATCGCTAGCACGCCGAGAATCCCGAAGGCAATGCGCGCGAACGTCTCGCGGGGCAGGCGCTGGCCGATCCAGTTGCCCACCGGGCCACGCTTCTGTCTCAAGACACTTCAACGAAGAACGGAGCCTCTCAAGCCGATCCATGTTCGAGGCTGCGCCGCCGCTCTGACCGAACGGCGCGGTCTCTGCGCGGAATAAGAGGGACCGACCCCGACCAGCGCCGCTCAACATGGGTGCTGATGCAAGCCGACCCGCGCCGGGTGCAGCGTCCGGCTTTTCGTCGATTTCCTCGACGAAACCCTGCTGGGACGACACAGATTTTTTCGGGCGCCGATATCAAGCGGATAATCGTTCTGAGCGCAGGGGTAATTCTTCGCTTTTCGTCGGGCTGAGCGGTTTTGGATGCAGGCTCAGCGCAGATGAGCCGAGACATCTTATCAGCGCGCGGCCGGGGTGCTGCGTGCACTCAACATGCGACTGAACAGGACCAATAGTAGACTTACGATCAAGGCAAGTACGGACGCCGTCGTCAGAGCAGATTTCAAGATCGTCGCTGTGCTTATGGCCGTTACCAGCGCAAGGTCTGACCCTGATCCAGTCAGCAGCATGAGGCTTATGCCAAGGTTTTCCAGATAGTCGAAAGTCGCGGCCAGGATTGCCAAGGCTCCGCCTATCTTGGTCATCAGCGTCGGCCCGAACCTGAAGGAACGCCATCGCAATGCCGAAATCAGGGTCAGCGCAAGCAATGCGGGGTAGAGCGTATCGAGGGGGATCTGCCGAGTGAGATAATAGTTGCGCCCTCTCCCGCCGAGTGCTTCCAGCAGACCTTCGGCGTCAGCCTGTGTGTACCCTGAGGGCCGCAGATCGAAAGGCAGCGCGCCTGCAAGATCGGTCAGATACCTGAGCGTGCCCAGTACCATGACAAGATAGATGATTGTGGCGCCCAGCCCGAACAGGATTGTGGCCTTGCCGCTGTGTTCGATTTTCATACGAAGAACTCCTTTTGCATTTGAGGTATGCCTACCTGTTAGGAGCGCCTTGCATGCGAGGCATTGTCTTTTGTTAACGGGACGCGAGAAATGCAGATCGCAAGCAGCTTTGAACGGGACCGACGGGTTTTCGGTGATTTGGCCGCAACCGATGCACGCGCCTTGGCTGGGGCGTTCGAGGCGAAAGTGCATTCGCAAACGCCAAGGCTGACAAAACGGCGCAAACGACGATTACGGACGTGGAAGCTGGCAACAGCCTCGGCTTTTTCATTTTGCAAGACGCGGCTGGGTTGGCCTCAACGGTGTCAGACACGGACACATTCGGGTTCGTGAACGGGATCGGCGAAGCAGCCAAAGTATCTGATGGCAGCGACCTGTATCTCCAATTGAATGGCTCCACGGAAGATTTGAAGATTTTCCACAGCTATTCTGAGAGCTTGAATTCAGACGGCGTGCAACATGCCCTGTCTGGCGTCAATGCCGGCGGGAAATCCATCACCATTGGGTTCGAGGATCAAACCGGCGGGGGCGATCGGGACTACGGCGACGTCGCATTCATGGTGGAAACGCTAAACGGTTCACTGTGATTTATTGCGTTCGTCTGAGCGCAGCGCATGTCAAAGGTAGGTCAACAAGCGATATGAGTTGAGAATTCCTGATTGCGGCGCGTTCAGTGGATTAATGTGCGGGCCATCGCAAAATTATCATGACTTCCGTGCCGAACTGAAGGTGAACCGGCGTGCGATATCGCGCAACATGGCGGACATGCGCACGTTGGATATGCCCGGCGTGTTGTCCTCTGCATGAAAGCGCAGGAACAGCGCGGCGCGCTGTTGATCGTCGGGCAGGAGTTGGAGCCGGACGCCGTCGCCTGATTTCTCGCTCACATAGGCCGGCACCGAGCCGACCCCGGCGAGTTCGATGCTGCCGCGCGTCCCCACGTCGAACTTGCGACCGCGCAGACGGGCGTGGTCGAGGGTGAGGTTCGTCATCCACAGCTTCAGGTCATGCCCCCCGAATGTGACGCGGACCTGTTCCGGCGCATCCGCCACATGGCGTTCGCGCCGGGGCAGCTCGACACAGGCCACAAGCGTGACCGACAGGACGACGATGTTGTAAAGCGTCCAGAACAGGATGACCCATTTGCCGTCGCCCGCGTCGAAGAACGCAAACCTGTCCGTAAACACGCCGAGGCAGAGGCCAACGAGCGTCAGGGCGAGCATGACCGCGAAGGGCAACATCATGCGCCATTGAACGACGATCTTGCTGCGGTCGCCCCCCTTGGCGGTGACGCTGAACGGGTGGCCGTAAGGCTTGATCAGACCGGTGATTGCGGAGCGCGCGATGGGATAGGCACCGATCAATTGGCGGACGTCGTTGAGGACCGGCACCACATGCCCCCGCGACAGCAGGTTCAGGGTGAGCAGAATCCACAGATAATAGGTACCGAAATAGGACACGACATCGGCAAGCTGGGCATTCACCACCGTCACGTTGCCGTACCAGTAGAGCAGGGGGAACACGAGCGCCGCGAGGCGGAAGGTGAAGGTCGTGAGCCAGTAGAAGACCGAGTCCATGACGCTCCACCGATCCCGCAGGCGCAGGTTGTTTCTGGCGAAGGGTCCGAGCGAGCCGCGCGCGATCTGCATGAGGCCAAGGCACCAGCGCGCGCGTTGCGTGACGTATTCCTTGAGTCCTTCGGGGGCGAGCCCCTCGGTCAGTGCCTCGTTCAGGTACACCGTGCGCCAGCCGTGGTTTTGCAGTGCCAAGGTCAACATGAAGTCCTCGGTGATGCTTTCGGTCGGGAATCCCCCGATATCCTGAAGCGCCGAGAACCGGATGACCGATGACGTGCCGCAACAGAACGCGATGCCCCAGGCATCCCGTGACGGTTGCATGTGGTCGAAGAAGAACCGCTGCTCGTCCGGGTAGGACTGGCTGACGCCGAGGTTGTGCTGGATCGGGTCGGCATTGAAGAAATGCTGCGGCGTCTGGACGAGGCCGACGCCGGGGTCGTGGAACAAGGCGAGTGAGCGGCGCAGGAATCCGCGATGCGGCACGAAGTCGGCGTCCAGCACGGCGACGTAATCGGGCGGGCTGTCCCGCTCGACCAGTCGTTGGAGCGCGTGGTTGATATTGCCGGCCTTGGAATCTTTGTTGTCCGGGCGGCGCATGTATCCGACTTCGGAGCGGGCGCAGAAATCGCGCAGCCAATCGCGCCGCCCGTCGTCGAGCACGAGTACTTCCTTGTTCGGGTGGCGCAGTGCCTTGGCCCCGATGATCGTGCGTTCGAGAACGTCGAGGTCTTCGTTATAGGTCGCGATCAGGAGGGCGACGGACGGGTCGCCCGCCGGCCCCCACCAGTTCGCGTGGTCGGTCGCCTCGGTCGAGCGGGACTTGACGCGCATCATGATGACAAAGGCGCTGAGCGAACCGATCAGGGCCAGAGCTTCGAGTGCGAGCAAAGCCCAACTGGCCGCCCAGTCCAGGGTCAGGCCGAACGGCGCGATAGTCTCGGTCGCTCGCCAGAAGATGTAGCGCAGGGCGAGGACGATGGCGACGGAAAGCATCGCGACGCGATGGGTGGGCTTGGACTTGTCGAAGATCAACGGGATCACGACGGCGATCCCCAATATCAGGGCCAGTTGGTTGAAGCTCGACCCAAGGTCGCTCGGATAGATCATCGCGCCGGCCTAGTTGAGAAGGCGGCGCAGCGGGTCCAGCGGTCGGTCTTCGAAGAACACGCGGCCCGTGCGCCCGATTCCACAGCCGCCCGATCCGTCCGCGTCCCGCAGCTCCGGCACGATCAGCGTCACGTCGTAGCGTTCGAGGTGCTCTCTGCTGGGTTTGACCGCCATGTCGTCATAGACCGTGGCGGCTCCGGCACCGGCGAGCCGCGCGACGGTGCCATCCATGACCGCGTCGGCACCCGACAGACGGAACGTGGCCGGGTCTCCGGTGCGCAGGCGGTTGTAGACGATTTCAGACACGCTCAGCGACACCACGGCCGAGGAACAGTCCGCCACCTTCATGATCGGGTCGCCGCGTTGGACGTTGACCCCGTCGCCGACCATCCGTTCCCAGATGATCCCGTTGGCCGGGGACATGATGTCGCCTCCGGTCAGGCGGATCATGCGAACCCGCTCGCGCGCGATCCGGTCGTCATAGGATTTCGCGATTGATTGAGCCGCTGAAAGATCGGTTTCCAGGCGCGCGAGCTGATGGCGTGCCGTTTCGGCCCAATAGCCATAATTCCATGTCGCGCCCGCCGAACCATCAAGGAAAACGTCGCCGGTTGCAGCGTCCAGTCGCAGCCCGGCAAGCGTCGAGCTGGCCTGAGTATCCCCGTTCGGTTCTTCCGTCGCGGTATCGACCACGGGTTGTGCGACGTTGAGGTCCTCGAATTTTTCGGGATCGGAGAGGTCAGGCAGAGGGCCATCGACGGGCTGGTCCGCCATGAGGGCAAGCTCCCGCGTTCTTGCCGCAGCGTAGGCGTCACGTCGCCGGTCAAGCCGCGCACTGTGATCCTCGAGCGCGGTCTTTTGCCCTTGGAGGCGTTCGACCTCGGCAAGCGCGCGTTCATGCTCCAGAATCAGGTCGTCCAACCGGACACCGTCGGCGCGCACGTCGCTGACGTTGAACAGGACCGTATCGGTCGTGACTTCGGCCCCGACGGTGCGGGTGGCGATCTGGATGTCACCTGCGACGGGCGAGCGGACAGTGACGACCGGGGTGTTGACGAACGCGTTAGAGCTGGCACCCGTCACATGCTCGGCCACGAGGATGTAGAGCGCGCCGATGATGACGATGGAACCGATGACGAGGCGAAGATACCGCACGACGTGCCTCCTGAAATTCACTACGGCGATCAGCCGCAGAACCTGTGTTTTGAATTAACCTTAACACACGCAGAGATTGTCGAAAGTGTGGAAGCTTTCAAGCCGGACAAAGGCCGCTTTCCCGCCGGGCGACGCGTGACAACAGGCCAAGGGTGGCCGGGTAGTAGGGTTCGCCCTGATCCGGGTGGGGGGCGACCGGGCGGCAAGCGATCAGATCGGCGATGGCATGGTAGCCGGGAAAAGTGCTGCGCTCGATCACCTGTCCTTCTGGCGTCAGAACGACGGGCAGGGCGGGGGCCCCGGACCAGACGCCGGCCTTTTGCGTCAACGCGGGGTGCGTCTTCTGCCCCGACCAGTGCAGGTAGAGCGCGACCCGTATCGCGTCATAGCCGTGGTTGGTGCCGAAACCTTCAGGCTGGGCGAACCCGGTCGGCGTGATCATGCTCCAGTCGGGCACCAGCCCCGTTGCCGCCAGTTCGGCCAGAATGGTTTCGCCGTGATCCGCCGCCCGGATCAGTTCGGTCACACCGGAATACGCGCCCAGTTCGCGTAGCGCGCGCGGCATGACGTAGGACGGGTTGAACAGAACACGGTCGGGCGTGCCCAGGGCCTCGGCCCCCGGCGTGAGCACCACTTCACCCGGGGCACGCGGGTCGGGTTTCAGGCAGAGCGCGGCGAGCGCTTCGGCGATGCGGCGAACCTCCGCCCCGTAATCGCCCCAGCCCGAAAACGTGTCCGCACGCAAAAGCCCCCAGGCACGGAATAGGTCGCCGTCCGTGGCGGTATGCCAGTCGCGATTGTCGGCGGTTGCGGGGTCGGCTTCCTCGGGCCGCCACCGCCAGGCCATAAGCGTGTCGTCCCGGATCAGGAGATGTCCCCGGGTCCAGGACTCGATAGCGTCGAAAGCGTCGCGATCGCCGAATGCCTGCGCAAGCAGAAGGCCGTATCCTTGTCCTTCCGAATGGCTCGCGTTGCCCTGAAGACTGTCGACGACGCGCCCGTTGGCTTCAAGAAACCGCGCTTTCCAGTCTGACCAGATTGGTTCTGCGTCGGCGAAGGCAGGGCGGGACGTTGCAAAGGGCAAAACGGCTCCAGTCAGACCAGCCAAAAGCGCGCGGCGGTTCATGTCTCGGGCCTTCGCCGCCAGCCTAATTGAGAACCGAAGTCTTGCCTCATTCCTGACAAATCCATAATCGATATTAAGGTTAACGCAACCCCGAGTTCACACCATGCCCCATTCAGTCCGCAAGTCATACCAGCCCCGCATCATCAGCACGCTGTTCATCAGTGCGGCGGTCGCGTTCCTGTTGGCGATACTCGTCGTCTTCCTGCCGCTGCAACGGAAGGTCGAGGATTTCGCCTTTCGGTCACAGGGAGATGCGACTCAACATGCCGCGCGTGCGATCCAATTGGCGGTTTCGACTTTGATCACCCGGGAATGGGAGAGCCTCGTTGGCTTCAGCTCTTTCGTCGATGTCGGCGATTACGACAGCATGCGGGTTCTCACGGACGCGGCCGCAATGGCGTCCGAAGGCGTGACCTGGGCTGCCGTGGTCGGACTGGACGGCAAGGTCGACGCGGCGACGATGGGCGTGGATCAGGGCGCGGACGTATCGACGTCGATCTGGTTCAACCAGGGGCTGCGGCGCGACACGTTGCAGACGGTGACATCGTCCGACACGGAAGGTGACTCATACATCTACATGTCCCGCTCCGTGCGCGACGAATTGGGTGAGATCCTCGGATTGGCCGTGTACCGCTTGGATGCGGCTTGGTTGGACCGATTCATTCAGGAGTCGTCAGAGCGGCTTGGTGTCGACGTCACGGTGCTGGACCAGAACGCGGAAACGCTCTTCGATCAGGGCGATCGTGTCGGGGCGGAACTGTCGACCATGATCCGGTCGCGTGCGCAACTGGGCTCGCGATTTGAAGATACCGTGCAGACGGGACGTGGCGAAGGAATTGTCTCAAACGTGCTCCCGATCCTCGCGGAGAGCGACGTGCCGAAGCCAGGTTGGTCGCTTGTCGTGCGCGTCCCTGTGTCGACGGGGAACACCGAAATGGGTTCGGTCTTCTCGTATCTGATCTGGACGGTGGCCGGGTTGCTGGGCGCAATCGGCGTCCTGGCTCTGGTGTTCGCATTCCGATACCTCAAGCCGCTTGCCGACCTTGCACATGAGGCGGCGAAGATCGCTGACGGCGAGCCGGTTTTCCCATCGGAAGCGACGCGCACGTTCGAAGCCGAACAGCTTTCGAATGCGCTCGCCCGGCTACAGGTCCGGATTCAGGGCGCGCCGGAAACCAGCTCATAAACCGGCAGGCTGGTTTCTTTGGCCCGCCGAGCTTGGTCACGTTCTTGCAGTGTAACCCAGCAGGTGCGACAGGCGGTGAGCGGTGTCGACGACTGCGCGCTGGACAGCCTCGGGCACGTCGGTCAATCCGTCGACGGCACGGGTGGCATTGATCGCTGCGATGACGTCGCCCGTGAGGTCGCGTACGGGGGCCGCGACAGAGGAAATCCCGGCTTCGAAACTGCCCACCTGAACCACATTCTCTGTCTCCCGGTCCCGCACACGCTGAGCGAGAATGTCGGGAAGGGCGAGGAAACTTCCGCCTGACACGGCGGGTGGCCCGTCACGGTGCAGGCGGGTGATCGTCGCCTCGTCGAGGGCCGCGAGCAACACGCGCCCCATCGTCGTGCTCGCCGCCGGGAGGCGGCTTCCCACATGGACGATACTGCCCATCCCCATCCGGCTCGGCACGCGCAGCACATAAACCACGCGTGCCCCGTCCCGCACCCCGAGATGGGCGGACCAGTCGGTTTCGTCGCGCAGTCGTTCCAACTCCGGCATGGCGATCTCAACCAGTTCGCGATTGGCCATGTAGCCGTGTCCGAGTTTCATGACCGCCGGCCCGAGGCTGTAGGTTTTCAACCGCTCGTCATGAAGGAGGTAGCCCATGTGGGTCAGTGTATAAACGGTCCGGAAGGTGGCCGACCGGCTCTGTCCGATCACGCGGGCGATGTCGCTCAGGCTCATGTCGCGGCGCTCCGGGGTGAATGCACCCAGCACCTGCATCCCGCGCATGAGGCCCGGGACGAGGTAACGGTCATCGTTCACGGCGGTCTGTGTTTTGTCCATAAAACGCCGTATAGGCAATGAAACGCGCGCTGGCTACCTCTGTGTCATGACATTGCGCGACACAGGAGAGGACGCATGAACACCCAAGCCGGAACTCCGAGCCCCCTTGCCGGGGACCTCAAGGCCCATACCGGGCGCTTCACCGACAAGGCCTTCGACTGGGACGCCTTCCCGTCGAACTCGGGATACGATGAACTCGCCCGCGCACAGATGCGCTATATCGGGGCGGGCGGGTCGCCCAAGGTCGGCGACACGACGACCCTGAAGCCCGACCATTTCACCCTGTCGCTCATCTACAAGGAGCCGGGGCGTTATGCGGCCTGCCACAGCCACGAGATCGAAGAGAGCTTCCTCATCATCGACGGGGCGCTGATCGTCGGATGGGAGCGGGATGGCGAGGTGGTCGAGGTCAATCTCGGCCCCAAGGACATGATCCTGAACGCGCGTGAGGTCGGGCATGGCTTTCGCGTGGACGGAGTGGAGCCGGTCCTGATGTCGATCTCGGTCGACGTGGGCAAACCGCTCCCGCCGAAATACCATTACCACCCCAAGGATCACGCGCCGGAACTCGCGCGCAGTTTCGGGGCGCAGCCGGGCAAGACGATGCCCTTCGATCCGGCGGGCGATCATCCGCTGCAACAGCTCATGGGCAAGTACGTCGTGCGCCATGTCGAACTGCCGACGATCTGGGAAGACGCCGGTTTCACCCGCAAGGTCTATGTGGGTGAGGGCGGGATCGACAACGACAGCTGCCGCAAGGAGATGTGGGGCGTGCCGAGCCGCGTGGGCGTCGCGCCCTTCGTGCGGGATGTCGAGGACGCCTTCTTCGTGCTGGAAGGGTCGCTGACCGTCGGGTGGGAAGCCGAGGATGGCGAGCAGGTGGAGGTCGAGCTTGGCCCCCGCGACCTCGTCAAGACACCGGCGGGCCGCAAGCACTGGTTCCGTAACAACGGGGCGGCACATGCCACGGTCTGGACCGTCATCGGGTCTGCGAAGCAGGATGACGTGGTCTACGCCGCAGCTTGATGGCGCCCTTTCAATCCCGGGCCGTCCTGTGACAGGGGCGGCCCGTTTTCCGTGCGTGGCTAGGAAAAAAAGCGACGCCGGAGCGCCGCGTTGTTCGAAGGGCTGGGGGGCCTCAGGCCGTCGCGACCGGTTCGCCCAGCGGCGCGTCCCACGCGCTGTAGCCATAGACCCAGTCCGCGTTCCCGCCCTGCTTGAGCCAGTCGTTCGCGAGCGATCCGCGCTGGACCGCCGCTGTCCGGTCGCGGCGACTGTCCTCGTAAAAACGGAGTGCCGAGGAGATGTCGTTTGCGTGCGCATCCAGAGCGCGCGTCAGAAGGACCGCGTCCTCGATTGCCATGCAGGCCCCCTGCGCCATGAACGGCACCATCGGGTGAGCCGCGTCGCCAAGGATCGTTGCACACCCCCGTGACCAGGCGTTCATGGGCTCACGCACATGAAGTGCCGACCGCGTGACCTCGTCCACTGCGTCCAGCAGGGCGCGGGCGTCGGGGTGGAAGTCGGCATAGGCAGCGCGCAGCTCTTCCACGTCGCCGGGCAGGGTCCAGCCCTCCGCGCTCCAGTCCGAGGCGGGCGTGGTCGCAAAGACAAAGATTTCCTCGCCACGCGACAGGGGAAAGGTGACGATCTGGCGCTCGGCCTCCGGACCCCACCACTTGGTGAAACTGTCCAGGTTGTCGAGACCCTCGACCGCCGCACGCGGCACGACCGCCCGCCAGGACACGAGTCCTGTGAAGCGCGGCGCATCGGGCCCGAACATCTGCGAGCGCAGGACCGAGTGGATGCCGTCTGCGCCGACCACCACGTCCGCGGGCTCGCTTTCGGTCCCGTCGACAAAGGTCAGGCGCGCGTGTGTCCCGTCCTCGCGATACCCGCTGACCGGGCTGCCGAAGCGAATCGTGTCGGGTGCGAGGGCGGCCTCCAGGGCGGTCAGAAGGTCGGCGCGGTGGATGGTGAGCTGCGGCGCGCCATACTTCGTCTCGGCCGCCGTGCTCATGGGGAGGCGTGATGTCTCGCGCCCGTCGTCCCACATCCGGCTGATTCGGAACTCCGGGCGCGCCGCCGTTTTGCGCAGTGCGGCCCCGACGCCCCCTCCGAGACCGTCGAGTGCGTGGACCGCGTTCGGGGTGAGGTTCACATCCGCACCAACACGGCCATAGGCCTGAGCCTGTTCGAAGATCCGAACATTATGTCCGCGCGCCTGAAGCGCAATGGCGAGGGTCATCCCGCCAACGCCGCCGCCGGCTATCGCTATGGTCAATCCTGTCATTGTCGCTGTTCCTTCTTCTTTCACGGTATAATGTTCATAAATGAACGTAAATTTCAAATATGAATAATGCCAGATATCAGGCACTTCGGTCAAGTTGGCCGCATCCCGCAGCCCTTCGCGCCCCCAAGACCCGAAAAAGATGTTGACTCAAGATCGAATTGAACGAAAAATCGTATTTGAACATAGTGCTCAATATTGAACACTATCCGTTAGAGCAAACGACAGGGGGTGCCAGGAATGGACGCATTCAAGGACAGACTTTCAGAGCGGGCGCGGGATACCGGCCGTCCGGCACTGGCGCACCAGAGCCGGGGGCGTGACCTGACAGACGCGGAAACGGCGCTCGCAGCCGCTCTCATGGATATCTATTCCGACGGCACGCATGACTTCGCGCTTGTCGCCAAGGCGCTCACGGAGCGGGGCGTGGTTGCGCCGATCTCAGGCGGGACCGACTGGACCGAAGAGAGCCTCGCCAAAGAGCTCGCCGCCATCAATGCCGATCTCGAAGCCGCCTATCAGGAGCACGGTTATGGCGCTTGAGTTCCGCAATGTCTCCAAATCTTTCGCGACGCAAGGCGACGGGGAACTCCTCGCCGTCGATGATGTCAGCTTCCGCGTGGAGGAAGGCGAGTTCGTATCGGTCGTCGGCCCCTCGGGCTGCGGCAAGTCGACCATCCTGTCGATGACCGCGGGCCTGTATCAGCCCACGTCGGGCGAGGTGCTCGTTTCTAACGTGCCGGTGACCGGACCCAACTCGCACGTCGGGTTCATGCTCCAGAAAGACCTGCTCCTGCCGTGGCGCAACATCATCGCGAACATCGAATTCGGGCTCGAAGCCCGCGGCGTGCCCAAGGCTGACCGGCGCGCCCGTGCGATGAAGGAGCTGGACCATTGCCAGTTGTCCGGCTTCGAGAACCACTTTCCCTACCAGCTTTCCGGCGGAATGCGGCAGCGTGCGGCCCTCGCGCGCACGCTCTCGATCGACCCGGAAATCATCCTGCTGGACGAGCCGTTCTCGGCGCTCGACGCCCAGACCAAACTCCTTCTCCAGAACTCCTTTGCCAAGACGATCAAGGACGCGGGCAAGACCACGCTCCTGATCACGCACGACCTTTCCGAGGCCGTCCTCATGTCGGATCGCATTCTCGTCCTCAGCGAGCGTCCGGGTCAGGTGATCGCGGAAATCAAGGTGGACCTGCCGCATCGGGATCAACCGATCAGGCGCCGGGTTCTGCCGGAAGTCGGCGAATACGCCGCGCAGCTCTTTAAGCATCTGAAACTCGAAGAAAAAGCAGCCTGACAGGGAGACTCAACAAATGAAAAAACTGCTTCAGAATACAGTGGCGGCCGCGACGATCGCGGTGTCGGCAACGGCGGCCTTCGCGGCGGAACAGGTGACCTACCTCTTCCCCGCGCCTGATTTCCTCCCGGCCTTCGCGCCGTTCCAGCTCGCTCTTGGCAAAGGATACTTCGCCGAGGCCGATCTCGACGTGACCTTCCAGGTCGGCAAGGGCGGCGCGGACGTGGCGACGCAGGTCGCGCTCGGCAATGCCGATCTCGGCGGCGGCATCGGCGACACGCCGATCATCGTGCGTGCCAACGGGCTCGAAATCCGCGGGGTCGCCCTGCTGGGCGGTCGCGGCCTGACCCAGCTTGCCTGGCGTACCGAGAGCGGGATCACCGGTCCGGAGGATTTCGCCGGCAAGTCGATCGGCGTGCTCGCGTTCCAGGATACCACCTATTACAACCTGCTCGGCGTGCTCGCCTCGGTCGGCCTGTCCAAGGACGACGTCGATATTCAGGCGGTCGGACCGGGCGGCATCATCCAGCTCAACATCGCCGGCAAACTCGACGGCATGTCGGGTGTGCCGGAATGGATCGCCGCCATCGAAGGCGCCGGTGTCGAGATGGACCAGGTTCCCGTCGACACGATCTTCCCGGCCATGGCGCAGGCAATCATCGCGTCGGACGAAACCATTGCGGAGCGGCCCGAGATCGTCTCCGGCTTCGTGGGCGCTGTCCTCAAGGCCATCGGCGACATCACGTCCGACCCGGCTCAGGCCGCCAAGGAATATGTCGGGTTCGTGCCGCAGCACGAGGGCAAGGAAGCCCAGATCGAAGCGATCATGCGCGCCTATTCGAACCTGATCTATCCCGAGGGCGAGGACCAGCCGCTGGGCAGCTTCGACCCCGAGCGGATCGCGGCCGTGCAGAAGTTCTATGTCGAAAGCGGGATCGTCCAGACCGCCGTGCCGGTCGAAGACCTCTACACCAACGAATTCGTGCAATGACCGACGCGACCCACCACGGAACCGGGGCCCAAGCGGCCCCGGACACCCCCGCCCCGAGCCCGAAACCCGCGACGAGGAACACATCGATGATCCGCAAGCATGGCATCAAGCTGACGAGCGTCGCGATCCTGATCGCCGTTCTCGTCGCGTGGGAGGTCCTGCCGACCGCCCTGGACGTCCCGCGGTTCATCATCCCGACGCTGTCGGATTCGCTTGCCGAATTGCAGCGGATGTGGGCGAACGAGGGTCTTCTGGGTCACATTCTGTCCACCGCGCTCTATACCGTGCTGGGCTTTCTCATCGGCAGCCTTCTGGGCGCCGTCATGGGCTATCTGCTTGGCATGTCCAAGTTCTGGGAAAAGGTGCTGTCGCCCTACATCCTCGCGCTGCAAATCGCGCCGAAGGTCGCCTTCGCCCCGCTTTTCATCATGTGGTTCGGCTACAACTCGATGCCGAAACTGCTGGTTACCGTGCTGATCGTGTTCTTCCCGGTCCTCGTCAACGTGTTGCAGGCAATGCGCACCGTCGACCGGGACCTCGTGAACCTCGCACGGGCCTACAACCTGACCCGGCTGGGCATCTTCTGGAAGGTCGAGATGCCGTCGACCGTGCCCAACCTCATGGCAGGCCTGCGCATCGCCTCGACCCTCGCCGTCATCGGCGTGACCGTGGGCGAGCTGGTCGGCGGAAACACCGGGCTCGGCTACCTGATTTCCTACGGCGGAGGGCAGGCCAACGCGGCCATGGTCTTCAACGCCATCATCCTGCTGACCGTGATCGGCTTCCTCCTTTACGTCGTGCTGGAGCGGATCGAAGAGCGGGTTCTGCATTACCTGCCCAAGGCGCACCAGTAAGCGCCGGGCAAGACAGGGAGACACCGAAATGACAGTCGACAAGAAAACCCTGATCGAGAACCGGGTGAACGAGGGCCTGCGCGGCCAGTGGTATCCGGTGGCGAAGTCGGTGGAGGTGAAGACCTCCAAGCCCTACGGCACCCGGCTTCTGGGCGAGAAGGTCGTCCTCTGGCGCGATGGGTCCGGCAAGATCCGCTGCATCGAGGACTTCTGCCCGCACCGTGGCGCGCCGCTTTCATATGGCGAGATCCACGAAGGCCACATCGGATGCCGCTACCACGGCGTGATCGTCGACGGCGACGGTGTCGTGGTCAGGGTCCCCGCGATGCCCGATTGCGCGCTTGAGGGCCGCAAGGCGCTCACCTCTTATGAGGTGACCGAGAGCAACGACGCCGTGTTCGTCTATGTCCCCTCGGTCGATCAGCCGGAGGCTCCGGAACTGGTTCTGCCCAAGGAGCTGGTCAGCGACGAATGGACTGGTTTTCTCTGCACGTCCGTCTGGGAGGCAAACTACCGCTACGCGCTCGACAACCTCGCCGACCCGATGCACGGCTGTTACCTCCATTCCGAGAGCTTCACGCTGGCATTTGGTTCCAAACAGGACCTCATGAAGCTCGACAAGACCGACAGCGGGTTCCGGATCGAGCGGGTCGGCCAGACGGGTGAGAATTTCGACTGGACCGAGTTCGAGGTTCACCAAGGCACGATGTTCTGTTTCCTCGACATTCCCTATCCACCCGCAGGCGGCCCGGGCGGCGTGTTCCGCATCATCGGTTACACCACCCCGATGGACGCCCACACGACCAAGGTCTTCTTCTGGCGGATGCGCCAGGTGGAAGGGACCGCGCGCGAAAGCTGGCGTTTCCTCTATCGCGCCCAGCTTGAGGAGAACCACTGGAACGTGCTGGAGCAGGACCGCGTCATGCTCGAAGGCATGCCGGACGACGCCCGCAAGCGCGAGATGCTCTACCAGCATGACCTTGGTGTAAGCCGTATCCGGCAGGTCCTGACCCGCGCCGCCAAGGCGCAGATCGAGGCGGAGCTGAAGGCTGCCGAGGTAGCGGCGGAATAATGACGCTCGACGGACGACATATCCTCGTGACCGGCGCGGCCCGCGGTCTTGGCGCCGAAATCGCCAAGACCCTCGCCGGCCAGGGCGCATCGCTGATCCTCGCGGACATTGCCGAGGAAACGGGAGGCGCGACGGCCGAGGCGCTGGGCGCAGACTTCCTGCCCGTCGACCTTGGTGATCCGGCCTCGATCGAGGCGCTGGCCGCCGGGGTGGCCGAGCGCACGGGCGGGAAACTGCACGGGCTGGTCAACAACGGGGCCATCGCGACGGGTATCGGCGGCATCCCGTTCGACGCCATCGAGATCGACACCTGGGATCTTGTCCAGCGCGTCAACGTGCGCGGCACCTGGCTGATGACCCGTGCCGCCGCGCCGCTGCTCAAGGCGTCGGGGTCCGGTCGGGTCGTCAACGTCGCCTCGGACACGGCGCTATGGGGGGCCCAGAACCTATTGTCCTATGTCGCGTCCAAGGGCGCGGTTATTTCAATGACCCGATCGCTCGCGCGCGAACTCGGGCCGGATCGGGTGGGCGTCACCGCCATCGCGCCCGGCATCCTGACGACCGAAAGCACGGAATATGTGCCGGAGCACCGCCACAGGTTCTACCAGGACGGCCGCGCCGTGCCGGGGCCGCAGGACACGGGCGACGTGTCCGAGGTGGCATGTTTCCTGCTGACCGAAAGCGCGCTGACCCTCACCGGGCAGGTGCTGCCGGTCAACAACGGCTTCGTGTTCACATGAGCGGCTGGACCACGCATAGCGCCGCCGGGCTCGAGTACCTCGAACGTCCCGGCAACGGTGAGACACTCGTCCTCCTTCACGGCATCGGCTCGCAAGCCGCGTCGTTCACACCGCTTCTGCCGCACCTGCCGCGCTCGGCGCGTGTGATCGCGTGGAGCGCGCCGGGCTATGGCGAGTCCCACCCGCTGGACCGGGAGTGGCCGGAGGCGACGGATTACGCCGCGGCGCTGCGCCGCCTGTTCGCTGCGCTCGATATCGGGCGGGCGACGCTTGTCGGGCATTCGCTGGGCGCTCTTATGGGGGCGGCCTTCGCCGCCCGCCACGGTGACCTTGTGTGCCGGCTCGTCATGGCCTCGCCCGCGCTGGGTCACGGCGTTGTCCGGGGCGGGGGGCTCAGCTCGGCCGCGCAAAGCCGGATCGACGATCTGGAGCACGAAGGGGCCGCTGCCTTTGCCGCAGCACGGGCCGCCCGCCTCGTTCACCGCGCCGAGGACCACCCCGAAGCGGTCGAGATCGTGCGCGACGCCATGTCCCGGGTCAAACTGCCGGGCTACGCGCAGGCCGCGCGGATGCTCGCGTCGGGCCGGCTGCTCGACGATGCCGAACGGCTGTCGGTGCCCACCGATGTCATCGTCGGTGCGGGCGACGTGGTGACGCCGCCGGACGGCGCGCGCCGCGCCCATGCCGCCGTGCCCGCGCGGTACCGCGGGGCCTTCACACTCGTGCCCGAGGCCGGGCACGCGATCTACCAACAGGCGCCGGCTGCATTCGCGACGGCACTCGAACAGGAAACGGTCCCGGCAAAATGAGCCGGGGCGACGACAGGAGGATGGACTTGTGAGCGACACGATACGAGTCGGCAGACTGCGCGGCATCATGATGCGCGCCCCGGGCATGACCGACACCCTTCCGTTCTATCTGGACATGTGGGGCCTGTCGCTCGCCCACGAAGAGACAGGCGAAGCCCTCCTGCGTGGCACGGGTGAGGAGCCGTTCCTCTATGGCCTCAAGGATGGCGACACCCACGGGATCGAATACATCCATTTCGCAATGCCGGACCGCGAGTCGATGGATGCGCTTCACGCCCAGGTCGTGGCGAAAGGTGCGGACGTGATCGGTGCCCCGGCCCCGTTCGACGACTGGGTGGGCGGTTACGGGTTCGAGATGCTCGACCCCGACATGCGCCGCTTGCGCTTTCGCACCGACGCCCGCGTTCTGGAGGCCGGGTCCGACTGGGCCAGGCCCCGCAAGGTCAGCCATGTGGTGCTGAACACGCCTGACATGGATGGCGTTCAGGCCTGGTACGAAGATGTGCTCGGGTTCCGCGCGTCGGATTATTCCGCCGACCAGATGGTCTTTCTGCGCTGCAACACCGACCACCATTCCATCGCGCTCGTGCGGGCGACCTATCCCAGCGTGAACCACGTCGCCTTCGAACTCCCGACTCTCGACGAATACATGCGCTCCATCGGGCGGATGAAACAGAAGGGTCATGTGCCGAGCTGGGGGCCGGGCCGGCATGGGCCGGGCAACAACCCCTTCGCCTATTTCGTCTCGCCGTCCGGTTTCGTGATCGAATTCACCTCGGAGCTCGAACAGATCGACGAGGCGACGCATGAGGCCAAGGTCTGGTCGCGCACCGACCCCGAAGCGATGGACCAGTGGATGACCGCAGGGCCGCCGACGCCCGCGCAACGCGCGGTGATGCAGGGGCGCCCAGATCCCGGATTCCCCGAACTGGCCAAGCGCAACCGGGGAGCCGCGTGATGGACCTTGGCTACGAAAATGCCGTGGCGGTGGTCACGGGCGGGACGTCCGGCATCGGGCTCGCGACCGTCAAGACATTGCTGGGCGCCGGGGCACGGGTCGCGCTCTGTGCACGCAACGAAGGACGGCTCGCACAGGTGAGCGGCGTTCTCGAACGCGACTTCGGGGCCGACCGGATTCTGTCGCGCACCGTCGACGTGCTCGACCGCGATGCGGTCAACGGCTTCGCCGCAGGGGTGCAGGACCACTGGGGCCGGTGCGACCTCCTCGTCAACAACGCGGGCGCGGGCCGGCAATCGACCTTCGCCACGACCGAGGACGAGGACTGGCGCGCGGAATACGAGCTCAAGCTTTTCAGCCAGATCTACCCGATCCGGGCCTTCCTGCCGATGCTGCGCGAGGCGCGGGGGTCGATCGTGGCCGTCAACTCGCTGCTGGCCTACCAGCCGGAAGAACACATGGTCTGCACCTCTTCGGCGCGGGCCGGGGTGCAGAACCTCCTGAAATCCCTTTCGATCGAGTTTGCGCCGGACGTTCGCGTGAACTCCGTCCTGATGGGGCTCATCGAAAGCGGCCAGTGGACCCGGCGGTTCGAGGCGCGCGAAGACCAGACGGACAGCCGCGCGGACTGGTACGGGGCGCTGGCCGAGCGCAAGGGCATCCCCCTTGGGCGTCTTGGCGATCCCGAAGAAGCGGCGAACGCCATCGCGTTCCTTGGCTCTCGCGCGGCCAGCTACATAACAGGGGCCCAACTCGACGTGTCGGGCGGCCTGGACAGACATATCTGAGGAGATGGGCATGAAACACGAAACCATCCAGGACGTCGAAACCGTCGGCGACTACATTGCCCGGTATCTCGCGGAGGTTGGTGTCACCACCATGTTCGGGGTGATCTCGATCCACAACATGCCCATCCTCGACGCCGTCGCGCGTCAGGGCCGGATCCGGTTCGTGCCCGCGCGCGGCGAGGCAGGGGCGATGAACATGGCCGATGCCTATGCTCGTGTGTCGGGCGGTCTTGGCGTGTGCATCACCTCGACCGGCACGGCGGCGGGCAACGCGGCCGGGGCGCAGGCGGAGGCGCTCACGGCCGGAAGCCGGGTGCTCCATATCACGAGCCAGGTGGACCTTGCCTATGCCGACCGCGACCGCGCGGCGATCCACGACGTGCCGCGCCAGCCGGAGATGCTGCGCGGCGTGTCGAAGGCGGTCTACCGGATGTGGGACGCGAACGGAGCCGTCGGCACGCTGACCGCCGCCGTGTCGTCCGCTTTGTCGGCACCGTCAGGCCCCGTGAGCCTTGAGATCCCCGTCGATGTGCAGCGCCACATGGCGGTGGAGCAATCCACGATCTTCGCACCTGAAGCCCAGGCGCCGCGCGCGCCGGACCCCGCGATCGACGCGCTTGCCGACGCCATCGTGAACGCGAAACGCCCCCTCCTGTGGCTGGGCGGTGGCGCGCGTGAGGCGACCCGCGAAGCGACCGAACTGATGAACCGGGGCGTCGGTATCGTCACCTCGACCAATGGCCGCGCAACGGTCAGCGAGGAGGCCTCGGCCAACCTCGGCGCGTTCAACATGGGACCGGAGTCGGTCGCGCTGTATGAAACCTGCGACCTGATGGTCGTGGTCGGCTCGCGCCTGCGCGGCAACGAGACCCGCAACAACATGATGCCGCTGCCGCGCCCCCTGGTCCAGATCGACGCGGATGCCGCGCAGGGCGGGCGCAACTACGCCGTCGACATGTTCATTCACGGCGGCGCGCAGGACACGCTGGCGCGCTTGCTCGACAAGCTGCCGGCCAAGCTCGACGCCGACCCGAACCTCGGGTTCGACATCGCCCGCGCGCGGGCCGGGGCCGAGGGGCGCATGCGCTCTCAACTCGGCCAATACCGCGTGGTCGCCGACGCGATCAGCGAGGCTGTGGCGGCAGGCGGTCACGCCTGGGTGCGCGACGTGACGATCTCGAACTCCACCTTCGGAAACCGCTACGTCCGCCTTGCCCGGCCTGAGCAGGGGGTCCACGCCCTTGGCGGCGGGATCGGGCAGGGGGTCGCCATGGGGATCGGCGCGGCGCTGGCCTGTTCGCCTGACCAGAAGGCGGTGACGCTCGTGGGCGACGGCGGCACGATGCTCGGTCTCGCCGAGATGATCACTGCGGTCGATGAGAATGCGCCGCTGGTCTACATCCTGATGAACGACAGGGCCTATGGCGTGATCCAGAACATCCAGGACGCGCAGTATGACAGCCGCCGCCACTACTCGGCCATCGCCGTGCCGGAGTTCGACGCCTTCTGCGCCTCCATCGGGATGCCGCACACGCGCTGCGATGACGTCGAAGCATTCGCGGGCGTGCTCGACGCCGCGCTCGCGGGGTCCGGCCCGTCGCTCATCGAGATCGACATGAACGCTATCGGACCCTTCGCCGAAGCCTTTGCCGGACCGCCGGCGGGTGCCGCCCAGACCAAGGAGGTGTGATCCATGCATCTCGGTCTCATCGGGTGCGGCAATATCGTCAAGACGCTTCTCGGGTTCCTCGACGCGCCGGATGCGCCGGACGTGACCCGTATCACGCTTCTGGTGCGCGCGGGGCAATGCGACCGCGCGCAGGACGAGATCGCCGCCATGACACCGAAGGCCGAGATCGTGGAGGAGACCGCCGACCTGATCGCGGCCCGCCCGGACCTTATCGTCGAGGCTGCAGGACATGCCGGTGTGGCCGAGCATGTGGGGCCTTGCCTCGAGGCCGGATTCGATGTGGTCGTCGTCTCGGTCGGGGCGCTGTCGGACACCGACCTTGCGGCAAGGCTGGAGACGGCCGCGCGCGCGGGCGGGGCGCGGATCATCCTGCCCGCAGGTGCTGTCGGCGGAATCGACATCGTATCGGCCCTGTCCGCCTCGGGCGAGGTCACGCTGACCTATCGCGGGACGAAGCCGCCGAAAGCCTGGGCCGGATCGCCGGCGGCCGAAGCGCTCGACCTTGATACACTTGAGTCAGCGGCCGTGTTCTTTACCGGCACGGCCCGCGAGGCTGCGGCTCAGTTTCCCAAGAACGCCAACGTGGCCGCGACTCTGGCGCTGGCAGGCCCCGGCCTCGACAAGACCCGGGTGGAACTCGTGGCCGACCCCGCAGCCCCCGGCAATGTCCACAGCTACGAGGTCGTCTCCCCCGCCGCCAAGGTGCGCGTGGAGATCGAGAACCTGCCGTCGAACGGCAATGCGAAGACGAGCGTGGCGACGATCTACTCCGTTCTGCGCGAAATCCGAAACCATATCGGACCGATGGTGATCTGATGAAGGATATGGACGTGAACGCCGAGCTTCCCGAGGGCAAGCTCTTTCTCGCAGGCGAATGGCGCGATGGGCGCGGGGCCGAGATCACTTCGATCTTTCCGGCGGACGGTCGGGTGAACCGGGTGTTTCGCGGCGCGAGTGCCGCTGACGGGGAAGAGGCCATCGCCAAGGCCAAGGCCGCACAGGCCGATCCCGCCTGGCGCGCGCTCAAGCCACATGAACGCGCGCGGCTCCTCTATCGCATCGCGGACGGGATCGAAGCCAATGCCGAACGCATCTCGCGCATCCAGTCGCGCGATACCGGCAAGACATTGGCCGAAACGGGAGCGCTCGCCGCGTCCGCCGCCGGGACGTTTCGCTACTTCGGCGCGGTGTTGGAGACGATGGACGAGGAGCTTACCACCCGGCGCGGACCTGCGATGACCCTGTCGGTCTACGAGCCGATGGGTGTGGTCGCCGCGATCACGCCCTGGAACTCTCCCATCGCCTCGGACGCGCAGAAGGTCGCCCCGGCCCTTGCGGCCGGGAACGCCGTCATCCTCAAGCCCGCCTCCTGGTCGCCGCTGACCGCACTGGAACTGGCCCGGATCGTGGACGCGGCCGGCTGCCCCAAGGGTCTGTTCTCGGTTCTTCCAGGATCTGGGCGTGAGATCGGTAATCTGCTCGTAGAACATCCGGACATCGCGCGTGTGAGCTTCACCGGCGGCACCGAGACGGGCCGTGCGCTCGCCGTGAAGGCGGCGCAGAAACTCATGCCGGTGAGTCTCGAACTCGGCGGCAAATCCCCGACCATCGTTTTCGCCGATGCCGACATGGACACCGCGATCGCCGGTGTGCTCTACGGCATCTTCTCCTCGACCGGCCAAAGCTGCATCGCCGGCTCGCGGCTCTTCGTCGAACGCTCTATCTTCGACAGCTTCGTCTCCCGGCTGGTCGCAGCGACCGAACGGCTCGTGGTGGGCCACCCCTTCGATCCGGCCACGCAGGTCGCCCCGCTCATCCACATGGATCATCGGGACGAGGTCGCGGCGCATGTCGCACAGGCGCTCGCGGACGGGGCCGAGCTTCTGACCGGTGGCCGCGCGCCAGAGGGGCCAGAGTATGACGGGGGCAGCTATTACTTGCCCACGATCCTTTCGAGCCTCCCCAACACTGCGCGGCTCTGCCGGGAAGAAGTGTTCGGCCCGGTGCTCGCCGTTCTGCCCTTCGACGACGAGGCGGACGTCATCGCGCAGTCCAACGACAACGACTACGGCCTCGCCTGCGGCATCTGGACCCGTGACTTTCCCCGCGCCTGGCGCGTCGGGCAAGCCATTCAGGCCGGGACCGTCTGGCACAACACCTACAAGCAGTTCTCGGTGTCGACGCCTTTTGGCGGGGACGGCGCGAGCGGCATCGGGCGTGAAAAGGGCCGACAAGGCCTGCGCGCTTACATGCGTCAGAAAGGCTTTTACACCGACCTCACGGGCGCCCCGATCCCGTGGGCGGGGGCTGCGGTGACGCCATGAGCGGAAAGATCGCCATCGTGGGCGCAGGTCCGTCCGGCTGCTATCTGGCCCAGTCGCTGCTCAAGGCGGCGCCGGACCTGGAGGTCGACCTGATCGACGCTTTGCCGGTGCCCTACGGACTCGTACGTTACGGAGTCGCGGCGGACCACCAGGGAACCAAGGCAGTCACACGCCAGTTCGCCCGCGTGTTCGAACGGCAGGGTGCGCGGTTCTTCGGGTGTCTGCGGCTCGGTGATGACGTCGCGCTCGAAGACTTGCGCGCAGCCTATGACGCGGTGGTCCTCGCTACGGGAATGCCGGTGGACCGGCCGCTCGGAATTCCCGGCGACGACCTCGCGGGTGTGTTCGGCGCCGGGCGGCTGACCCGCGCACTCTACGATCACCCAGATGCAGAAACGCTCCCTGAGCTCGGGGCGCATCCCCTCATCGTCGGTAACGGCAACGTCGCCATCGACCTGCTGCGGCTTCTGGCGAAAGACCCCGATGAACTCGCCGGGTCCGACCTCGGCGCCGGTCCGACCGACTGGCTGGCCGGAGCCGGGATCGAGTCCCTCACGATCACCGGTCGCTCACCCGCGGCGGCGGCGAAATTCGATCCCGTCATGATCAAGGAACTCGCCAAGCTGGGCGGTGTCAGCATCGACGTCGTGGGCACAGGCGCGAGCGACGAACCCGACGCGGTGAAGACGCTGGACGCGCTCGCCTCCATCGCCGGTCATGGCAGCGGTGCGCGCAACGTGACCTTCCGGTTCGGCCTGACGCCTGCAGAGGTAATCGGCTCACAAGGGCAGGTTCGCGCGGTTCGATTTACGAGCGACGCGGGCGACGAAACGATCCCCTGCACATCGGTTCTGACGGCGATCGGCTTCGACGCCGACCCGGACCTGCCGCGCGACGCCCTTCTGGAAAGCGCGACCGACGCCGGGGCAGGGGCGCTCGCGCCGGGTCTCTACGCGACCGGCTGGTTCCGGCGCGGTCCACGCGGCACGATCCCGGAAAACCGTGCCGACGCGCAGGCGCTCGCGACGCACATCCTTGACGATCTGACCGCAGACCCTGCAAAGCCAGGACGCGCGATCTTCGAGGGCCGCACAGGGCTCGTCGATTACGACGGCTGGTGTCGCATCGACGCCGCCGAAACCGAGGCGCTGCCCGAAGGGCGGTGCCGCGCCAAGATCACGACACGCGAAGAAATGACTCGCCTCGCAAGCAAAGGAGTGACCACGGGATGAACATCAGCATTCTTTACGGGACCGAAACCGGCAATGCCGAGATGCTCGCCGAGGATATCCAGTCCGAGCTTGAGGGCGATCACGACGTCTCCTGCCAGAACCTGTCGGACGTGGACCCGATGTCGCTCGTGCCCGAACATCTCTACCTGCTGGTTTGCTCGACCTATGGCGACGGCGAACTGCCTGCGTCGGCCCAGCCCTTTGCCGAGGCGATGGAGGCGGCCAAGCCCGATCTTTCGGCCATTCATTTCGCGATCTTCGGGATGGGCGACAGCGAATACGACGAAACGTTCAATCACGGCCCCAAGCGGCTCGCCGAGTTGATGCTGGCCCACGGCGCGACGCAGATCGGCGAACGCGTGGCGCATGACGCCTCCGGCCCGGAGATGGCCGAAGACCTCGCATTTCCCTGGGCCGAAGAGATCATCTCGCAGGCCGAAGAGCGGCTTGGCGCCGCCGCATGACCGCGCCGGACGAGATTCGCGCGGCGCTCTCCCGTCCGTATCGGCACGGGGCGCATACGTCCTTTGCGGGGATCACCTGCGACGGGCCGCTCGATCTGTCCGGCTTTGTCCTGTCCGGCGTCGATTTCTCGGGGGCGCATTTCCCGGACGGTGTGGACGCCTCCGGTGCGCAGTTCATTGGCCTGAGCTGGTTCACGGGCGCACGGTTTGCGGGCGACGCCCGTTTCTCCGGCGCGACCTTCGGTTCGGACGCCCGGTTCGAGGAGGCGCAGTTCGACGGTCAGGCCGACTTTTCGGCCACGGATTTCCGCGGCATCGCCCGCTTCGACCGTGCCCGGTTCGCACAAGGCGTCACGATGCCGGGTGTCACCTGCAACGGCAACCTCTCGTTCGAGGGCGCGCGCGTCGAAGGCGCGGCGCTGCTGTCGGAGGGGGAGTGCATGGGCGGCCTCTGGCTCGACCATGTGGCCTTGCCGCCCGAGACGCGCTTTGACGGGACGCAAGTCCATGGTCGGCTCTGGCTGCGCGGCGGGCAGATCGGCAACCGCGCCATTCGTGCGGAGGACTTCGACCTCGCCTATGGCTATGTCTGGACCTGAGCGCGGTCACATCTGATCCGCACCCCAGCCGCGATAGCCGAGCGCCTCGGAAATCTCACGCGCAGCACCCTTGAGCTTTTCCTCGATCTCTTCGACCATCGGGCCATCCGATGCGAAGGTGCTAGCATGGCCGGTCACGTTGATCGCAGCGACGGCTTGCCCCTGATGATCGTAGATCGCGACCGCGGCCGAGCCGATGTCGGGCTCGAAATTCGCCACGCTCCACGAAATGCCCTGCGCCCTGTCGCTTTCCAGCTGCCTCAGCAGGTCGTCCAATGTCGTGCGGGTCTTGTCCGAGAACGCCTTGAGCGACTGGCCCGCATAGATTTCCTTCAACTCCCGCGTGCTGATGGAAGCGAGCAGGATACGTCCGATGGTCGTCGCATGGGCAGGCAGGCGGGTGCCTTCGCGCACCATGCTGGCAAGGTGGGAGTTCGGCGTTTCGCGCGCGAGGTAGACGATATCGCGCCCGTCGCGCACGCCAAGGTGGGCCGACAGGTTCAGATCATCCACCAGCTGGCGCAGCACCGGGCGCGCCGTCGGCACCAACCCCCGTTCGTTCAGCGCCTGCGAGGCGAGCGTGATGAGACCCGTGCCAAGCCGGTAGCCGCCCCCGTCCGACACGGCGTCGATCATGCGCTCGGCCTCCAGTGTGGCCAAAAGTCGGATCAACGTGGTGCGGTTGATGCCGATCTCTTTCGCGGTCTTGTTCAGGTTCCGGCATCGGTTGCCCGCCGCGATATGGCGCAACAGTCGAAAGGCGCGTTCTACCGGGGGCACGGAATAGGCCGGGCTCACCTTTTCGTCTGAGGTCTGAGTGTCTGACATGGCTACGCAACCTGCACATATTTGAACACTTATATTCATAAGCGAACGAATTTGCAGGGAAAACCCAATTCTGCACAAGGTATGGGCGTCTGGACCCGGCGGTGCCCGGGTCTGGTGCGCTTTCGGGATGTGACGCGCGCCTGCGGCGGTCAGGCGAGCGCCGCGTAGATCAGCCGGATCGCCAGCACGCCGAGAATCCCGAGGATAATGCGTTCGAACGTCTCGCGGGGCAGGCGCTGGCCAATCCAGTTGCCCACCGGCATGGCGAGGAGCAGCGGGACGAGCGACAGCGCGCTCAGGAGCAGGCGTTCGCCGGTCATGATGCCGTAGGCGAACTGTGCGGGCAGTTGCACGATCCCGAGCGCGAGGAAGAAGAGCGAGATCGTCGCCATGAACTCCTTCCGCGGCAGCTTGAGCGACCCGAGGAAGGTGATCGACACCGGGGCCGACAATCCCGTCGCGCCCTGAAGTGCGCCGGCCAGCAACCCTGCGGGCAGGGCGAGGATGCGGCTCATGCTGTTGGAGAGAACCCACGTCGGATTGAACAGGCGAAACAGGATGTAGGCCACCAGCACGAGCCCGACGCCAAGAAGCAGAACGTCAGGGTTCCACCCCGCCAGCGCGATCGTGCCCAGCCCGGCCCCCACGCCGCCCGCGACCGCGAAGATCGTCGTGAAACGCGGGCGTGAGATGCGGCTTCGGTACAGCCAGTATTGCCAGACGTTGGGCACGATATTGGGCAGGACGAAGACCGCGACCGCGAATTGAAGGTCTCCCACAAGCGCCATGAGCGGCACGGCGAGCAGCGGCGCACCGGCGCCCACCGCGCCCTTGAGAAGTCCGCCCGCCGCGAATGCGAGGACGATCAGGATGATGTCCGAAGGGTCCAATGCGTCAGCCGCCCGTGTTGTCGTTCAGCCCAGATGCGTGGCGAAAAATGCCTTGGTCCGCGCGTGCGCCGTGTCAGCCGCCTCCGCCACATAGCTCGGGCGCAGATCATTGGCGAAGGCGTGGCCGGCCTCGTATAGGTGCATCTCGAACGCGGGGAGGTAGGCCTTGGTCTCGTCCAGAACCTCCCGGGGTGTGTGGTCGTCGTGCGTGCCGAAATGCCCCTGCATCGGCGCGCGGAGCGGCGCGTCGAGGTATTGCGTGAGCCGGGTGCCGTAAAAGGACACCGCAGCATCCACGTCGAGCGTCTGCGCGGCCCGCAGTGCAAGGCCACCACCCCAGCAGAATCCCATGACGCCCACCTTGTGGCCCTTGGCCTTCAGCGCCTGAACGGCGGCATCCGTGTCCATCATCGTCTCCCCCGGATCGGCGGAAAGCATCAGATCGCGTCCCTTCGGGGCGTCGTCGAACGAAATGACCTGACCCGGGGCCTGACGGTCGAACAGCGCGGGAATCGCGACGTCATACCCTTCGGCGGCATACATCTCCGCGACGCCCTTGAGCTGGTCCGTGACACCGAAGATTTCCTGCAAGATCACGATCCCGCCCCGGGCCGTGCCCTGCGCCGGATGCATCCAGCATTCGAATTGGTGGCCGTCGGCGGCGGTGAGCGATTCCATCATGTGACTGTCCCGGTGTTTGTGTCGAACGGGTTCGCACGCCCGCGCAGGCCACGGTAGCCCGCACGCGTTACGGTCGCAATCGTCCGATCCGTCCGCCCCACAGACCTTCGCGGCGGGCGGTCGTCACAAATGTTTTTCAAAACTGTCACGCGAGCGTGTTCTGACGCTCCTAGACCCCCGGCAGAACAGATCGGGGGATACATGCTCGTCGTCAAAGCGCTGACCAAGCGGTTCGGAACCAATACGGCCGTCGACAACGCCAGCTTCACCGTGGACGAACCGAAGATGATCGGGATCATCGGTCGGTCCGGTGCAGGCAAGTCCACCTTCCTTCGGATGATGAACCGGCTGACCGATGCGAGTTCGGGGGAGCTGAGTTTCGAAGGCCGCGACGTGCTCACGCTCACCGGCCGCGCGCGGCGGGAGTGGCAGGCCGACTGCGCCATGATCTTTCAGCAGTTCAACCTCGTGCCGCGCATGGACGTGGTGTCGAACGTGCTTCACGGCACGCTGGGCCGCCGCTCGACCCTCGCCACGATGTTCAACCTCTTCCCGCGCGACGACATCCACCGCGCCATCGACATCCTCGAACGTCTGGGCGTCGCCGAACACGCGGCCAAACGCGCCGAGGCGCTCTCGGGCGGCCAGCAGCAACGCGTGGCCATCGCCCGCGCGCTCATGCAGGACCCCAAGATCATCCTCGCCGACGAACCCATCGCCTCGCTCGACCCGATGAACGCCCAGACCGTGATGGAGGCGCTTCGGCGCATCCACGAGGAAGACGGGCGCATGGTCATCGCGAACCTTCACACGCTCGACACCGCGCGCCGCTACTGCGACCGGATTATCGGGATGCGCGACGGACGGATCGTCTTTGACGGCACGCCCGCGCAGCTCACCACCGGGGTCGCGCGCGACATCTACGGCGCCGGGGCCGATTTCTCCGAAGGCGCCACCTCGACCGCGATCAACGACCACGAACCTGTCGAGGAGGCCGAGCGCCTCATCGCCAAGGTGCAGGTCTGATCGCCCCGTTTCATCACCCGTCCGCATCTGCCGAACGTCAGCGGGCACAACCACTGGAGAGTAAGATGAAGAAACTGATCGCTGCTGCGCTCACCACCACCGCCCTCACGGGTACCGCTTTCGGTCAGGAGATCGACGGCTTCAACATCGGCATCCTCGGCGGCGAGAACGCCCAGGACCGTCTGGCCAACCATGAATGCCTGAAAGAGTATGCCGAAGAGGCGCTGGGCGTTCCGGTCAAGCTCTTCGCCCCGGCCGACTACGCCGGCGTCATTCAGGGACTTCTGGGCGGCACTATCGACATGGCCTGGCTCGGCGCGTCCGGCTATGCTGCCACCTACCTGCAGGACCCGGACGCGGTCGAGCCGGCGCTGGTGAAGATCAACCTCGACGGTTCCTACGGCTACCACTCCATCGGCTTCGCTCGCCGCGACGCGGGCATCACCTCGCTCGAGGACATGCAAGGTAAGGTCTTCGGTTTCGGTGACCCGAACTCCACCTCCGGCTACCTGATCCCCTCCATCGAGATCCCGCAGGCTGGCGACGCGATCACCATGGAGCCGGGCGAATACTTCGCCGACGTGCGCTTCACCGGCGGTCACGAGCAGACCATCGTCGCGGTCAATAACGGCGACATCGACGGCGGCGTGACCTGGGCCGATGGCCAGGGCGCGTGGGAAGACGGCTACAACTCCGGCGCGCTGCGCAAGGCGGTGGACGCCGGCCTCGTCGACATGAACGACCTCGTCGAAATCTGGCGCTCCAAGCCGATCCCCGAGGGTCCGGTCGTGCTGCGCACCGCGCTCCCGGCCGAGGTGAAAGCCACGATGACCGAGCTGGTCGACGGCATGTACGACGCCGATCCGGACTGCACCTACAACATCTCGGCGGGTGAGAGCCTCGGCTTCGACCCGATCACGCACGACGCCTACCTCTCGATCATCGAGGCCCGAAAGGCGAAGTCCGAGTAACAGGATTTAAGCACCATCGGGCTCCGCCGGTTTCCGGCGGGGCCTTTTTTCAAGGAATCTGCCATGTCCTTCGTCGAGACCGACTTTCGCGCGAACTATGTCGCGCTCGTCGCCCGCAAACGGCTCTACGGCGGCATCATGCTCGCGATTTTCGCGCTCCTGATGATCTCCGGTTTCACGCTGGCCGACAGCCGAAATGCCGGCGGGTTCTGGGACGGCATCCTCAACGTCTTCGATTTCCCCGCCGCGGTGTGGGAGGATACGGCCCCGAAGCTCGACCAGCTTCCCGGCCATCTCGTGACCTACTTCCCGTCGCTGGTGGAAACGCTCAACATCGCTGCGGTCGCCACGCTCGTCGGGACGATTTTCGGCACGCTGCTCTCGCTCCTGTCCACCCGGGGCATCGCACGCTGGCCACGCCTTACGGGGCTGTTCCGCCGGGTCATGGACATCATGCGCGCGGTGCCGGAAATCGTGGTCGCGCTGGTCTTGATCTTCGTGCTGGGCGGCGGGCCGGTGCCCGCGATGATCGCCATCGCCTTTCACACCTCTGGCGCACTCGGCAAGCTCTTTTCCGAGGTGAACGAGAACGCCGACCTGAAGCCCGTCGAGGGCCTCGCCTCGGTCGGCGCCCGCTGGGGCCAGCGCATGTGGCTGGGCATCATCCCGCAAGTCTCGCCGAATTACTTCAGCTACGCGCTGCTCCGGTTCGAGATCAACATCCGTGCCTCCGCTATCCTTGGCTTCGTGGGGGCGGGGGGCCTCGGCTACGAACTCAAGAACGCGATGAGTTGGGGGCAGGGCAAGTATGACGAGGCAGCCGCCATCTTCATCCTGCTGTTCCTCACCATCGTCTTCTTCGACCAGATATCCAGCCATATCCGCAACCGCCTGACCGGAGAGGGGGCGCACTGATGCCGACTGACGTGATCTCCGCGGGCGACCTGCGCGCCCGGATCGACACCCGCTTCGCCCGGAAAAAGGCGCTGGCCATCGGCCTCCCGGTCGTGGTCGCCGCCTACCTCGCCTATGTCTTCTTCGCCTTCGACATTCCGGGCCTCGCCGACCGCGCCCGGATGGACAACGCGCGCACGCTCACCTCGGACATGGTGAGCTACAAGACCCATGTGACCCGCGACAACCGCGACGGCACGACCGAGGTTTCGATCGAGGGTGAGCGCAAGGGCGAATACCCCCCGGGCGTCACCCCCGACTGGGTCGACATGCAGGGCGAGACGACCGTCATCGACCTCGGCGGCGGCCAGATCGTCACCTTCCTGCCCGACACGCGCCTGTCGGTGGAGCTTCCCGACTTCGGCACCATCGAGGCCGGAATGGAGGGGCGCGACGTCGTCACGAACCTCGAAGAGCCGGTGCCGGACTGGATCAGCCTGTCGCGTACCCGTTTGGCGATCACCACGGATGAGGGGCGCGTGTCCTTCACCCGCAACCGGACCGAGGTGTTCAACTACTTCCCGGGGTGGGAGCTGTTCTGGTTCACCTTCGAAAGCCCCTACAAGGATCACGGGGTGGGCGAGATCGTATTCGGCCCGCGCATCGACCCCGAACGCTCGAACTTCGCCGGGGCGTGGCACGATTTCTGGCACAATACGATGTGGAGCCACAGTCATGTCGCCTGGGCGCTGTTCGAGACCATCCTCATGGCCTTCCTCGGCACCTTCGGCGCGGCCGTCATCTCGCTCCCGCTCGCATTTCTCGCGGCAAAGAACTTCACCCCGCTCGGACCGCTGCGCTTTGCCTTGCGCCGCATGTTCGACCTGTTTCGCGGCATCGACGGGCTGATCTGGACCATCATCCTCGCCCGCGCTTTCGGCCCCGGTCCGATGACCGGCGCGCTGGCGATCCTGCTCACCGACACGGGCTCGTTCGGCAAGATGTTTTCCGAGGCGCTTGAGAACGTGGATGGCAAGCAGATCGAAGGCGTCGCCTCTACAGGTGCGGCCACCGCCCACCGCTACCGCTTCGGGGTCATCCCGCAGATCACGCCCGTGCTTCTGAGCCAGGTCCTCTATTTCTTCGAATCCAACACCCGCAGCGCGACGATCATCGGCGCGATCACAGGGGGCGGGATCGGGCTCCTGCTCACGCAGGCGATGATCACGCAGAAGGACTGGGAAGAAGTCACCTATTACATCATCCTCGTGGTTCTTATGGTCATGGCCATGGACTCGCTCTCCGGCTGGTTGCGCCGGAAGTTGATCAAGGGGGAATGATGAACATCCTGACTACCGGGGCGAACCGGGGCATCGGCGCGGCGCTGGCTGCCGAGGCGGAGGCGCGCGGGCATAGCGTGATCCGCCACGGGCGCACGTCGGGCGACGTGGCCTGCGACCTCGCGGCGCTCGACACGATCCCGGCGGCCTTCGGTGCCATCGAAGGGCCGGTGGACGTGCTCATCAACAACGCCGGCATCATCGGCCCGGCGATGTCGGCGGGCGACGGCCTCGAGGCGCATGGCTTCGAACAGACTTTCCGCATCAACACCTTCGCGCCGCTCGCCGTGGCCCATGCGCTCCTGCCGGCCCTGCGCCAGTCCGACGCGCCGCGAATCCTCAATGTGTCGTCGCAGATGTCGTGGATGGGCTATGCCAAGTCCGATCGCATCGCCTACCGCGCCTCCAAGGCCGCGCTGAACAAGGAGATGCAGGGGCTCGCCACCGACCTCGCGCCGGACGCGATCCCCGTGGTCCTGCTCGATCCCGGCTGGGTGCGCACGGACATGGGCGGCGACACGGCCGAAGAGGATCCCGTCGCGGTCGCGCGCGGTTTCCTCGATATCGCGGACCGCCTGACCATTGCCGACACCGGCAAGTTCTTTCGTTTCTCGGGCGAAGAACGGGCGTTCTGATGGCAAAGCTGGGCGACGACCCCGTGATCCACGCAGGCGCCCATCTGCATGAGGTGACGATGGGCCGTTTCGTCGAGATCGGGGAGGGGAGCCGGGTGCTCCACACCCATATTGACGACTATTCCTACTGCGACCGCTATGCAGAGATCGCGAACGCCCGCATCGGCAAGTTCGCCAACATCGCGGCCTTCAGCCGGATCGGCCCGACCGATCACCCGATGGACCGCGCCTCGCAGCACCATTTCCTCTACCGCTCCGCCGATTATTGGGACGATGCCGAATTGGACGCGGATTTCTTCGCGCGCCGCGCGGCGCGCACAGCCCATATCGGGCACGACACCTGGATCGGCCACAACGCGGTGGTGAAGCCCGAGGTGACCGTCGGCCACGGCGCGGTGGTCGCCGCGCAGTCGATGGTGACGCGCGACGTGGCGCCCTACACCATCGTCGCGGGCGTGCCCGCCAGGCCGATCCGCGCGCGCTTCCCCGACGCCATTTCAGAGCGGCTCATGGCACTCGCCTGGTGGGATTGGGACCACGCCACCCTGCGCGCGCGTCTCGATGATTTCCGGAATATGGAGATCGAGGCGTTCCTCGAAAAATACGCCTAGGGCGCGAAGGTCAGCGTCACGCGGTCGCCCGCGAACCACGTCAGCCCGTGTTCGAGCGGGGCGCCCTCCAGCGTCCGGTTCAGCCCGACGGTTTTGAGCAGCGGATCGCCCTCGCGCAGCGCGAGGTGGAGCGCCAGCGTCGCACTCGCGCGTTCCGCCGTAACCTGCGTCTCGGCGCGCAGGTAATCCTCCACGCCGTTCAGCCGCAGCGCCTCGGTGACCGAGGTGACCTCGCCGAAAGTCCCTGCCAGACCCGGCAGGCGCTCGGCGGAAAAGATGCTGACGAACAGTGCGACGGCCTGCGCCCCGGAGAGCGAAAGCCCCTCGTAGACCGTGACCGGCGCACCGGGGGCGATGGCGAGGGCGGTTGCCTCGGTGACGTCCGCAGGACGCACCTCGACCCGCAGCACCTTTTTTTGCGGCAGCCGCCCGGTCGCGCCGATGTTCTGGTGAAACCGGGTGCGTCTGCCGATGGGGTAGAGGGTCGGTTCGGCCGTGACGAACACGCCCGCGCCGCGGCGCGAATGGACGATGCCGCGCTCCGCCATGTCCGAGAGCGCCCGACGCACCGTGTGCCGGTTCACTCCGAAGCGCGACGACAGCGCCGCCTCGGTCGGCAGCTTGTCGCCCGGGCGATAGTTCCCCCCGGCGATCTCGCCCTCCAGCGTCTCGGTGATCGACTTCCAGACCGGGGTGCGCGTCATGTCACGAAATCTTCACGGGACTCGTCCGCCTCGCTGTGGCAATACTTGTCTAGTTGTATAGTAACCTAGACAAATCGGCAAGGTGTCCAATGACCACGACCGCCCCCGAGATCACGCCGAAGAGCGCCGCGCGCAAAGGCTGGATGAGCCTGCTCGCCAAGGCGCGGCCCGCCGAACTCGCCGCGCTGATGCGCGACGTCCCGGCTCCGGGTTTCGTCTGGCTCCGCCCGCCCCAGATCGGCGGCGTCATGCTGCGCGGGCGGATGGGCGGCACCGGCGCGCCCTTCAACCTTGGCGAGATGACCGTGACCCGCTGCGCGCTCAAGCTCGACAGTGGCGAAGTCGGCCATGCCTATGTGCAGGGGCGCGACAAGACCCACGCCGAACGGGCCGCAGTGGTTGATGCGCTGATGCAGACCGACCGGGCGGAGGTGATCCGCGAAGCGGTGCTCGCCCCGCTGGACGAGGCAGCGACGACCCGAGCAGGCGCCCGCGCGGCCAAGGCCGCCGCGACAAAGGTCGATTTCTTCACGATGGTCAGGGGAGAGGACTGATGGACGGCAACGCACTCACGGGTGGGTTCGCGGACGCACCTGTCCAGTCGGCCCATGCTTTCCGCGCCGCGCTGAACGCGCTGGCGCGGCCCGGGCGGATCGAACGAATTTCGGGGGCCGAGGCGCCCGCGCCGGTCTCACCCGCCGCCGCAACGCTGCTCCTCACGCTCTGCGACGCGGAAACGCCGCTCCACCTCGCGGGCGACCACGACAAGCAGCCCGTGCGTGACTGGATCGCCTTTCACATCGGCGCGCCGCTCGTCGGCCGGAGTCACGCCATGTTCGCGCTGGGCACATGGCCCGCGCTCACCCCGCTCGACGCATTCCCGGTCGGCACGCCGGAGTATCCGGACCGCTCGACCACCCTGATCGTGGAGATGGACGCGCTTGCCGCCACCGGCGCGCGCCTCACCGGGCCGGGGATCGAAACCGAGGCGCACCTCGCCTTGCCCGACATCGCGCCGTTCCGGGCGAACCACGCCCGCTTCCCGCTCGGGCTCGACAGCCTTTTCACCGCGGGCGACCGGATCGCCGGTCTGCCCCGCTCGACCAACGTGGAGGCCGGCTGATGTATGTCGCCGTCAAAGGGGGTGAGCGCGCCATCGACAACGCGCACGCCTGGCTCGCCGAGGAGCGGCGCGGGGATACCGCCGTCGCCGAACTCACCGTCGCCCAGATCCGCGAGCAGATGAGCCTTGCCGTGAACCGGGTGATGGCCGAAGGCTCGCTCTATGACCCCGACCTCGCCGCGCTGGCGATCAAGCAGTCGCGGGGCGACCTGATCGAGGCGATCTTCCTGATCCGCGCCTACCGCACCACGCTGCCCCGCATCGGTCACGCCGAACCCGTGGACACCGGCGCAATGGCCTGTGACCGGCGCATTTCGGCGACGTTCAAGGACGTGCCGGGCGGGCAAGTGCTTGGACCCACCTTCGACTATACCCACCGGCTTCTGGATTTCGCGCTTGAGGCCGAGGGGCTGGACCCGCGCGCGGAAACCGCCGCGCCGCAGGAGGGCGAGATGCCCCGCGTGACCGAGTATCTCGACCGCGACGGGCTGATCCAGGCCGAGGAGCACAGCGACGAGGCGCCCCCGGACATGACCCGTCAGCCGATGGAATACCCGGCGGGCCGCCCCCTGCGATTGCAGGCGCTCACCCGCGGCGACGAGGGCTTCGTCCTCTCGATGGCCTATTCCACCCAACGCGGCTATGGCCGCAACCACCCCTTCGTGGGCGAGTTGCGCATCGGCCGCGTGTCGGTCGAAATGGACATTCCCGAGCTTGGGTTCGCAGTCGACATCGGCGAGGTGACCCTCACCGAATGCGAAACCGTCAACCAGTTCACAGGCTCGCGCACCGAACCGGCGCAGTTCACGCGTGGTTATGGCCTCGTCTTCGGGCAGACCGAGCGCAAGGCGATCTCGATGGCGCTCGTGGACCGGGCGCTGAGGTGGGAGGAGCTGGGCGAGGACAGCGAAGGCGCGCCCGCGCAGGACGAGGAATTCGTGCTCGCCCATGCGGACAATATTCAGGCGACCGGTTTCCTCGAACATATCAAGCTGCCGCACTACGTCGACTTCCAGTCCGAACTGGAACTGGTGCGCAAACTCCGGCGCGAGGCGGCGCAGTCCGACATGAAGGAGGCCGCGGAATGAGCGCGTCTATTGTGGTGTTCGATCTGGGCGGCGTGCTCGTCCATTGGGATCCGGTGCTGGTCTGGCTGCCGGACATGGAGAGCGAGGCGGCGGTGCGCGCCTTCCTCGACCGGATCGATTTCGCCGACAAGAACCTGCGCGCGGATGCGGGCGAACGGTTTGCCGACCTCGCAGCCGAGATCGACGATCCCGAGGACCGCCTGCGCCTGATGGGCTACGTCAGCAACTTCGCCCGCTCCGTGCCCACGGCCATCGAGGGGACATGGACGCTCATCGACCGGCTCAAGGCCAGGGGCGTCACCCTCCACGCGATCACCAACTGGTCGGCCGAGACGTTTCCGACGGGCCGCGCCACCCACCCGCGCCTCGACACCGCCTTCGGCGTGACGGTCGTCTCGGGCGAGGAGAAACTCCTCAAACCCGACGCCCGGATCTTCGACACGCTGTGCGCGCGCGCCGGGGTGGCGGCCGCCGACTGCCTCTTCATCGACGACAGCGCCCGCAACGTCGAAGGCGCCAGGGCCGCCGGCATGGACGCGGTTCTGTTCACCACCCCCGAGGCACTGGAAACCGACCTGATCGAAAGGGGCCTGCTGTGACCGACCAAGCCTACAACTTCGCCTATCTCGACGAACAGACGAAACGCATGATCCGGCGCGCGATCCTCAAGGGCGTGGCGATCCCCGGCTATCAGGTCCCCTTCGCCTCGCGCGAGATGCCGATGCCCTATGGCTGGGGCACGGGCGGGGTGCAGGTCTCGGCGGCCTGCCTCACCCCGTCCGACACGTTCAAGGTGATCGACCAGGGGGCGGACGACACGACGAACGCCGTCTCGATCCGCAAGTTCTTTGAGCGCACCGCGCAGGTGGCGACGACCGAGCACACGGCCGAAGCGACCGTGATCCAGACCCGACACCGCATCCCCGAGGCGCCGCTGGGCGAGGATCAGATCCTCGTCTACCAGGTCCCGATCCCGGAACCCCTGCGCTTCCTCGAACCGCGCGAGACCGAGACGCGCAAGATGCACAGCCTCGAAGAATACGGGCTGATGCATGTGAAGCTATACGAGGACATCGCCCGCCACGGCCATATCGCGACCTCCTACGCCTACCCGGTGAAGGTGGAGGGGCGTTACGTCATGGACCCCTCCCCGATCCCCAAGTTCGACAACCCGAAGCTCGAAATGGCCGCAATCCAGCTCTTCGGCGCCGGGCGCGAGCAGCGTATCTACGCGATCCCGCCTTATACCAGGGTCGTCAGCCTTGATTTCGAGGATCATCCCTTCGACCCGTCCAAGGCCGATCATCCCTGTGACCTGTGCGGCGCCGACCACACCTATCTCGACGAGGTGATCGTGGACGATGCCGGTGGCCGGATGTTCGTCTGCTCCGACACGGATTACTGCGCCGGGCGACAGGCTGCGGGCCATCGCGGGCGCCTGAGCGAGGAGGACGCGGCATGACCGAAACGATGCACAGCGAGGTCGCGCACCGCGCGGACGAGCGGGCCCCGGCGCCGCTCCTGTCGGTGCGCGACATCCGCAAGACATACGGCAGCTATGTCGGCTGCACCGATGTGAGTTTCGACCTCTACCCGGGCGAGGTCATGGGGATCGTGGGCGAATCCGGCTCCGGCAAGTCCACGCTGCTCAACTGCCTCGCCGGGCATCTCGCACCCGACAGGGGCGAGGTCCTGTTCGACACCCGCGCCGAGGGACCGCGCGACACCGTCACCATGTCCGAACCGGAACGGCGGATGCTCAGCCGCACCGACTGGGCCTTCGTCCACCAGAACCCGCGCGACGGGCTGCGCATGGGCGTCTCGGCGGGCGGCAATGTGGGCGAGCGGCTCATGGCCGTGGGCGCGCGCAACTACGGCGCCATCCGCGAGAGCGCGACCGACTGGCTGGGCCGGGTGGAGATCGCGGACACCCGCATCGACGACCGCCCGAGCGCCTTTTCCGGTGGCATGCAGCAGCGGCTCCAGATTGCGCGAAACCTCGTCACCGGCCCGAGGCTCGTCTTCATGGACGAACCCACCGGCGGGCTGGACGTGAGCGTGCAGGCGCGGCTTCTCGACCTGATGCGCGGCCTCGTGCGAGAAATGGGGCTTTCGGCCATCATCGTGACCCACGACCTCGCCGTGGTGCGGCTTCTGGCCCACCGGCTCATGGTGATGAAATCGGGTCATGTGGTCGAGGCGGGCCTCACCGACCAGGTGCTCGACGATCCGCAGCACGCCTATACCCAACTCCTCGTTTCTTCCGTCCTGCAGGTGTGACCATGATCCGTATCGAGAACGTCTCCAAATCCTTCGCGCTGCACAATCAGGGCGGCGCGGTGATCGAGGTCATGACGGGCGCGACACTCGCCGTGGCGCCGGGGGAATGCGTCGCGCTCACCGGCAATTCCGGCGCGGGGAAATCCACGCTGATGCGGATGATCTACGGCAATTACCTCACCGCCTCCGGGTCGATCCGGATCGGCGACATCGACGTGGCCAGTGCCGCACCGCGCGAGATACTGGAGCTTCGGCGCACCACGCTCGGCTATGTCTCGCAGTTCCTGCGCGTCGTGCCCCGCGTTGCAACGCTGGAGGTGGTGGCCGAACCGCTCCTCGCCGTCGGCACCGACCGCGAGGCGGCGCTGGCCCGCGCGCGCGACCTGCTCACCCGGCTCAACATCCCAGAAACACTCTGGGGCCTGTCGCCCACGACGTTTTCGGGGGGCGAGCAGCAGCGCGTGAACATCGCGCGGGGCTTCGCCCACACCTATCCGGCGATGCTGCTCGACGAACCGACCGCCTCGCTCGACGCCACGAACCGCGACACGGTGCTGACGCTGATCGAAGAGGCCAAGGGGCGCTGCGCGGCGATCATCGGTATCTTTCACGACGCGCCCGCCCGCGACCGTGTGGCGGACCGCGAGGTGGACGTCTCGGCCTATACCCCGGCGCGCGCCGCATGAGCCGCGTGTTCGCCATCGTCGGCCCGTCAGGCGTGGGAAAGGACACGGTGATGGAGGCCGTCGCCGCGCGCCTTCCCGCCGTGCGCCTCGTGCGCCGGGTCATCACCCGACCCAGCGAGGCCGGGGGCGAGGATTTCGTGGGCGTCACGGAGGAGGACTTCGCGCGCCGCGCGGCCCGGGGCGATTTCGCGCTCCACTGGCAGGCGCACGGGCTGTCTTACGGTATCCCGGCCAAGGTGCGCGACGATCTCGCCACCGGCCACAGCGTCTTGTTCAACGGATCGCGCGCGATGCTCACGCAGGCCGCGCAGGTCTTCCCCGGCCTCCGGGTCATCCACCTGACCGCCCGGCGCGAGGTCCTGGCCAAGCGCCTTGCGCAGCGCGACCGCGAAACAGCGGGCGAGATTGAACGCCGCCTCGACCGCGCTCCCGTCGCGATGCCCGAGGGGCTGGACGTGTTCGAGATCGACAATTCCGGCGCTTTGGAGGCCACGGTTACCCGCCTCGCCGCCATCGTTCAGCCGGTGAGGGCGTAACGGTGAAGCAGGTGGAACATGCCCGCCGCGTCCTCGCCGAACAGGCACAGGTCGCGCAGAACGAACGGGCGCGGCAGGAGCGGGGCGAGCACCGGCTCCAACGCGCTTTTCACAGCCGTGAGGTCTTCGGGGTCCAGCGGCCCTGTCAGCGTGAAGTGAAACCGGAATTCTTCCATCACATAGGGGTAGCCGAAGGTGGTGAGCAGGGCCTCCTGCCGCGCGCTCAGCCCCCCGGCCCGCCGCCGCGTCAGTTCGTCGGCCCCCGGTGCAGCACGATGGTGGTCGAGCGCTTCGACCACCCCCGATGCGAGGTCGGACAGGGCTGTCGTCTCCCCGTCCGGGACCAGCGCCAGAAACCGGCCGATACGGGCCAGCCGCAGACCGTCCAGCACCACGGGCGCATGATCGGCGGCGAAAGCGCCCAGATAAGCCTCCAGCGCGGCGCGGGACGTGGCCAGCCGGAACGGCGGCTTGAGCGTCCCGTGAAACCCGTATTTGCGCGGCGCCGCCGTCAGGCTCGCGACCGGAAGCTGCAACCCCGGCACCTCGGGATGCGTTCGCACCTCGCCCGCTGCCGGGTCCCAGCCCAGCCAGCGGGCCGCGAAGTCTGCCAGCGGGCCGGGCCTTGGCGCGGCATAGACCGCGAAACGTCTGAATTCAGTCATGGCTGCCCCGTAGCCGTCATTTGTCACAAATCAGTGACACGCGGCTGACATAGGGCACGGTGAACAGGAACGATACAATGACCGACATGATCCTCACCAATGCGCAGATCGTCCTCGATGACGAGGTTATCCGGGGCACCGTCACCCTGCGCGGCGGTCGCATCGCCGGGATCGACCCGGGCGGCACGGCGGCGCGCGGCGAGGTGGATTTGGACGGGGACATGCTGCTGCCGGGCCTGATCGAGTTGCACACCGACAACCTCGAACGCCACCTCGAGCCGCGCCCGAACGTCGACTGGCCCCACGCCGCCGCGATCCTCGCCCATGACGGCGAGCTTGCCTCCACCGGCATCACCACCGTGTTCGACGCCCTGCGCGTGGGATCGATCCACACCGGAAAGGGCCGATATGAGAAATACGCGCGCACCGTGGCGAACGAGGTCTTCGCGCTTCGTGCGCAAGGCGCGTTGCGCATCAACCACTATGTCCACCTGCGCGCCGAGATTTGCTCGGAAACGCTGGCGGAAGAGATGGCCGAGTTCGGACCCGACGACCGCGTCGGGATCGTGAGCCTGATGGACCACACGCCCGGCCAGCGCCAGTTCCGCGACATCGCGAAACTCAAGCAATACGTCGCCAAGAAGCGCTCAATGACCGACGACGAGTTCGACGATCACGTCGCACATCTCAAGGGACTTCAGGCCGACAACGGCGACCGGCACGAGGCCGAGGCGGTGGCCCATGCCCGCCGCTACGGCGCGGTGCTCGCGAGCCATGACGACACGACCGCCGATCATGTCGCGGTCTCGGCGTCGCACGGGATGCGACTGGCCGAGTTCCCGACGACCCGCGAGGCCGCCGAGGCCTGCCACGCCAACGGCATTCAGGTGATGATGGGCGCGCCCAACCTGATCCGGGGCGGATCGCATTCCGGCAACGTGGCGGCGCATGAACTGGCCGAGGCGGGGCTGCTCGACATCGTGTCGTCCGATTATGTGCCGTCGGCGCTCATGTCCTCGGCCTTCCTTCTCGCCGATCTCTGGGACGACGTTCCGCGCGCCATTGCCACCGTTACGGCCAATCCGGCTCGCGCTACCGGGCTCACGGACCGGGGCCGCATCGCGCCGGGGCTGCACGCCGATCTGGTCCGCGTCGGCCGGATCGAGGGTACGCCGGTCGTGCGCGGCGTCTGGTGCCACGGCCGACAGGTCGGCTGACCGTCTCCTGTTGCCTGCGCGGTGCTGACCGCGTGAGCCGCCGCGCGGCATCCGCACGCGGAACCGATCCGCGCAGGATTCGCCCGGCCGCTCCCCTAACCCTGCCTCAATCGGTCACGATTTCCGGGGGCGTGCCAGATTTGCGCCCAGATTTCGCCGGATCCCGTGCCCAAATCGGGCCAGAAATGCCCCATTTGGCGCGGCAGTCGCCGGCGCGAGCCTGCCCGACAGTGGCCATTTCGTGAACGGGCAACAAACCCTTCGAATTAGCCATAATAGAATGAAAAATAACGATTAAAATCGCTTCTCCCGCCCTGCGTCCGGGCTGATTGACGCGCCCTGAACGCGTCACGGGTAAGGTATTCCACCAGCTTTAGGCAACAATCTGTTTCCCCTTTGCCCAGTCGAATTGAGGCGCGTTTGCGGCAATATTGCGGCTGGGGGTGCCAGGGACGGGCGGCGCGAGCTGCCGGTGACTTCAGGGGTGAAGATGGCATTTGATTTTGAACCGCAGGTTTCAGTTTCTGCGCTGGAACCGACATCGCCGCTTCGGACACACCGCAAGCTTGATGTGAAACGAGTCCTCAAGCGGGGCTTCGATATCCTTTTCTCGACTCTCGCGCTCATCGCGCTGTCGCCGGTCTTCGCCGTCGTCACGCTGATGCTGCGTCTTCGCGAGCCGGGTCCGGTGTTCTTCTCGCACGAACGCGTGGGCATCGATGGCCGCACGTTCCGCTGCCACAAGTTCCGCACGATGCGCGAGGACGGGGACCGGCGTCTGCAATGGGTGTTCGCGATCGACCCGATTGCCCGCGAACAATGGGACGCCGAGCAGAAGCTCGACCGCGACCCGCGCGTTCACTCGCTGGGCGACCTTCTGCGGCGCACGAGCATCGATGAGCTGCCGCAGTTCTGGAACGTGTTCAAAGGGGACATGTCCATCGTCGGCCCACGCCCGATCACGATGGCCGAGGCCGAGAAGTACGGGCATCACTTTGCCGACTACTGCTCGGTCAAGCCGGGGATCACCGGCGCGTGGCAGGTCGGCGGCCGGTCCGATACGAGCTATGCGCAGCGTGTCGTGCTCGACGTCGACTACATCCGCAACGCTTCGCTCGTCGACGATATTCAGATCGTCTACAAAACGGTCGGGGTCGTCCTCGCCCAACGCGGCGCGTGCTGAGCGCCGCGCATACGGACCGGAGAGCCAGAATGTTCGACGCGACCCGCAGCCTGCTTGCCGCTGACGCGACCCCGATCACCCCGGGCGCGGCTGGCGACATCGCCGCCCCGACCCGCGTGGTCGTAGGCATCCCGACCACGGGACGCCCGGCGATCCTGCCGGAGACTGTGCGCGCCATCGCCCGCCAGCGGCGTCTGCCCGACCTCGTGATCCTGTCGGTCGCGACCGAAGACGATCTGGGCGACCTCGACACGCAGGCGCTGCCCTTTCCGGTCGAGGTGGTGACCGGCCCCAAGGGCGCGACGCTGCAACGCAACCGGATGATGCGCCGCCTCGGGCGTGAGGACGTGTTGCTCCTGCTCGACGACGACTTTCTCATGGCGCCCGATTTCGTGGGCAACACGCTCGCCGTGTTCCGCGACAACCCGGACGTGGTGATCGCGACCGGCACCGTGCTGGCCGACGGAATCCTGGGCGCGGGCATGGACCATGCGACCGGCGCGCGGCGACTGGCCGAGCTCTCCGCCGCCCCCGGCACCGATGCGTTGTCTCCGATCTACGCCGGATACGGCTGCAATATGGCCTTCCGGGCACGCGCCGCGCTCGACAATGACATCCGCTTCGACGAAGCGCTGCCGCTCTACTCCTGGCTCGAGGATGTGGATTTCTCTCGCCGCCTCGCGCGCCACGGACGGGTCGTGAAGGCCGGCTCGATGCGGGGCGTTCATCTGGGCACCAAGACCGGGCGCACGCCCGGCGTATTCCTGGGCTATTCGCAGATCGCCAATCCGATCTATCTCATGCGCAAGGGCACGATGAACCGGCGTCACGCGTGGGAGATGATCCTGCGCAACATGGCGTCCAACCTGCTGCGCTCGCCGCGTCCGCCGGCGTGGTGCGATTATCGTGGTCGCCTGCGTGGCAACCTCATCGCGATCCGGGATGTTCTCAGAAGCCGGGACGCTCCGGACCGGATCACGCAGCTGACGCCCTGAGCGAACCGAGAAGCCGGTCGTATTCCGCTTCCTGCGCATCGATCCATTCTGACCTTGTAAGGCCGAGCCGGGCTTCGCCCCCGAAACCCCGTTCGCTCATGGCGCGCACCTCGGCGTCAGGGGTTTCCATCATACCCGCCAGTGCCGCGTCGAGGCGCGCAGGATCCGCGATGTTCACCGCATGACCCAATCCGTTCTCCGCCACCTCCCGCGCCATCAGCGCGGTGTCCGAGACGAGGACGGGCAGGCCGCTTGCCGCCGCCTCGGCGATGACGAGTGCGAAAGGTTCCGGGTGGCGCGAGGGCATGACCAGCGCACGCGCATCGCGCACCAGCCCGCCGATCCGGTCGCGGTCGGCCCAGCCGGTCAACGTGAGCGGGGCGTCCATCGCCTCCAGCATCGGGCGCATCGGCCCGTCGCCGATGAGCGTCACCGGAACCCCTGTGCGCGCCGAGGCTTCGGCCAGGGTGCCCACGCCTTTATCCGGCTCCAGCCGGCCGACATAGACCAGCGAACGGTTGTCCTCCGCCGCGATCCGCGTCTCGCTGAACGGAACGACCGGATTGCGTACCACGCGGACGCGGTCCTCCCGATAGCCCGCGCGGGTGAGCCGTTCCGTCATTTCGGGATGCAGCACAAGGATCGCACCCCAACCGGACCCGTCGCGCAGGTGTCTGCGCAGGTTGGCCTGTCGCAGGACGCGCCAGAGCTTCTGCGGATAGCTGCGCTTGTCGCAATGGGTCGCAAGGCAATCGGCCGACAGGGGCACACGGGTGCAAACCTTGTCGTGCCGGTAGTCCATATAGACTCCGTTGGGGCAGGCGAGGAAAACGTCATGCGCGTGAATCACGGTGCGCCGCGAGACGGGGGCGAGGGCCGAGAACAGCTCTGGCGAAAAAATCTGCGCCCAGCTGTGCGTATGATAGACGGTGCCGGGCGTGTCGCGTTCGGCCACGAAGCGGGCCACGAGGTCACGCGCGGCCCCATTTCGTATCCCGGCATGGAGCGCCGTGTGACTCGGCAGGTCCAGGAGCGGCTGACCGCCAAGCGCCACGACCTCGATCCCCAAGGCATCCAGTTCCGGGCCGTGACCCGAATCCCCGGCGATCCAGATCACCTCATGCCCGCGCGCGACAAAGTCTTCGGCTGCCAGCAAGGCAAGCGAAGTGGCACCGCCTCGGGCGATACTGGCATCGTTCACGATGACAATCCTGCGCCTTGCCATGAATTGTTCCTGCGGCCTCACGAAAGTCTTGTTTTACTGTCTTTCGGCAGTTCATCAGAGTATCCGCAGACTGTTAAGGTCATTTTAAGGCAATTCTTCGCAATCCCCGGTTCAAGGACGCGTCCACGGTGAAAATCGCTTTGTTCAATCTGCATTACTCTCCGAATCTCGGGGATGGCCTGATCGGCGTATGTATGATCCACGGGCTGGAAAGCCTCGCGCCGGGGCTGTCTGTCGTGCCCGTCGACATCTCGGGCCGGGATGGGTTCGGGGCCGTGACGGTGCGCAACCGGGCGCTCGCTCTCAAGGTTTTGCGGCGCCTGCCACGGCGCTTGCGGCACGAGGTGGTCTACCGCCGCCTGACGACGCTTCTTGACAGGGTCGAACCGCGCTGGCGCGCCGCGCTGGCGGACGCGGACGGGGCGGTCATTGGGGGTGGCCAGCTTTTCTCCGACGCGGATCTCAACTTCCCGACCAAGCTCGAGCGTGTCGGCAAGCTGCTTGCCGAAACGCGGGTGCCCGCCGCGATCCACGCCGTCGGTGTCACCGGCAACTGGAGCCGTCGGGGCCGCGCGCTGTTCTCCACGCTCTGTTCCGGTGACCTGCGTGCCGTGGGCGTGCGCGACGAACATTCACGTCTTGCATGGGAAGGCCAGGCAAGCGACGGCTGCCCGGCGCCACGCATCACCCGTGATCCCGGCCTCCTCTCCGCCGCGGCCTTCGGGGCCGTCACGCCGGTCAACCGTATCGCGCTGGGTATCACCGCGCCGGAGCTTCTGACCTACCACGCCGACAGCGGCGTCGCGGGCGGTACGCTCGACTTTTACGAAACCCTTGCGCTGCAACTGGCCGACACGGTCGGCCCGGTCCGGCTGTTTTGCAACGGGGCCGACGAGGACGCCGATGCGCTCGCCTCACTGGCCGCGCGCCCGGCGATCTATCAGGCCATCGGGGCGCGCAAGATTGAGGTGGCGGAGGTGCCAGCCACCCCGGAGCAGTTGGTCGCCACCGTCGCCCCCTGCCGCGCGGTCATCTCGCATCGCCTGCACGCCAATATCCTCGGCTACGCCTATGCCCGCCCGGTCGTCGGCCTCGGCTGGGACCGCAAGGTCGAAAGCTTCTTCGCGTCTGTTGGTCTGTCGGACGCCTTCGCCGGAGCGAAAGCGGCCACGCCGCAGGAGGTGGTGGCGCTCGCCACACGCGCGATCGCGAAGGGCATCGACCCGGTGCGCCACGCCGATGCGCTCGCCGAAACGCGCGTTGGCCTCGCCGGCACGCTCCACGCGCTCGGCATCGACACGGATCAGGGCGCGCGCAGGAGCGTGACGCGGTAAAGCGTCGTGTCCCCGTCCGCCGTCGCCCCCGGTCCGACAGCCACGTCCAGCACATCGCCCTTGGCCAGCGTCACCTCGTCCAGCACGAACTCCCCGCGTTCGGTGAGGGTCATGCGCCCGATCTCGTCCCCGTTGATCGCCGCCCATGCCTCGATCCCGTCCGTGCTGCGCGGTGAGGGCTCCAGCGTCACGACAAGCCGCGCGCGCACAGCCTCGGGCGCGGTGTAGCGCTGGACGATCACGGCGGCAGACGCGCCGCCGCCGGAGGGCAGCAGGAACTCCGCGTTCATCCGCAAGAGCCCGTCCGAGGGATGACCCAGATACGGTGTCCAGGGCACACCGTTGGTCTGCTGCCCGTCGCGCAGCTCGAAGGCGCTTTCCTCGCCCCGGATCATCGCAAGCGGCCGGAACGTGCCGGGCGCGGGCGGGCCATAGGTGAACTGGTCGAAACTGTCCGCGATGACGGCCTGGGGGCCGAGCCGCACGGTGTCGCCCAGCGTCACGGGTGCGCCACTGCCGACCATGACGAGCGGTTCGTCGCGCGACAGGCGGCGCCGGTCGGTCTCGGTCCCGTCAGGCGCAAGCACCCGAACACCGTCCGCCACCTCGACCGTGCGCGGCGCACCCCAGAGGACGAGGCTGTCGGTCCCGAAGCCGCAGGCGTAGGTGAACGGATCGGGCGCCACGTCG
>CXWF01036839.1_pt1 | contig 49734 bp, 45 predicted proteins | sample 468421 | NCBI WGS metagenome assembly CXWF01 (sample SAMEA2620812, study PRJEB7988) | marine metagenome | biome: marine biome (ENVO:00000447); feature: surface water layer (ENVO:00002042); material: "saline water (ENVO:00002010), including plankton (ENVO:xxxxxxxx)" | depth 5 m
CGACACGGCGATGCGGGGATTGGCATGGCCCATCGCGCGGTGGGCGGCATGGGTGATGCGGATGACCTGCGTGAGGTGGTCGCGGGTGAGCGCGGCAGGCACGTCTGCCAGCGGAATGTGGATCGTGGCGGGCACAACGCGCAGCTCATGGCACGCCAGCATCATCACCACATGCTCGACGCCCGCGAGATGGGCGAGGTATTCGGTATGGCCGGGATGGGCGAAGCCCGCGCCATCCATCAGCGCCTTCTTGTGGATCGGGGCGGTGGTGAGGGCCGATGCTTCGCCCTGCATCACGCGGGCCACCCCGTCGCGGATCGCGGCGATGACATGGGCGGCATGTTCGGGCTGCGCGGTGCCGGGCAGGCGGGCGGGGCCGAAATCGCGGTGCAGCACGGGCACGCCGCGATGCACGGCCTGCATCGCCTCGGCGGGGTGCGAAATCGTCTCGACCGGCCCGTCGATATGGCGCGCGTCGCCCAGTACGAAGAAGGGAATCTCGGCGCCCAGCCGGTCCCAGGCGGCCGCGATGATCTCGGGGCCGATGCCGGCGGGTTCGCCAACGGAGAGCGCGATGGGCAAGTCAGAGCGGGACATGGGTCACCTCGCGGGCGGACTTCGTCAGGAAGTCCGGCCCGGATTCATGGCATGAATCCGGCGCTGTGTCAGTTGAAGTACTCGATATGGGCGTTCGCCCGCAGCTCGGCGAGGTAGTCGTTGGCGAGCGCCCCGATCCGCTGGTTGCGCAGCGCGTCGGCCACCTGTGCGCGGCTCACGCTGTCGGGCACATCGTTACGGCGGTTGCACAGCATGAGAAAGACGAGCGCACCGCTGCCGCTGACGAGGTTCGTGGACACCTCGCCGGGGTCGAGGTTGGCCAGTTCGGCGCGGTAGCTGGTGGGAACCGCGCCGGTGGGCAGTTCCTCACGCACGAGCTGGTCGGCGGGCAGGCCGCGCGCGATCGGGTAGAGGTCGTCGCAGATCTGCACTTCGGCGCGGATGCGTGCGGCTTCGGCCAGCGCCCGTTCGCTGCGCCCGCCGGGAATGAAGAAGGCCGCGTATTCGAGCAGCGTGCCGACGTTCGTGTTGCGCACCGTCTCGCGCTCACGCACGAAATAGACGGCGACGCCCACATCGGGCAGGACCACCGGGCGGCTCGTGCCGCCTTCGCGCACGCCGCGCAGGGCGGCCTGGGCAGGCGCAGGCAGGGCCTGCATGTCGATCCAGTCGCGCTGACCATTGTTGAGGCGCGAGGACACGATGGAAAAGCGTTTGGCGGCGTCCGAGAATTCCTCGGAGGTCGTGATCTTGGACAGGCGTTCGGCCCGCATGCGGGACGCCTTGAGGCTCGCCTCCGACGAGGCGGGCAGCACGATCTCGGTCAGGAGCAGCTTTTCGCCCGGCGTCGGCTCGGCCTCGGCATAGGCGCGGTCGACTTCGCTTTGCGTGATGATGACCGACTGGAGGAACTTCGCGCGCGCCACTTCGCGCCAGGTCACCCCGGCGCTCACGAAATCGCGGAAGGTTTCGGCGGCGATGCCTTGCTGGGCCAGAAGCGTGAGGAACTGTTCCACGTCCAGATTGCCGCGTGCTGCGAATTCGGCCATGCCGGTGCGCACAGCTTCCGCGTCGGCGGTGATGCCGAGGCGCTCGGCCTCTTCGAGCTGAAGCTTCTCGTTGATGAGCTGGTCGACCGCGAGCTGGCCGATGTCGCCCGGCGCGTTCAGCAGCCTCAGGAAGGCCATGCGCTGGCTTCGCTCGTAATAGGTGACGGCGGAGTCGTCGACCTTGGCCACCGGGGCGAAGAGGTTTTGCGCCGTGCCCGGTGCGGCGAGAAGCGTCAGCCCGAGGGCCGCGCCCGCGATGAGCCGTGCTCCGGCTGCGGTTGCCCTTGTCCAGCGGGTCAAAGCCGTGAATGTCGTCATCTGCCCAACCTTGTCGTGTTTTCGTCCCTGGCCGGGAGACTTGCCCCACCCCCCGGTTTCGCAAGCACAATAATCGGAACTGACCGGCGGTGCGAGGGGGAATCTGCCCCGGCTTCGGGCTTTTGGGGGCGTTTGCCCCCGCAAACCGGCGATATGCGGTGGAGACGCGGGGTTCAGCCCACCATATCTGGCGTGGCGATTCCCGCCTGTGGGCGCGGTTGCACCCGGCCCGGCTTGGTGATTGAGTGTGGCACAACGCGCCCGCGGGCGCCGGAATTTCACCCACAGGAGAGAGTATGACCGACGCCATCACCCCCGTTTTCGCCCCCCTCGACATCGACACGCTGGCCGAGGCCGAGGGCCGGGTCGTGGTCCTCGTGGCCGAAGGCAGCAGCCTCGACAAAGGTGCGCGCCGGGTGAACCGGCTGATGAAAGGTGCGCTGGAACGCTATCTGGACGGTGAGGCTTTCGGAAAGCAGAAAGCGGGGCAATCCACCGTTCTGGCCTATCCTTCGGGCATGAAAGCAGAAGCGGTCGAGGTGGTGAAGGTGGACAAGCGCCTGACCCCCGAGTTGGCCCGCAAGGTGGGCGCCGTCGTCGGGGCCGCGCTGAGCGGCCAGTCCGTCACGGTCGTTGCCGGGTCGCACAAGAACCTTGACCAGCTTGCCCTGGGCGCCGTCCTGCGCGCCTATGCCTTCAAGGCACGCAAGACCGGCGAAGCGGCCGAGGTGAAAGAAACGTCCCTCACGATCCAGACCGGGCAGCCGGAACAATGGACCCCGACGGTCGAGGGCGTGATGGCCGTGGCCGAAGGCGTGTTCCTGACCCGCGATCTCGTGAACGAGCCGTCCAACATCCTCACCACCACCGAGTTCGCGGCGCGTGCGCAGGCGCTCTCGGACCTCGGGATCGAGGTCGAGGTGCTGGAGGAGCCGGAGCTGGAGAAGCTCGGGATGCGCGCGCTGCTGGCGGTCGGGCAGGGGTCCGAGGCCCCGTCCAAGGTCGTGGTGATGCAGTGGAAGGGCGGCAAGAGCGGCGACAAGCCCGTGGCACTCGTCGGCAAGGGCGTGGTGTTCGATTCCGGCGGCATTTCGATCAAGCCGGGGGCGGGCATGGAAGACATGACGATGGATATGGGTGGCGCAGGCACCGTGACCGGCGTGATGAAAACGCTCGCGATGCGCAAGGCCAAGGCGAATGTCGTGGGCCTCATCGGTCTGGTCGAGAACATGCCGGACGGCAAGGCGCAGCGTCCCGGCGATATCGTGACGACGATGAAGGGCGACACGGTCGAGATCATCAACACCGACGCCGAGGGGCGCATGGTGCTGTGCGACGTGCTCTGGTACGCGCAGGAGCGGTTCGAGCCGGTGGCGATGGTCGACCTCGCCACCCTCACCGGGGCCTGCGTCATCGCGCTGGGGCATGAGAACGCGGGCGTGTTCTCCAATGACGACGACTTCTGCAAATCCTTCCTCAAGGCCGCCGAAACCGAGGAGGAGGGCGCGTGGCGTCTGCCGCTCGGCGCGGCCTATGACAAGCAACTCGAAAGCGCGAAGGCGGATTTCAAGCATGTCGGCGGGCGGCCTGCGGGCGCGATCACGGCGGCGCAGTACCTTCAGCGGTTCGTGAAGGAGGGCGTGCCGTGGATTCACCTCGACATCGCAGGCGTCGCGGATGTGAAGGCGCCGACGGCGTTCGCGCCCAAGGGCGCGACCGGCTGGGGCGTGCGCGCGCTCGACCGGATGATCGCGGACAATTACGAGGGGTGAGATGGGCGAGGCCTATTTCTATCACATGACACGCACCCCGCTGGAGGAGACGCTTCCCGCGCTTCTCGGGCGGGCGCGCGAGCAGGATTGGCGCGTGGTGGTGCGGGGCCGCAACGAGGCGCGGCTCAGGTGGCTTGATGAACGGCTTTGGCTGGGCGACGGGTTTCTGCCGCACGGGCTGTCGGGCGGGCCACATGACGCGGACCAGCCGATCCTGTTGACGGCGGGCGGCGAGGCGGCGGAGTGCGTCGTGTCGATGGACGGGGCCGAGGTCGCGCCTGAGGAAGTCACCACGGCGGCGCGGGTCATGATCCTGTTCGACGGGAACGACGACGGGGCCGTTGAGCGGGCACGGGAACAGTGGCGGCAGATGTCGGGCGCTGGGGTCGGCGCGAAATACTGGAGCCAGGAGACCGGCCGCTGGGCTTTGAAGGCCGAGAGCGCGGGGCGGGCGGCGGCCACGCCGGAGTGAGGCGTCGAGTCCGCGACGGCTGCGTTGGTCGCTGACACAACGCTCCACCACACAAAACGCCGCCCCGGTCCACAGGGCGGCGTTGCTTTTTCGGGGGTGTCCGATCAGGACATGACGTCGTAGGCGCGCTCACCATGGACGGCGAGGTCGAGTCCGTTGGTTTCGGTTTCCTCGTCCACACGCAGGTGTGTGACGAGCGAGATCGCCTTGATGAGCACATAGGTCACGACCACCGTGAACACGCCGACGATGGCGAGCGACCCGGCCTGCGCGGCCCAGCTGCCCGCACCGAAGAGCGCGATCATCAGCGTGCCGAAGATGCCGCCGACGCCGTGGACGGCGAAGACGTCGAGCGTGTCGTCGATCTTGAGCCGGTTGCGGATGAAGTTCACCGCTTCCTGACACAGGATGCCCGCGACGCCGCCGATCACCAGCGCCTCGATGGGGCCGACGAAGCCGGAGGCCGGGGTGATCGAGGCGAGGCCCGCGATGGTCCCGGTCACGATGCCGACGAGGGAAGCGCGGCCGAACTTGATCTTCTCCCACAGCGCCCAGGTGAGAGAGGCGGTCGCGGCGGAGATATGCGTGACGGTGAGCGCCATTGCGGCCCCGCCGTCAGCGGCGAGCTGCGAGCCGCCGTTGAAGCCGAACCAGCCGACCCAGAGCATCGAGGCGCCGATCATCACGAAGCCGGGCGAATGCGGCGGCTTTTTCTGGTCGCGGCGCGGGCCGAGGAAGACCGAGATCATGATCGCGGCGAGGCCCGCGGTTTCGTGCACCACGATGCCGCCCGCGAAGTCGCGCACGCCCGTCTCGCCGAAGATCCCGCCGTCGGACAGGAATCCGCCGCCCCAGATCCAATGGACCACCGGCGCATAGCACAGAAGCATCCAGAGGCCCGAGAAGGCGAGGACGAAACCGAAGCCGATCCGCTCCACATAAGCGCCGACGATCAGTGCCGGGGTGATGATCGCGAAGGTCATCTGGAAGGCGAAGAACAGGATCTCCGGGATCGTGCCTGCGAGCGCGTCCGGCCCGATGCCGAGGAGGAACATCTTCTCCAGCCCGCCCCAGACCGCGTTCCCGTCGCCGAAGGCGATCGTGTAGCCGAAAGCGAGCCACAGGATGCTCATGAGTGCTGCAATGGCATAGACATGCATGAAGACGGACAGCACGTTGCGCGCGCGTACCAGCCCCCCGTAGAAAAGCGCCAGTCCCGGCAATGTCATGAACAGCACGAGTGCTGTCGCCACGATGATCCAGGCGGTATCTGCCCCGTTCATAGTCCCCTCCACTTGATTAGGTGGGAGGGTGTCTAGGGGGCCGGGGCGTCAGGGCAAGCCTCATTCTTGTGCGCTTTGCGCATTTGTGGCGCAGTTCTGGAAACGCTTTGAAAATGTGCGCAGGACTCACCTTGGCGCACATAAAACGGGCAGAACGCGAACTCAGGCGCTGGAGGCACCGGCAAGGAGCGCGAGGGCATGATCGCGGGCGGCAGCGCGGACGCCGGCGCGACCGAGGGCGCCGAAGTCGACGGTCTCGACCTGAGTGGTGCCGGCGCGGGCGAGGCCGAAACAGACGCGGCCCTCCGGCTTGTGCTCGGACCCGCCGGGGCCGGCGATGCCGGTGATGGACACGGCGAGGTCGGCCTCGGAGCGGGCCAGCGCGCCATCGGCCATCTCGCGAGCGACCGCTTCGGAGACGGCCCCGTGCGCTTCAAGCGTGGCGGGCGAGACGCCCAGCATCGCGATCTTGGCAGCGTTGGAATAGGTGATGAACCCGCGCTCGTAGACGTCCGACGACCCGGCGATGTCGGTCAGGGCTGCGCCGACCATGCCGCCGGTGCAGCTTTCCGCCGTGGCGATTTTCAGCCCGGCGGCGCGGCAGAGGTCGAGGAGGCGGGCCGGGTCCATCGTCACACCATGATGGCGAGGTGGCTGAGGGCTGCGGCGGCCAGAACCGTGAGGGCGGCGAAGACACCCGCGATCACGTCGTCGAGCATGACGCCGACAGGATCGTTGCGCCGGTCGACCCGGCCCACGAGCCAGGGTTTCCAGATGTCGAACAGGCGGAAGGCGAGGAAGCCCACGACCCAGCCGGGCCAGAGCGCGAGCATGTCGGCCCCGACGCCTGCCGCGCCGATGGAGACCGGCAGGATGGCGATGCCTTGCCCCACCACCTCGTCGATGACGATCTCGGAAGGGTCATGGTCGCCGCCCTCGGAGGTGATGATCCGGGTGGCGGCGAGACCGCCGAAATAGGTGACGACGAGCGCGACGGCGAGAAGCAGCGGCCCGCCGAGTTCGAGGGGGACGAACCGCTGCCCGATCTCGTGCAGCGCCCAGATGAAGGGCAGTGCGGCAAGCGAGCCCCAGGTGCCGGAGGCGGGCCGAAGGTAGCCCACGAAGAAGAAGGTGGCGAAGAGGCGGCTCATGGGCGCACCAGCGTGGCGACGGCCTGTGCCGCGATGCCTTCGCCCCGGCCGGTAAAGCCCAGCCGCTCGGAGGTGGTCGCCTTGACGCTGACGCGGTCGGCCTCAAGCCCCATGATCCGGGCGAGTTCCGCGCGCATGGCGCCGGCGTGGGGTCCGATTTTCGGCATTTCGCAGATCAGCGTCACGTCACAGTTCGACACGCGGTATCCCTTGGAGGTGGCGAGGTCGACGGCGTGGCGCAGGAAGATTTCGCTGGCTGCACCCTTCCACTCGTCGTCGGACGGCGGGAAATGCTGGCCGATGTCGCCCTCGGCAAGTGCGCCATAGATCGCGTCGGTCAGGGCGTGCATTCCCACATCCGCATCCGAATGGCCCTTGAGCGCGCGCTCATGCGGCACGGTGACGCCGCAGAGTGTGACCGCGTCTCCGGTGGTGAAGGCATGCACGTCGAACCCCGTGCCGGTGCGTATGTCCACGCGACCTCCCATCAGTTCTTCGGCGCGGGCGAAGTCGTCCGGGCCTGTGATTTTGAGATTGCGTTCGTCGCCCGCGACGATGGTGACGTCAAGTCCGGCAGACCGTGCCACGGCCACGTCATCGGCGGCGTCGCCGGGATGGGCGCGGTGTGCGTCGAGATAGGCAGCGTAGCGAAAGCCCTGCGGCGTCTGGGCGCGGTAGAGCCCGTCGCGATCGCGGGTGCCGGTGACGCGGTCGTCCGCACCGGTCCAGAGCGCGTCGGTGACGGCGAGTGCGGGGGCGGCCCCGCCCGCGTGGTCCAGCGCGTCGATCACGCGGTCGATGAGGTCCGGGGTGGCGAGGGGGCGGGCGATGTCGTGGATCAGGACGCCGTCGGGCGGATCGCCCGCGAGCGCCTCGAGCCCCGCCGCAACGCTGGCATGGCGGGTGGCGCCGCCCGTGGCGACGATTACGTCGGTGAACGTGTCGGCCTGTCCCATGTCGTCAGGGTGCAGGACCACGACGATCCGGCCCACGCGGGGGTGGCCCGCGAAGGCGGCCAGCGTCCAGTCCGCCACGCGGCGACCGGCCAGCGCGCGCCACTGTTTCGGCACGTCCCCTCCGGCCCGTGTCCCGCGTCCCGCGGCGACGATGATTGCGGCGATTTCCATGAGGGTCGTTTACGCGTTGCCCGTTTGGAGGACAATGGCGTGCGAAGCCCCCGTGCATCTTGCCCAAAAATAAGGCAGAAGCAGAAAAGACCGGGAGCGGAACGCCACTTATTTGCGCTCTTTTCCCCGGTCTCCTATATCGAAGGCAAATGCACAAGGATTAAGCAGTGGCACTCTGCCTGTCCGACAACCTGACCCTCGACCCGCCCGTTTTCCTGGCCCCCATGGCCGGGATCACGGATTTGCCGTTCCGCGACCTCGTCTCGTCCTTCGGGGCGGGGCTTGTCGTGTCGGAGATGGTGGCGAGCCAGGAGATGGTTCAGGCCAAGCCCGGCACGCGCGAGCGCGCCGAGCTGGGCATGGAGCTTGCGAACACCGCCGTGCAGCTTGCCGGTCGCGATCCCTACTGGATCGGGGAGGCCGCACGGATGGTGGAGGCCAACGGGGCGCGGATGATCGATATCAACATGGGATGCCCGGCAAAGAAGGTCGTGGGCGGGCTGTCCGGCTCGGCGCTCCTGCGTGACCTGCCTCTGGCGCTGCGGCTGATCGAAGCGGTCGTGGAGGCGGTCGAGATACCGGTGACGCTCAAGACCCGGTTGGGCTGGGACGACGGGCTGATGAATGCGCCGGACCTCGCGCGGCAGGCCGAGGCTGCCGGGGTCCGCATGATCACCATCCACGGGCGCACGCGCTGCCAGTTTTACAAGGGGTGCGCCGACTGGGCCGCGATCCGGGCCGTGACCGAGTCGGTCGACATTCCGGTGATCGCGAATGGTGACATCACATCCACCGAGACGGCACGCGTCGCGCTGGATGCGTCGGGCGCGGACGGCGTCATGGTCGGGCGCGGCACCGGCGGGCGACCCTGGCTGATCGCCGAAATCGCGGCGGAGCTGTTCGGGACGCAGGCGCCGGAGGTGCCCGAGGGTTCGGCGCTGACCGACATGGTGCAGGGGCACTACGAGGCCTCGCTGAGGTTCTATGGCGACGCGCTGGGGAAACGCGTCATCCGCAAACACCTGGGTTGGTACATGGACGAGGCGGGCACGGCACCGGATCTGCGCCGCGCCGTTCTGTCGGAGCCGGAGCCCGCGACCGTGCTCAGGCTGATCCCCGAGGCGCTCGAACCGGTCAGGGAGGCTGCATGATGGACACCGAAACCCTGTGGAACGCGCTGCCCGTGCCGGGCCTCATCATCGATGCGGAGGATTGCATCGTCGAGGCGAACTCGGCCGCCGAGGCGTTTCTCAACACCTCCGCACGCAGCCTGAACGGCAAGCCGGTGCTCGACCACCTTGCGATCGCGACCAACATGGACAGCGCCTTCGAACGGGTGCGGCGCGACAACGGCGCGATGTTCATCAATTCGGTGGACGTGGGCACGGGGACGACGGCGCCGGTGGAATGCAATATCCAGATCGCGCCACTGGTGCGGTCGGACGACCGGCTCCTGATGCTGCTGGAGCCGCGCAAGCTGGCCGAGAAGATGGGCAAGGCGCAGGGGGTGAAATCCGCCGCGCGTTCGGCCATCGGCATGGCAGAAATGCTGGCGCACGAGATCAAGAACCCACTCGCCGGGATCACCGGGGCGGCGCAGCTTCTGTCGATGAACCTGTCGGCGGACGATCTTGAGCTGACGGACCTGATCGTGGCCGAGAGCCGGCGGATCGTGGCGCTTCTCGAACAGGTGGAGCAGTTCGGCAACCTTCGCCCGCCTGACCGGCGCGAGGTGAACGTGCATGACCTGCTGGACCGCGCGCAGAAGTCGGCGGAAGTGGGCTTTGCGGCCAAGATGAAGATCCAGGAGGATTACGACCCCTCGCTGCCGCCGACCTTCGTGGACCCGGATCAACTGATGCAGGTGTTCCTCAACCTGCTCAAGAACGCAGCCCAGGTGGCCGACGATTCTGGCGGCGAGATCCGCATCCGCACTTTCTATGACCATTCGCTGCGCCTGCGGCGCATGGACGGCACCGGGAACCGGCTGCCGCTTCAGGTCGAGATCATCGACAACGGTCCCGGTATTCCGCCGGAGATCATCGACCAAATCTTCGAGCCCTTCGTTTCGGGCCGCGAGAACGGCACCGGGCTCGGCCTCGCACTCGTGTCGAAAATCATCTCGGACCACGACGGATGGGTGTCCGTCGATTCGGTGCCGGGCAAGACGGTGTTCCGGATTTCGCTTCCGGTCGCCCCGAAAGAGAAGGAGTAACTCCCATGGACGGCACCGTACTTGTCGCGGACGACGACCGCACCATCCGCACGGTTTTGACGCAGGCGCTGACGCGGGCGGGGTGCCGGGTGCATGCCACATCCTCGCTGGTCACGCTGAAACGCTGGGTCGAGGAAGGGCGCGGGGATCTTGTGATCTCGGACGTGATGATGCCCGACGGCAACGGGCTCGAGGCGCTGCCGGAGATCGCGGAGCTGCGCCCGGACCTTCCGGTGATCGTCATTTCGGCGCAGAACACCATCATGACGGCGATTCAGGCGGCCGAGGCGGAGGCGTTCGATTATCTGCCCAAGCCGTTCGACCTGCCGGACCTGATGAAACGGGCCGCACGGGCGCTGGAGCAGAAGCGCCGCGCGCCTGTTGCCCGGACCGGGACCGAAGAGGGGCACGGCGACCTGCCGCTCGTGGGTCGCACGCCGGCGATGCAGTCGCTCTATCGCCTTGTGGCGCGGGTGATGAACACCGAGCTTCCGGTGCTCATCACGGGCGAGAGCGGGACGGGCAAGAGCCTGATCGCGCGGGCGATCCACGACTTTTCCGACCGGCGCAACCTGCCGTTCGTGGTGGTCACGGCCGATGATCTGACGCCCATCGACGGGCCGGCGCGGGTGCTGTCGAAAGCCGGGCAGGGCACGATCCTGTTCGACGAGATCGGCGATCTGGAGGCCGAGGCGCAGGCGCGGATTACCCGGATGCTCGACAGCCTCACCGACCCCAGCCCGCGGATCATCGCGACATCGCAGAACGACCTGTCCAAGCGGATCAAGGACGGCGCGTTCCGGCAGGACCTTTATTACCGCCTCGGCGGTGTGACGATCCCGGTGCCTGCGCTGCGCGAGCGGCTGGAGGATATTCCGTCGCTCGCCGAGCATTTCCTTGCACGCGCCGAGCGGGACGGGATGACGCCGCGCGCGCTTGCCAAGGAAGCGACCGAGGTGCTGCGCGCCTATCCGTGGCCCGGCAACGTGCGCCAGCTGGAAAACACCATTCAGCGCCTGATGGTCACGGGCTCGGAGGCCGAGATCACGCGGGCCGAGGTCGAAGCCACGCTTGGCGCCCCTGCGGGCGGGCCGGTGCCGGCTGCGGACGAAGGCGAGAAGCTGTCATCGAGCGTCGCGCGCCACCTCAAGCGCTATTTCGACCTGCACGGGGGCACGCTGCCACCGCCGGGCCTCTACCAGCGGGTGCTCAAGGAAATCGAAGTGCCGCTGATCGAGATTGCGCTTGATGCAACGGGCGGCAATCAGGCCAAATGCGCCGATCTGCTGGGCATCAACCGGAATACATTGCGCAAGAAGATCACCGAGTTGGAAATCGAGGTGACACGGCGCCGCAAATTGATGTAAAACTGCCACAGACGCGACCCTGGGGGTGTCGTTTCAGGCACAATTCAGGCGCGAATGACGGGCGCGAACAGGGCTGAGGCACGCCCGGCCCGATCTCGGAGCAGTTGAGAATGGCGGCGCGCGGCGCAAAACGTGAATGGACATGGGACAGGCTGGCGCGCCTGCGCAGGTTGCGCCGGGTGCAGTCGGCCGCGACCGTGGGCGTGGTCATTCTGGGCCCGTTCCTTGCCGTCGCGACCTACCTGATTCTCGGACCGCTCAATCAGGGCGCGGCAAGTTCCGCCCTGCGGCTCATCCTGCTGGCCGATTTCGTCTATGTTCTGGCCGTCGCGGCGCTGGTCATGTCCGGCGTGGCCCGGATGATCGCCGCGCGGCGGGCCATGTCGGCGGGATCGCGCCTGCACATGCGCCTGACCGGTGTGTTCGCCATCATCGCGCTCATCCCGACGGTTCTGGTGGCCATTTTCGCGGTGCTCACGGTCAACGTCGGTCTCGAGGGCTGGTTTTCGGACAGGGTGAGTCGGGTGGTGGGCAACTCGCTCGAGGCCGCGCAGGCCTATGAGGAGGAGCATCGCAGCGGGCTGGTGGAAGACGCCGAGTCGCTGGCGGCCTATCTCAACCTCTCGAAAGAGGCGAACCGCTTTCTGACCGACGCACAGCTCAGGCAGGCGCTTCAGCAGGCGCAGAGCCAGATTCAGCGCGGGCTGCGCGAGGCTTTCGTGATCGACGGGGATGGCGAAATCCGGGTGCGTGGGGACCGGTCATACCTGTTCGACTACGAGGAACCCAGCGCCGACGATCTGGCGCGCGCGATGGAGGGTGAAACGGTCGTGATCGAGGACTGGGACATCAATGAATTCCGCGCCCTCGTGCGCATGGGCAGCTTTCCCGACCACCTGCTTTACGTCAGCCGCAGCGTGGATGGCGAGGTTCTGAGCCTGCTGGACGAGACGCAGGAAACGGTGATGTTCTATCAGCAGCTCGAAAACCAGAGGGGCCGCGTCCTGTTCGAGTTCGGGCTGATCTATCTGGGCTTCGCAGCGATCCTGATCCTAGCAGCGACGTGGCTTGGCATGTGGTTCGCCGAGCGTCTGTCGCGCCCGGTCGGGCGGCTTGCGGGGGCTGCGCAACGGGTGGGCGAAGGCGACCTTGACGTGCAGGTGATCGAAGAGGACGGCGACGATGAAATCGCCACGCTGGGCCGCCAGTTCAACGCCATGACCCGCCAGCTCAAGGCGCAGCGTGATACGCTGGTGGCGAGCGCGGACCAGATCGAAACGCGGCGGCGGCTGTTCGACAGTGTGCTGTCATCGGTCACGGCGGGCGTCGTGGGGCTGGATGCGGAAGGCAAGGTGACGTTCCTGAACCGCGCGGCGGCGCGTCTGCTCGACCTTGCCGGGCCGGACCCCAGCCATGTGCCGCTGTCGCTGTTGGTGCCGGAGTTCGGCCCGCTGTTCGACCGGCTGCGCAACGAAGCGCGCAGCCAGGTGCAGGAGGAGCTGGGGCTGACCCGGATGGGCAAGGCCGAGCGACTGCTGGTGCGGATCGCGCGGCGCTATTCCGACGAGGGGGAGCTCGAGGGCTTCGTGATCGCCTTCGACGATGTCACCGATCTGGTCAGTGCGCAGCGCATGGCGGCGTGGGGCGACGTCGCGCGCCGTATCGCGCATGAGATCAAGAACCCACTGACGCCCATCGCGCTGTCGGCCGAGCGCATCAACCGCAAATATGGGCGGATGATGGAAGGTGAGAATGCCGAGAAGCTGGAGGAGCTGACCGGGACCATCGTGCGCCAGACCGATATCCTGCGCCGGATCGTGGACGAGTTTTCCAAGTTCGCGCGGATGCCCGAACCTGAAAAGAAGCCCACGGACCTTGCCAAACTCCTGCGCGACGCGGTGGTGTTACAGGAGGCCGGGCAGGAGGCCGTGACGTTCGCGGCCGATATTCCCGCCGGGGCGTTGCCTGCGGAACTGGACGAGTCCATGATCGGCCAGGCCTTCACCAATCTTATCAAGAACGCGGGCGAAGCAATTGAAACCCTGCAGGAAAAAGGTGCGCCGGACGGTCATTCGCCCGAGATCCGTGTCGCGCTGACCATTGAGGGTGAGCAGGCGCGCATCACCATCGCCGACAACGGCGTGGGGCTGCCTGCCGACCGCGCGCGGCTTTTCGAGCCTTACGTCACCACCCGCGACAAGGGCACCGGCCTTGGCCTGCCCATCGTGAAGAAGATCATCGAAGAACACGGCGGCACGCTCGCCCTGACCGACGCGCCGGATTTCGGCTCGGGACAGGTCGGGGCGATGGCCGTCATCACACTGCCACTTCCGGCCGCTGCGGGTGTGTCCCGCGCCGCCGAATGACCGAGTTGAGGGCCCCATGACCGACATTCTGATCGTCGACGATGAACGCGATATCCGAGAGCTCATTTCGGATATTCTGGAGGACGAGGGCTACACCACACGAAAGGCGGGCACCTCGGACGAGGCGATGGCGGCGGTCGAGAAACAGCCGCCCGCGCTCATGATCCTCGACATCTGGCTCAAGGACAGCACGATGGACGGGATCGACATCCTCAAGGCGGTCAAGCGCGACCACCCGGAGGTGCCGGTGGTCATCATTTCGGGTCACGGCAACATCGAGATCGCGGTAGCGGCGATCAAGCAGGGGGCCTACGACTTCATCGAAAAGCCCTTCAACATCGACCAGTTGATGGTCGTGATCGGACGGGCGATGGAAACCTCGCGCCTGCGCCGTGAGAACGTGGAGTTGAAGCGCAAGGGAACCGGGCCGGTCGACATGATCGGGACAAGTGCGGCCTTCAAGTCACTGAAATCCAACCTGGAAAAGGTCATGCGCTCGAACGGGCGCGTGTTGCTCACCGGGCCTGCGGGGTCGGGCAAGGAACTGGCCGCGCGCACCATCCATGCGGGGTCGGACCGCGCGGGGGCGCCCTTCATCATCGTGAACTCCGCCGCCGTGGCGCCGGACCAGATGGAAGAAGTGCTGTTCGGGCGCGAAAACAGCGAGCGCGGCGTCGAGGAAGGTCTGCTGGAGCAGGCCAACGGCGGGGTGATCTATTTCGACGAGGTGGCGGACATGCCGCCGGGCACGCAGTCCAAGATCCTGCGCGTTCTGGTCGAGCAGAGTTTCACCCGCGTCGGCGGGAGCGAGAAGATCGAGGTGGATGTGCGCGTGATTTCGTCCACCACCCGCGATCTGATGGCCGAGATCGAGGCGAAGCGCTTTCGCGAAGAGCTGTTTCACAGGCTGAACGTGGTCCCGATCAGCGTGCCGCCGCTGGCCGACCGGCGTGAGGATATTCCGGTGCTGGCCGAGCATTTCATTGCCGTGTTCAACGCCACGCAGGGCCTGCCGCTGCGCGATGTTTCGGACGAGGCGGTGGCGGTGCTTCAGTCGATGCCGTGGCCCGGCAACGTGCGCCAGCTCAAGAACGTGGTGGAGCGCGTGCTGATCCTTGGCGACGGGACCGGGCCGATCGGCGCGGGCGACCTGCCGGGGGCCGAGGGGCCGGAACTGGGCTCGGGCGTCGGTGGGGCTGTCGTGCTGCCCACGGCGCTTGCCACGCTCCCGCTGCGCGAGGCGCGCGAGGCGTTCGAGCGGGAATACCTGATGACGCAGATCAACCGGTTCGGCGGCAATATCTCCCGCACCGCGAGTTTCGTCGGGATGGAGCGGTCCGCGCTTCACCGCAAGCTCAAGAGCCTCGGGATCGTGACCGGCACCAAGTCGGGCGCGCGCGTGGCCTATGTCGCCGAGGACGGCGAGGATCAGGCCGAGGCCTCCTGATTGACCCTTCCGGGTTTCCCTGCCAAGGGTTGAGCGACGACAAAGCGGGATGTCCGAATGAAAGTCATCATCTGCGGCGCGGGCCAGGTCGGCTGGCAGATTGCGCGCCACCTGTCGGGGGAACGCAACGACGTCACGGTCGTGGACAACAACCCCGACCTCGTTGCCCGCGCGACCGAGACGCTGGACGTGCAAGGGATCACCGGCTTCGCCTCCTACCCGGATGTGCTGGATCAGGCGGGCGCGCGTGACGCCGACATGGTGATCGCGGCGACCTATTCGGACGAGGTGAACATGGTCACCTGCCAGGTGGCGCACTCCGTCTTCGCCGTGCCGCGCAAGATCGCGCGGCTCAGGGCGCAAAGCTACCTCACCGCGATTTACCGCGACCTTTACCGGCAGGATCACCTGCCCATCGACGTGGTCATCAGCCCCGAGCGCGAGGTGGCCGAGGCCGCGCTGCGCCGGTTGCAGGCCCCGTCGGCCTTCGACACCGAGCGGTTCCTGGATGACCGAGCGACGCTTCTGGGCATCGCGCTCGACGAGGATTGCCCGGTGCTCAACACGCCGCTGCGCCAGCTCACCGACCTGTTCTCGACGCTGAACGCGGTGGTGGTGGGCGTGCGCCGGGAGGGCACGCTCTTTGCGCCCGAGGCAAACGACCAGTTGTTCGAGGGCGACCAGATCTACGTCTTCTCCGAGACCAAGGACGTGAACCGCACGCTGGAGATTTTCGGCAAGCAGGTGCGCCGGCAGGAGCGTGTTGTGATCCTTGGCGGTGGCAATGTCGGCCGCGCCGTGGCCGAGGCGCTGGAGACCCGGACCGACCGGGTGCGCGCCAAGATCATCGAGCTGGATCGGGGCGTGGCCGAGCGCGCCGCCGACGCGCTGGAACGGACCGTGGTGCTGCATGGCAACGGGCTTGACCGGGAACTGCTCAAGGAAGCCGGGATCGGTCGGGCGGACGCGATCCTTGCCGTGACCTCGGACGACAAGGTGAACATGCTGGCCGCCGTGCGCGCGCGCAACATGGGCTGCCCGATGTCCATCTGCCTCGTGAACGACCCCTCGCTCGTCCCGTTGATGGAGCCGCTGGGGATCGACGCCTATATCAACCCGCGCCAGACCACGGTTTCCTCGATCCTGCGCCACATCCGACATGGCCGGGTGCGCGGCGTCTATTCCGTGGGCGATGCCGAGGCCGAGGTGATCGAGGCGCAGGTCCTGTCGACCAGCCCGATGGCCGGAAACCGGATCAGCGAGATCGACTTCCCCGAAGGCGTGCTGGTCGGCGGTATCCTGAAGGGCGGCAAATACCTCAAGCCCACCGGATCGACCCGTGTGGACGAGGATGATGTCGTCGTCATTTTCGCGATGGCCGGGGATGTGCCGGAGGTCGAGCGCCTGTTGCAGGTCTCGATCGACTACTTCTAGGGCCCGCGCGGGATGCTTCCGTTCATCGCCCGCCTCCCGCTGCTCGTCACCGTCACGGGTCTGTCCGCGCTACTGATGCTGGTCCCGGCGGCCCATGCGGTCGCCATAGGTGCGCCCTGGGTTGCGGGCACCTTTGCGCTCTATGCGCTGCTGACGATGTTGCTGGCCCTGATGTTCGCGATTGCGCTGGCGGGGCGGGAGCGGTCGGACCGGCCGCGCCGCCACCTTGTCGGCCTGCTGGTCATCTTCGTGGTCCTGCCGCTGGTGCTGGCGGTGCCGTTTCAGCAGGCCGTACGCAACACGACGTTCCTGAACGCCTATGTCGAGATGGTTTCGTCCCTGACCACGACGGGGGCGACGCTGTTTCCCGAACCGGGGCGGTTGCCGCAGTCGGTCCACCTGTGGCGCGCCACCGTGGGTTGGCTTGGCGGGTTGTTCATGTGGGTGAGCGCCATTGCCGTGCTTGCGCCGATGGCGCTTGGCGGGTTCGAGGTGCGCGCCCGGCGCATCGCCACGACCGGGGCGCAGATCACGCAGATCGAGAAGGTGGCGGATCTGTCGTCGCGGGTGCGGACCTATGCGATCAAGCTGTTCCCGGTCTACACGGGCCTGACCGCGACCCTCTGGCTGGGCCTTATCCTGGCTGGTGAGACGCCGTTCATCGCGATCTGTCACGCCATGTCGACGCTCTCGACCTCGGGCATCTCGCCGGTCGGCGGCGTTGCGGGCGGGAGCGCGGGCTATGGCGGAGAGGTGATGGTGGCGATCTTCCTTATCTTCGCCGTCTCGCGGCTCGCGTTCTCGCGCGAGGGGCAGGGGTCCGAAGTGACCGGCTTTCTCCATGATTCCGAAGTGCGGCTCGCGCTGTTCTTCGTCGCGACGGTGCCGCTGTTTCTATTCCTGCGCCATTTCTTCGGGGCCTATGAGGTGGCGAGCGACATGACGCTTCTGTCCGGTCTCGCCTCGCTCTGGGGATCGGTGTTCACGGTGTTTTCCTTCCTGACCACCACCGGGTTCGTCAGCGCGGCGTGGGAGTCGAGTCAGGCGTGGTCGGGGCTGTCGACACCGGGCCTTATCCTCATGGGCCTTGCGCTCGTGGGGGGCGGGGTGGCGACAACGGCGGGCGGGGCCAAGCTCCTGCGCGTCTGGGCGCTGTATCAGCACGGGCGGCGCGAACTGGACAAGCTGGTCCATCCCAACTCGGTCGCCGGGTCGGGGAGCGAGGCGCGCCACATCCGGCGCGGCGGGGCCTATATGGCATGGGTGTTCTTCATGCTCATGACCCTGTCCGTGGCCGTAGTAATGATGGCGTTTTCCTTCACCGGGGAAAACTTCGAGCAATCGGTCGTTCTGACCGTCGCTGCCCTGACCACGACAGGCCCGCTGGCCGATGTCGCGGCGTCGGAGCCGATCCGGTTCGGCACCATGTCGGTCTCGGCCAAGCTGGTTCTGTCTGCCGCGATGGTGCTCGGGCGGCTCGAACTTCTGGCCATCGTCGCGCTCCTGTCGCCCAACGTGTGGCGGCCGAGAGGGCGGCAGATCCTCCCGTGAGCCTGCCCAAGTTTTCCGCAAACCCATGATGTTTGGGGGGTTTAAATTCCCGATGCCTCCATTACACTCGATTGGAATTGGGATACTCACCTGCCGGATAACGGCAGCACGATAAAACAAGGGCAATAAGCGATGGCTGCTGACAAACAGAATTTGCAGGACGCGTTTCTGAACCATGTGCGCAAGGCCAAGGTGCCTGTCACGATCTTCCTTATCAACGGCGTGAAGTTGCAGGGGGTGATCTCGTGGTTCGACAATTTCTGCGTGCTGCTCAAGCGGGACGGGCAAAGCCAGCTCGTCTACAAGCACGCGATTTCCACCATCATGCCGTCGCAGCCGATCAATCTCTACGACGGCGACGATAGCTGATCTTGGATACGGGGACCGGTCCCGGCGTCACGCGCGCCTGGGTCATCCATCCTGAACTGACGTCCGATCAGGAGCGTCGTGACGCGGAGCCCGCGCTTGAGGAAGCCGTGTCTCTGGCCTTGGCGCTGCCGGGGTTGGAGGTCGTGGGCTCGCAGATCGTGCGCCTCGCCAAGCCCCATCCCGGCCACCTGTTCGGCACCGGCAAGACCGAGGAGCTGGCGGAGGGGATCAAGGCCAAGGACATCGAGCTCGTCCTGATCGACGGGCCGGTCAGCCCGGTGCAGCAGCGCAATCTGGAACGCCAGTGGAAGGTCAAGATCCTCGACCGGACCGGGCTTATCCTCGAGATCTTCTCGGACCGGGCCGCGACGCGCGAGGGCGTGTTGCAGGTCGAGATGGCCGCGCTGTCGTATCAGCGCACGCGGCTGGTGCGGGCCTGGACCCACCTTGAACGTCAGCGCGGCGGACTGGGCTTCGTGGGTGGCCCCGGCGAAACGCAGATCGAGGCGGACCGGCGGGCCATCGACGAGCAGCTCAACCGGCTGCGCAAACAGCTCTCCAAGGTCGTGCGGACCCGCGAGCTTCACCGCGCCTCGCGCGCGAAGGTGCCGTTTCCGGTCGTGGCGCTCGTGGGCTACACCAACGCCGGAAAGTCGACGCTGTTCAACCGGATGACCGGGGCCGAAGTCATGGCCAAGGACATGCTTTTTGCCACGCTGGACCCCACGATGCGGTCCATCGACCTGCCCGGCGGGCGGCAGGTGATCCTGTCGGATACGGTGGGCTTCATCTCGGACCTGCCCACGCAACTTGTCGCGGCCTTCCGCGCCACGCTTGAAGAGGTGCTGGGCGCGGACCTGATCTTGCATGTGCGCGACATTTCCCACGACGAGAGCGAGGAGCAGGCAGAGGACGTTCTTTCGATTCTCGCGGATCTCGGGGTCGAGGAGGACGTGCCGCTCATCGAGGTCTGGAACAAGATCGACCAGCTTCCGGCGGAGACGCGCACGGCCTATGAGACGCAGGCCGAACGCACCGAGGAGGTCGTCGCGATTTCGGCCCTGACCGGCGACGGGCTGGAGCGGCTTTACGCCGTGATCGACACCGCACTGACGCAGGACACGTTCGATCAGACGCTCGATATTCCCTTTGCCGAAGGTCGCCAGCGCGCGTGGCTGCATGACACCGGCGTCGTGGAAGACGAGACCGAGACCGAGGATGGCTGGCAGGTGCGGGTGCGCTGGACCGAAAAGCAGGCCGCCCAGTTCACCAAAGCTCATACATAGACCGACCGCCGCAAGAGGGCATCTGCGGCGGTCGGCCTACTACCGTGAGTGACGGCAGGCTGCCCGCGCGTTTGGGATCGCTAACTGAACAGCCGAGGCGGTATATGACTGCGGCAAGGGCATTTGGCTAGGGGTGGCGATCCCGCCCGTCGGCCTTTTTTTGCTGACCAAAACGTTTGTCGTCTGACCGGTTGGTCAAAAAAATCTTGAAAACAGCACCTTAGGTGCGAGGCGGCATATTTCCGCCCGTTTCGTGACGCCGCGTCGCGGATCAGGGCGTGCGGGGCAAAAGCCGGGTTGTGCCCACGGATGCGGCGCGGGCGAGCTCGGGATCGAGTGACATGGGCACATATTCGCCCCGCCGCCAGAGGTCGCCCAGATCGTCGTAATGGCGCGACAGGAAATGGCCCGACTGGCCGGTGGACGAGATGAACAGGGACGAGTCGGGGTCCGCGAAGTCATAGACGCCCCGGTAGCCCGCGCCGTGGACGTTGAGGAACGGGTCCGGCTCCCGGCCCGAGGTGCGCCCGCGCATCAGCGTGTTGTCCCCGCCCGATGTCGACTGACGGATGTTCACGAACCATTTAAGCACCGGCAAGTCGCCCAGCACCTGATGGTCATGCGTCGCCTCGTGCGCGTCGCCCCAGCGCAGGCTTTCGTAAGAGCCGCCAAAGTGTTCATCGATCCACAAAAGCGCGTCGTCGAGCGATTCCCGCGCGATCTGAGTGCAGGTCTCGGTCGGGGCTGATTGCACGACGTCGCACCAGTCCCCCGCGCCTTGGATGTCACGGTAGACGCGCTCGATGAAGATCGGTTCGAGGTGGTTGAACGCGCCCGCGAGCGGTCCAAGCTCGTCACGGATCAGTCGGTTTTGCAGCGCACGCATCCACGCCATGTAGATCAGCGGCTCCGGCAGGTGTTCGTTCATCTCGCCGTTCCAGTTGGCGAGCAGGTCGAGCGCCTGCTGGCGCTTGCGTTCGGTCGTGCCTTCCGGCGCGGCTTCGCCCGTGAACCACAGGTCGGCGCCGACGAGGGGCAGCAGGTTGCGCGCGGTGATCGAAACGGTGTCGAGTTGCGCCTCGATGAAGCTCTCGCGGGTATGCACCTCGCGGTTCTGCATCAGGAACTGCCAACGCTGAATGCGCTGGCTGTCACCCCATTCATAGCTGACGTGAAGCGGGAAAGGCCGGTCGAGCAGCTTGTTGTTCGTGTTGCCGACGATGCCGCCGGAGGGGGCGACGAACTGCGGGTTCGCGGCGTAGGCCTCGCGCCCGATCCAGCGGTTCTCGGCCCGCCAGCCGGGGGCCGGGAGACGGCCGAAGGTCATGTGCTCGGCGTCGCGCCGGGGCATTTCGCCGATTGTCTTGAGCGCGATGGTGTCACGGTCGATCATCGTGACGTTCTGGCTTGGCGCCACGAAGTCGCGCCCGGCTGCGATCCCCTGTGTGACCGATTTGGCCTGCATGAGGTTCATCGCCGCCGTCATCGAAGTGTCGTCACCGTTCAGAAGCGTCCAGCCGAGGGCGGCGACGTGACCGGCCGGGGTCACGGAGCCGAGGTTGAAGTGGGTGCCGGGCAGGACGGGGCCGTTTTCCGACCACCTGAGCGTGATCGTGACCGGGGCGGCATCGCGCACCCGGATGATCGAGGCGCGTTCGGTCAGCGCGGCCCAGCCGTCGGGTGTCTGCACCTCGCCCGTATTCTCCGGGTTCACCTTTTCGATGAACACGTCCTGATCGTCGAGGTAGGAGGAGGTGAGGCCCCAGGCGAAATCGGCAGAGCGCCCGATGAGGATCGCGGGCATCCCCGGAATGGTCGCGCCGATAACCGCGCCGGAGGCCAGCTCCATCCGCGCGAGGTACCAGATCGTCGGCGCGGTGAAGCCAAGATGCGGGTCATTGGCCAGCAGCGTGCCACCTGCCGCAGACCGGTCCGGGGCGGCCGCCCAGGCGTTGGACGCGCCGGCCAGTCCGCGCGGCGGGGCCGGGTACATGAAAGCGTCTTCGGGCGTCGTGTCATAGGCCGCATATTGCGTGGCGCCGGGTTGATCGGGGAACAGGGACGCGTAGTCGGGCAGGGCGGCCACGCCGTTTCCGGGCATGTCGGGCAGGATATCGGAGACCTGCTTTTCATCCAGTGCGAGCGACACGCGGGCGCGCAGCACCTCTTCCTCAAGATGGCCCGCGAGTTGCACGCCCATCAGCTTCATGATGGCGATGGAATCGGCGGGCACCCAGGGGGAGATGGCGTTGTCGAAGAGGAAGAACTCCGGCGCGCCACGCCCCAGCGCCTCGTCATTGACCCGGTCGAGCCAGGCGTTGACGCCGCGCGCATAGGCCTCGAGCGCCGCGGTCGTTTCGGCATCCTGATCCTCGACGGACTCGCGGGCGAGGCGGTAGAGATCGAGCCTGCGCATGAGCTCATCCGTCTTGAGCGTGCGCGCCCCGAACATCTCGGACAGCCGCCCCTGCACGGTGCGTCGCATGGTCACCATCTGCCAGAGCCGGTCCTGCGCATGGGCATAGCCGAGGCCGAAATAGACATCCGCGTCGGAACTGCCGAACACATGGGGGATGTTGGCGTTGTTGCGCACGATATCGACCTCGGCGCTCACCCCGTTCACGCTGCGGGTGACATCGTAATCCGGCAGGGAGCGGGAGGCGAGGTAATAGGTGAACGCAAGCGCGAGACCCGCGAGGACGAGGGCCGCGCTGACAAGGCGCACCATCCATTTGAAGAGAAATGCCATGGGACCCTTTGTTGACCTGTCCGCTGCCCCCGTTCATTAAAGGCTCCGACACACAGGTGCAATCAAGGGAGAGTGACATGGCCAAGTGCGCGTTTCTGGGGCTGGGCGTGATGGGATACCCGATGGCGGGCCACCTTGCCGCCAAGGGGCATGAAGTCACGGTCTACAACCGCACGGCGGCCAAGGCCGAGGCTTGGGTCAAGGAACATGGCGGGGCCTCTGCGGCGACCCCGCGCGAGGCGGCCGAGGGGGCCGAGTTCGTCATGGCCTGCGTGGGCAATGACGACGACCTGCGCGCGATCTGCACGGCCGATGACGGGGCGTTCGCGGGCATGGGCACGGGCGCGATCTTCGTTGATCACACGACGGTGTCGGCGATGGTCACCAACGACATGGCCGAGGCCGCCGCGGAACAGGGCGTGGGATACGTCGATGCGCCCGTCTCCGGCGGGCAGGCCGGGGCCGAGAACGGCGCGCTCGCCATCATGTGCGGGGGCGCCGAGGACACGTTCGCCAAGGCCGAGCCGATCATGCAGGCCTATGGCAAATCCGTGAAGCGGATGGGCGAGGTCAGCGCCGGGCAGCTCACCAAGATGGTCAACCAGATCTGCATCGCCGGGCTCGTTCAGGGCCTGTCCGAAGGTCTGGCCTTTGCCGAGAAGGCCGGGCTCGACGGGCGCGCCGTGGTCGAGGCGATTTCCGGCGGGGCCGCCGGAAGCTGGCAGATGGTTAACCGGCACGAAACGATGCTGGACGACGAATTCGAGCATGGCTTCGCGGTCGACTGGATGCGCAAGGACCTGGCCATCTGCCTGGCTGAAGGCAACCAGATGGGCGCCGCGCTGCCTGTCACGGCGCTGGTGGACCAGTTTTACAAGGATGTGCAGAACATGGGCGGGAACCGTTGGGATACCTCCTCGCTCATCCGGCGGCTGCGGTAAGCTGCCGGTCACATTTTCGCGGGGTCGTGGTGAAACCCTGCGGCCTCCGCTAGCGTGTCTTGAAGGAATGGCGCGATAGCAGACGCTTTAATCAGGGAGATTTTCATGTCCACGTTTTCCAAGTTCGCTGCGGCGCTGCCGCTCATCCTGCTGGCCGGGGCGGCCCAGGCCCATACCGACTCGGACGTGGGCGGGTTCATTTCCGGTTTCACCCACCCGATCCTCGGCTGGGACCATGTGATCGCGATGGTCGCGGTCGGTCTTTGGGGCGCGTTCCTCGGCAAGCCCGCAATCTGGATCCTGCCGGTGGTGTTCCCGCTGGTCATGGCCTTCGGCGGCGCCCTTGGTGTGCTCGGTGTGCCGATCCCGGCGGTCGAGGCGGGGATCGCCTTGTCCGGGGTCGTGCTGGGCCTCTTGATCGTCTTCGCGGTGCGTGCGCCGCTCTGGGTCGCTGCGGTGATCGTGGGGGTCTTCGCGATCTTTCACGGCCATGCGCATGGGACCGAGCTGCCGGAAGCCGCGAATCCCTTTGCCTACGGCATCGGCTTCGTGATCGGCACCGGCGCACTGCACCTTGCGGGTATCGCGCTTGGTTTGCTGGTCGGGTCGGCCGCCGGTCGGGTCGTGGTGCGCGCCGCGGGTGGTGTGATCGCGGCTGTCGGGGCGGCGTTCCTCTTCGGCGTCGCGTGAAGCGCCTCGCCCTTCTCGCCGCGCTGGTTCCCGGCGCGGCACATGCCCATGCCTTCTCGACCGGCCGGGATGCCTATGGCGCGTTCCTGGAGGGGGCGGGCGTGATCCTCGCCACCCCCGGTCTGATCCTGCCGCTGGCCGCGCTTGCCGTGACGCTGGCGTTGTGGAAGGCCGACGGCATGATGGCGGCCTGGCCCGCGTTCCTGATCGGGCAGGTTGCGGGCATGGCGCTCGCGCCGCTTGTGGGGCCGTGGATCGCGCTCGTCCCGCTGGCCTTCGGGCTGGTGCTCGGCGGGCTCGCCGCCGTGGCGCCGCTTGGGCGACTGGGGCCTGCGCTACCGGTTCTGGCGGGCCTCATGGGGGGCGTGGTAATGGCCGCCTCGCTGGAGGGGCATACGGTCACCGAGATCGGGGTCGCGATCCGGCTGGGGTTGTTCGTTGCGGCGAACATCGCGACAGCGGCCATCGCGGGCCTCGCCCGATCCATGCTGGAACGCTGGGACGGGGAGGTGACGCGCATCGGCTGGCGCGTCGCGGCGTCATGGATCGCGGCGATCCTCGTGCTCTACCTTGCCTTCGCCATGACCGGCGCGACGGCCTGAGGCGTCAGTCGGCGAAGACCGTGTCGCTGTACTAGCCACACGGTCCGAGCGCCTCACACCGCGTCAGGGCAGGATGCGGGTGTATTTCGATCCTTCGACGGTCGCGCCGACGATCAGGCCCGCTGTGCCGAAGACCATCGCAACGACGGGGGAAGAGCCCGCCAGCGTGTCTGCCGAGAACCGGTCGCCTTCGTTCACGACGGCGTATTTCACGTCCGCGCCCGCGACCCAGCCGGGGGAATAGCGGAACTCGCCCAGGGCATCCTCGGTCATGAAGAACAGCACATGCGCGTATTGCTGCGCGCCGATCTGGATGCCGATGCTGGCCTTGGTCTGGGAATAGTAGTCCACCGTCGCCCCGCCGACCCGGAGCGCGCCGCGCCCATAGGCGCCGCCGACCAGAACGCCGGCCTCGGTCACCAGCGGCATGACCAACATGCCGACCGACTTGTCGCGCAGATCCGTCGCCTCGGGATAACTGGAGAAAAGGTAGTTCAGCGTCGCATCGACCCGCGCGTCGATGGTGCCGGAGCCTTGGGATGCAAGGCCGTTGTCGCAGCCCGCAAGTGCGAGGCTCGCACCTGCGCCGCCCGCGACCAGAAGGAATCCGCGTCTGGTGTATGTGTTCATTGCCCGTCGCCTCATGTCTGGCTGCCGGGTCTGCGCCCGGATTGGGCCAGAGTCTACGCGAAGCGGGGCAGGCTGTCACGCCGCCGTGAGAGGGTGGCGGAAATTCGCGCGTGGCTCAGGCCAGACGCACGACCATGAGCACGGCAACGTAGTGCGTGGCGGCGGCAGCGAGGACGTGGCCGTGCCAGATCGCGCGGGCGTAGGGCAGGGCCTTGTGGTAGAAAATCGTGCCGACGGTGTAGACCAGTCCGCCGATGACCAGCAGGACCAGCGCGGCGGCGGGAAGGGCCGCGACGATGGGGCCGATGGCGGCGAGGCAGAGCCAGCCCTGCGCGATGTAAAGCCAGAAGCCCAGCCGCTCGATCCGGTCGAACCAGATCACCTTGAGCGACACCCCGATGAGCGCGATGGCCCAGCTTGCCGTGGCGAGTGCGATGCCATAGCCGCCGCCGACCCCGATCAGCGCGACCGGCGTGTAGGTTCCGGCGATCATCAGGTAGATGGCCGCGTGGTCGAACCGGCGCAGCACCGCGCGGGTGGGGGCATGGAGCGTCATGTTGTAGGCCGCCGAGAAGGCGAAGGTGGCGATGAGGCCGATGGCATAGGGCACGAGGGCCGCGAGATGCGCCCCCTCGACCGAGAGCGCCGCCCATGTCAGCAGCACGCTGGCCCCGGCGACAGCCGCCACCACGCCGATGACGTGGAGCACGCCGTCGGCGATGTGTTCGGCAAGGGTTTCTTTCAGCACAAAGCGGGTCATGACCTCAGTGTAACGCGTGAAACAGCGAAGGTTCCGTTAACGTAACGGTCACTTTGCCGCTTTTTCGGCAAGGCGCCGCCTACCAACTGCCCGAGGCGCCGCCGCCGGAGCTCGACCCGCCCCCGAAGGAGCCGCCCGAGGAGGACGAGGAGGAGGAACTTGTAATCATCGGGATCGTGTAGGGGATGATCGAGTGGTGGCCGCAATGCGGGCAATCGGTGATCTTTTCGCCCGTGCCGGTGCGGGAGCGGGTCGCGGCCTGAAGCCGGTTGCGCTTGGTTTGGATGCCGCGCTCGCCACAGTTGGGGCAGCGCGACAGCCGGTCGCGGATCTGCCGTGAAAACGCGGCAAGCAGGCCGCCGCCCACCGCCAGCACGCCGATGACCCAGCCGAGCACGCCGCCGCCGCCGTCGGAGCGGGGGGCAGGTTCTTCGCCGTTCCAGTGGGCATAGGCGATACGGTCGATCACGGCGTCCGTACCGTCTTCGATGCCTTCGGCGTACTTGTCGTTGCGGAATTTGGGCAGGAACACGCGGTCGATGATGTCCTGCGCCTCGCGGTTGAAGCCGCTGCCGTAGCCCGACCCCAGTTCGACGCGCATCTGCCGGTCGTCGCGCAGGACGAGGATCAGGATGCCGTCGTTCCTCGAGGCGTCACCGATACCCCAGTGATTGAACAGGCCGGTGGCGAAGTCTTCCATCGTGTTGGTGGGCGTGAAGCCGCCGCGCGAGCCCAGAGTGAGGACCGTCGCCTCGACCCCGGTTTCCTCGCGCAGCACTTCGAGCTGGCGTTTGACGCGGGTCTCCACGTCGTCGGGCAGGACGTTGGCGTAGTCGTTGACGTAGGTGTTTTCATAAACCGGCCAGCTTTGCGCGCTGGCCAGCGTGGGCCACAGGAGGGCGAGGACGGCGACGAGTCGGATCATGGCAGGCTCCCGGCGATCTCGGAGAGAACGTCGGGGACCATCATGACATCTTCGCGGGTCACGTCAAACTGCCCGACCTGCATCCGGATGACATAAGCGCCCTCATGCGTGGTCTGGGTCAGGTAGATGCGGCCGTCGCGGTTCACGGCGTCAAGCAGCCGCGCGGTGGTCGCATCGTCGCGGTAGCGGAAGGTGAAGAGCGACAAGATCGGTTCGGTGACGATCTCGAACCCGTCGAGGGCCGCGATGGCGTCACGGGCTTCGACGGCCCAAGTGACGTGGTTTCGCAAACGTGAGCGCAGGCCTGCAAGCCCTTCGGATCGCACGAGAAACCAGATCTTGAGTGCGCGGAACCGGCGACCGAGGGGGAGCGTCCATTCGTTGTAATTGACGATTTCCTCCGCGCCAGGGGTTTGCAGGTAGTCGGGGCGCAGGCCCATCGCCTGAATCTGTGGTCCGGGGTCGCGCAGGAACTGGATCGAGCAGTCGAACTGCGCGCCGAGCCATTTGTGCGGGTTGAAGACAATTGAATCAGCTTTCTCAACACCGGCCCACAAGTCCCTGAATTCCGGGCAGATCATGGCGGACCCCGCCCAGGCCGCATCGACATGCGTGGGCAGGTCATGGGCGCGGGCGACGTCGATACAGGCGCCGATGTCGTCGCAGGCCCCGATGGACGTGCCGCCGGTGGCGAGCACGACGCCCGCGGGTGTGTGGCCCGCTTCGAGGTCCGCGCGGATCGCGGCATCGAGCGCGGCGGGGTCCATCGAAAAGAGCGGGTCGCCCGCCTTGCCGGGCACTTTCACGAGGTTGTTCTGACCGATGCCGCACAGGCGCACAGCCTTGTCGACGGATGAGTGTGTCTGTGCCGAGGCGTAGATGCGCAGGCGCGGAGCACCTGAAAGCCCGTCGCCAATCCCCTGAAACCCAAGTGCTTTCTCGCGCATCGTGGTGACGGCGGAGAAGGTCGCGGTGGTGGCGCTGTCGTGGATCGTGCCGGTCAGGTCGCCCGGCAGGCCCATTGCATCGCGCATCCAGTCGATGACGAGCGCCTCCATCTCGTTCGCCGCCGGGGCCGTCTGCCAGAGCATCGCTTGGGCGGAGATGGCGTTGGCCAGTTGCTCGGCCAGCATCGAGGCGGGCGCGGCGTTGGCGGGGAAGTAGGCGAAGAACCGGGGGTGCTGCCAGTGGGTCATGGCGTCGGGCACGAGGCGGGCGAAATCGTCGAAGATCGTCTCGATCGGTTCGGGCTCTTCTGGCGCCGGCCCTTCGATCCGGGCGCGGAAGGCGCCGGGGGCGGTGTCGGGGCGCACGGGGCGCTCGCGCAGCCCCGCGTGATAGTCGCGCGCCCAGTCGGCGGCGCGTTTCGACCAGTGATTGAGGTCTTCGTGATCCACCCCGGGCCTCCCTTGTTTAACGTGTTAAGGAGTAGCGGCCCTGTCAGGCTTTCTCAAGGGCCTCGATGATCGGAGAGAAATCCGTGGCCTTCAGGCTGGCCCCGCCCACGAGCGCGCCGTCCACGTTGGACACGCCGAAAATCTCGGCCGCGTTGCCCGGCTTGACCGACCCGCCGTACAGGATGCGCGCGGACCGACCCACGCCGGAGCCGAAGCGTTGTTCGAGACGCGAGCGGATGAAATCGTGGACCTCGCCGATCTGGTCGAGCGTCGGGATCTTGCCGGTGCCGATGGCCCAGATGGGCTCATAGGCGATGACAAGCGTGTCGCCGGTCACGGCATCGGGGATGGAGCCTGCGAGCTGGCCGGCGATGATGTCGAGCGTATTGGCCGCGTCGCGTTCTTCAAGCGTTTCACCCACGCAGATGACGACCTTGAGACCCGCAGCCAGTGCCGCGCGGGCTTTTTCGCGCACGTCCTGATCGGTCTCCTCGTGGTCCTCGCGGCGTTCGGAATGGCCCAGGATGACATAGCTCGCCCCGGCGTCGGCCAGCATTCCCGCCGAAATGTCGCCGGTATGCGCGCCGTTTTCGGCCTTGTGGCAGTCCTGTCCGCCAGTCGCGATGGCGCTGCTGGCGGCCTCAGAGAGGCGATGGAGGAGCGTGGCGGGTGGACAGAGCAGGATCTCGACCCCCGCGCCCTGGTGTGTGTCGCAGATCGTGCGGACCTCGGCGAGTTCCGCGCCGGTTCCGTTCATCTTCCAGTTGCCTGCTGCCAGTTTGCGCCGCATCTGCCTCTCCCCATCCGGATTTGGTGTGAGGGTAACGCGCGGGGCCGGAAGGACAAGGGGTCAGAGTGCGGCGAGTGCGCGCCGGGCCCAGTCGGTCGCGATCTCGGGGTCGTCCACCGCCGCGTCGGGGAGGGTCCAGTAGCCCATGGTGCGCCCGTCCTCCATCGAGAACTTGGACGCGCCTTCGTCCGCGAGCGCAGCGGCGAAGTCGCCCTTGGCCTTGAGATAGATCTGACCGGAGGCCGAGATGATCGCGAAGATCTGGCCGTCGCAATAGAAAGAGGCGCCACCCATCATCTTGCGATGCGTGACGCCTTCCAGACCTTCGAAAACCTCGTAGACATGCGCGATGTCGTCATCCGAGACGCTCACTCGGCGGCTCCGATGTTCTCGTCGAACTTGATCGACTCGCCGCAGCCACATTCGTCGACCACGTTGGGGTTGCGGAACTTGAACCCGCTTTCCAGCAGGGACGTCTCATAGTCGATCTCGGTCCCGAACAGGAACATCTGGGCCATCGGCGCGATCATCACCACCGCGCCGTCCTGTTCGACGACCTCGTCGTTCTTGTCGACCTCGTCGACGTAATCCATCGTGTATTCCATGCCCGCGCAGCCGCCCTTCTTGACGCCGATGCGCAGGCCCTTATGGCCGTCCTTCTCCATCAGGCGGGCGATCTGGGCCGCGGCCTTGTCGGTGAGGGTTACGGCCTGTTTGCCGGGAATACCGAACATGGGTGACTCCTTTTCCTTACTTTGAAGGTAAGGTTTCTGCGGTGCGTTCTCAAGCACCCCGGCGGGGCCGGGCGGTGCGACGGGCCGCGACGGGCGCGGCCGGTCCGTGTGTTACATGAAGCCCAGCTCAAGCCGCGCTTCGTCGGACATCATGTCCATGCCCCAGGGCGGATCCCAGGTGAGTTCCACGTCGACACCCTTGACCCCCTCGACGGGGCTGATCGCGTCGACGATCCAGCCCGGCATCTCACCCGCCACCGGGCAGCCCGGCGCGGTGAGGGTCATGGCGATGAAGACGTCGTTTTCGTCCGAAATGTCGATCGTGTAAACGAGGCCGAGGTCATAGATATTCACCGGGATTTCCGGGTCATAGACCGAGCGGCATGCATCCACCACCTTCTCGTAGAGCGGGTGATCGGTGCTCGACGGTTGGATGAGGGGCGCTCCCTCCATCTTGGGGCTTTCGGTGTTCATCACGCGTCCTTACAATTCCTGACTGAACATATAGGTTTTTGCGTTCCCGAGGTCTAGGGGGGCGAAACGGTGCGATTTGGGGTGTTTCGGGGGTGTTTGGCGCACGAAACGGTGAGGAGCGCGGTTTGGCCCGGGGCGCGAACGGTGCCGATGTGGTCAGGTGGCGGCCATGTGCGGGGATTCGACGGCATGAGGGTCGTTGACGGGGCAATCGGACCACATCACGTCTGAACCCCATCCGCGCGCCCCGTGTTGGGGCAGACACAATTGCATTGGAGGACAACATGAGCGACCTGACGAACAAGAGCTGCAAGGACCTTCCCGCCGATACGCCGCAACTGACGGGCGCGGCGCTGGACGAGATGACGGCGCAGATCAGCAGCGAGTGGAGCGTGGACGGCGATACGCTCACCCGTCGTTACAAGACCAAGGGCTTCGCGAAGGCGCTGATGCTGGTCAACGGCGTCGGCTACCTGGCCGAGGCCGAGGACCACCATCCGGATATCAAGCTGGGCTACGGCTATGCCGAGGTGAGCTTCACCACCCATTCGGTCGGCGGGTTGTCGGAAAACGATTTCATCTGCGCGGCCAAGCTGGACGCGATGTTCGGCTGAGGCGCGTCCGCGTCCGGTCCGCCATATTCAGACCGGACGCGGGGCCGTGAACGTTGCCGCATGAGGCCGGGCGCGGTAGAGACAGGGACAGGACCCGGGGGGCAGCGGACGGACGATGGCAGGGCAGATGGACGGCGTCACGGGAGAGACCGGGTGAGCGGGATCGCACGCCTGATCGGCGTGTTGGCTCTGACTTTTCTGGCCGCATGTTCCGACCGGGGCGAGCCGGCAGCCGCGCAATTTTCATCAAAGAGTGTGATGGCACCGTTCGAGGAAGGTGGCTGGCCGGAATACCTGCGCCGTCTCGATCTGAAACCGGGTAAGGATTATGTGATCCTCGCCTATGTTCCCCCCGCCAATCCCATCGACCTGTCATCGCCCGAGAAGGCGCGGGGCACCTTGGCGCGCCTCGTGTTCGACCAGTTGGGCGCGATGGAGGCCGGGACGACCATCGGCCACCTGATCGTCGGCTGGCAATGCGGCGGCGTGCGCGGCATGACCTCGATGACCGGGGAGCAGGACCTTCAGGGCCAGCGGATGTTCCTGACAGGCTGGGGCGTGACGCCGATCCTGTCCACTTTCTTCGACGGCGATATCGTGCCACTCGCCGAGTTTCCCGAAGCGCAGAACCGCGCGTTGACCGAGGGGCGCGGCGTTGTCGTGGCGAGCGAGGTGTCGGCGGCCCGATGTGCCGCGGCGCGCGCGGAGGTGGCAGAGTTCGAGACGCACCCGGACGCGCCGCACGAGAACTACAGCCTCGTCCTGCGCCCCGATCTTTATGAGGGCGGCGGGTGTCTGTCCTTCGCGATGCATGTGGCGGCGAAGGCGGGCGTGATGCCGCGCCTTCCGGCACTGGTGCGCCGTGACGTTGACCTCAGGGCTGTGCAACTGGGGGCGCGGGAGGTGGCGCCGGCGCAGGTGGACGTCTACCGCGCGCCGGGTCATCCGGAGGCGCCGGTCGGCTGGCTCGAGGTGCTGCTCCGGCGGTGGGATGAGGGGCCGGTGATCGACACGGTGACGGTGCCGTCGGGCGAGGCGATCATGGCCGCGCTGGTCTATGCCGGGGTCGGGGTGCAGGCGAAGACCGATCCACGCTACAGCCGCATACTGAGCCGGGACGACCCTGTCATCGGGGCGGCGGCGACCTATGGCCTGCAATGGGGCTACAGTTATCCGGTGCGCCGGATCTCCGATCCGGGCGGGGTGCGGGCGGTCGTGCTGGAACGTAGCTGAGGTAATGCAAAGGCGCGCGGCTTCGCCGCGCACAGGTTTTGCGCCCGTGCGCCTACGGCGCCGGCGCGCGGTAGGCGGGGGCTCTGCCCCCGCACCGCATGTTTAACGCGGGGGGCTCTGCCCCCGCACCACATCATTACGCGGGGGCGCTGCCCCCGCACCCCCGAGGTTTCCTGAAACAGAGAAGATCAGGACGCGGTTTGTTTGCGGCGGCGTTTGGGAACAGGGCGGGCGCGGCGCTCGACCTCGTCGAACAGCAGGCCCGTCAGGTTCTTCTGGGTCGCGCCTTCGATCCCCTCGAAGCCGGGGGAGGAATTCACCTCGAGCACCTTGGGGCCGGTCTCGGACCGGAGCAGATCGACGCCCGCCACCGAGAGGCCGAAGGCGCGGGCGGCGCGCAGGGCCGTGCGCCGTTCCTCGGCCGTGATGCGCACCTTGGTGGCCGAGCCGCCCCGGTGGAGGTTCGAGCGGAAATCGCCGTCGGCCCCGGTGCGTTTCATGGACGCCACCACCTTGGCCCCGATGACGAGGCAGCGGATGTCCTCGCCCGCGGCCTCTTTCACGAAGTGCTGAACGAGGAAATTGGCCTTCAGCCCCCGGAAGGCGTCGATGACGGATTCCGCCGCCTTGCGGGTTTCGGCCAGGACCACGCCGCGTCCCTGGGTGGATTCGAGCAGTTTGACGATCAGGGGCGCGCCACCCACGAGGCCCACGAGGTTCGCGTTGTCCTTGGGCGAGGCGGCGAAGGCGGTGTCGGGCATGCCGATCCCGGCCTTGGCCATGAGCTGATGCGCGAAAAGCTTGTCGCGCGAGCCGCCGATGCCCGCCGAGCCGTTCAGGCAGAAGGTGCCGATGGTTTCGAACTGGCGCACGACGGCGGTGCCGTAGGTGGTGATCGAGGCGCCGATGCGGGGGATGACCGCGTCATAGACCGGCAGGCGCGCGCCGTCGTAATGGACCTCGGGCGCGAGCGCGTTGATCGCCATGTAGCAGCGGGTGGTGTCGATCACCTCGACCGTGTGGCCGCGTGCCTCGCCCTCTTCGACGAGACGCCGGGTGGTATAGTTGTTCTCGCGCGACAGGACGCAGACGCGCAGCGCGCGGCGGGGCTGGGCGCGGGGCAGGTCGGAGGTGTGGTAGACATCGTAGCCCAGCTCCGGCTGGAGGTGGCGTTCGTGCGCCGAGATGGTGATGTGGTCGAGCAGGGCTTGCCGTCCGAGCAGCATCCGCGAGGCCATCGTCTCGCGGTTGGTGAGCGTCACCTCGATGGGCCAGCTCTGGCCGCCGACCGAAAGGGTCGTCTGGATCACGATGCGATTTTCGCTTTCGCCGTTCGATGACGTGACCTCGCGCCGGTCGATCACGGAGGCCGAGCAGGGCACGACTATATCGTCGCGTCCCGGTACCGGGCGCAGGGTGAAGCGGACCTTGGGGTCGGAGGAGGGGCCGAACGTCTCGATCTCGTCGGCATGGAGCGCGGAGGTCCGCGCGCCGGTGTCGATCTTGGCCTTGACCGAGGGGATTCCGAGTTCCGGGAGCGAAAGCCATTCCTCCCACCCGAAGTGGAGCGGTGTGCTGGTCATGGTCTCTCCCTGTCTCGTCTGTCGTCTTGCGTTTTTCCGACCCCTAGCATGGATTGCGGGGCGCGCGACAGGGGAAGGCGCCGCTCGCTTGCCCTGAAATGCGACCGGGCGTATGGGACGGGCATGACAGAGCGTTTCTCATTTTCCCTTGGCGCGACGGATGGCGCGGCCCGCACCGGCCTCATCTCGACCCCGCGCGGCGACATCCGCACCCCGGCCTTCATGCCGGTGGGCACGGCGGCGACGGTGAAGGCGATGCTGCCCGAAAGCGTGGCGGCGACCGGGGCCGATATCCTGCTGGGTAACACTTATCACCTGATGCTCCGGCCCGGGGCCGAGCGGGTGGAACGGCTGGGCGGGCTGCACCGGTTCATGAACTGGGACAAGCCGATCCTGACCGACAGTGGCGGGTTCCAGGTGATGAGCCTGGCCGATCTGCGCAAGCTGACCGAGGACGGGGTGACGTTTCGCAGTCATGTGGACGGGTCGAAACATATGCTCAGCCCTGAGACGAGCATGGAAATACAGCGGCAGCTCGGGTCGGACATCGTGATGTGTTTCGACGAGTGTCCCGCGCTGCCCGCGGACGAGGCGACGGTGGCGCAGTCGATGCGGCTGTCGATGCGGTGGGCGCAGCGCTCGCGCGATGCCTTTGGCGACCGGCCGGGTCACGCGCTCTTCGGTATCCAGCAGGGGGGCGTGACGGAGGAGTTGCGCGGCGAGAGTGCCGAGGCGCTGAAGGCCATCGGGTTCGAAGGCTATGCGATCGGCGGGCTGGCCGTCGGTGAGGGGCAGGAAGCGATGTTTGGCGTTCTGGATTATGCGCCGGGGATGCTGCCCGAGGACAAGCCGCGCTACCTGATGGGGGTGGGCAAGCCAGACGACATTCTGGGCGCGGTCAAGCGCGGGGTGGACATGATGGATTGCGTCCTGCCGTCACGGTCGGGGCGCACGGGTCAGGCCTGGACGCGCCGCGGGCAGGTCAACATCAAGAACGCGCGCCATGCGGACGATCCGCGCCCGCTGGACGAGGCCTGCACCTGTCCGGCCTGCACCGGGTATTCGCGTGCCTATCTGCACCATGTGTTCCGGGCGGGCGAGATGATCTCGGGCATGCTGCTCACATGGCACAACCTGCATTACTACCAAGAACTGATGGCGGGGATGCGGGCGGCCATCGCAGAGGGGCGCTTCGCCGTGTTCGAGGCGGATTTCCACGCGCTTCGCGCCGAGGGCGACATCGCGCCGCTCTGACCCTAGCCCCGCGCCGACAGAGACCCCAGCGACGGGAAGGCACGGCGTCGTTCCTTTCCGGGCGGGCGTTCGGGCTGGTATCCGATGGCATCGAACAACTCGCGCCGGCCCGAGGCAGCGCGCGCGGCGGCGCGGGAACTGTGCCGGGCGCGCAGAGCGGCGCGCTCGATGAGCAGGAGGCGGCGATCCATCATGCGCCCGAGCGTATCGTCCAGATAACCGCGCAGCGCCCGACGCAGTGGCAGGGCCGTCATGACATGGTCAAGCTCGATGCGCCGCCGCCGCCCTTCGTCGATGATCCGGAAGGTGGTGAGGCCCTCGGAGGCCGGGTCTTCACGTTCGGTGCCACTGAAGCTGTAGAGCATGGTGACCGAGCGCATGAGGTCCATTTCCTTGATTTCCACCAGTGACTCGAACCGTCTGTGCGGAGGGAGCCAGTGGATCATCCGAATGTGCCGGCGCGTGGCGTCGGTGTATTCGATCGAAACGACCTCGGGTTCAGCACATTCGTCGAGGTGGCCGGGGGTCGGGACGAGCCCGTACCAGAGTTCGCGCGGCGAAAGCTGGGAATAGCCGTGCGCCCGCAGCCGCATCCTGCGGGGCTTGAGAACCCGGTCCGACCAGCGCCCGAGGGTGAGGCCCGCTGTGAGCGCGATGACGACGAGATAGAGGATCGTCGCCGAGATCAAGTTCACCTCTGGGTTGGCCAGGTTGAAATTGGACGCCGGAAACACCCGCCCGATCACGACGAATATGAGGTTGGCGAGGGCGGCCAACTCTACCGCATGGCGCTGTTTCGGCAAGTAACGCGTGACGAGCGGCAGGGCGCAGATGATCGCAAGCGCCACGACAGCCTCGCTGGGCAGTCCGGGTGCCACATCCGGCACGAAGTCATACCCCACCAGCGTCGCGAGGAGGATCAGGGTCGCCGAGAAGACGAGCCGTTTCCGGTCACGATACAGGGTCTGTTTGAAACGGGTGAGCATGGCGGCAGCCTCCGTGAAAGAGATTGCCGGAATGGGCACCGAACTTGGCGAATTTGTGGCAGTCGGCGCGCGGAAATCCTAACTGGTTAACGGCGCATAGGCCGGGTCATTCGGCCGCGGATGCCATCAACGGCGGTCGGGGGCGAAGCCGCTCATCTCCCTGGCCCTTGGGGCGCAGCACGCCGCCGACCGCAAGGCTCTCGCGCCGGGCGGCTTCCTTGGATTTGGTCGAGCCGGCCGCGCTTTCCAGCTGGGCGAGGCGTTCATCCTCGATCCGCCCGAGGCTGTCGTCGATCCAGTCGAACAACACCTTGCGCAGGGGCCGGTTGTGGTTGAACTCGGTGATGTAGATCACGCGCCGGTCGACGAGGTCGATCATCTTCACGGCCCGCAGTCCGCGCAGCAGCCGTTCCTTGCGCTCCTCGTCCTGACGCACCCAGCGATAGACGATGTAGGCACCGGGGAGGTAATCCTCGATCTGGTGGAATTCTTCGATCTTCTTGGCGGGCGGTGCCCACCGGATGATCCGCACGCGGGAGCGTTCGCGGTCCACCCAGTCGACCGAAAGAACATCGGGATCATGCAGCATCTCGCGGCGTCCGGGTGTGGGAACGAAGCCATGCCACAGGGTGTCGGATTCCAGCTTGATCGTGGTGAGACGCGTCGTATTGCGCGAGCGTCGCATCGTGAGCAGCTTGTCCGACCAGCGGCCATAGAACAGGAAGTGCACGAACAGCCCGGTGGTGATCAGCCCGGCGATCGAGCGTGCGCCGCCCTCGGTGATCGTGAGAAGCGAGAAGGCGGAGCCCGGAAAGACCCGGCCCAGGACGGCCGCGCCAAAGAGCGTGAGGCCGATGGGCGTGTAGGCGTGGCGCAAGCTGGGCAGGGCGAGGCCCGCTGCGATCAGGAAGGTGCCGACGAAGACCAGCAGGCCGATCCCGGCCCCGACCTCCATCACGCCGGGCGGGAAGAGGTCGGACTTGTTCCAGGTCTCGACAACCCCCGCGCCGAACAGCAAGGCGAACAGCACCGCGATGCGGCGTCGGTCCCTGTGCAGGCGTCGGATCATTCGTGTGAACATGGTCTCGTCCTTGGTTATCCTAAAGGTATCTTAAGAAATGGGGGCGGGAGTGCGGCGAAATGGGTCGGAAATGTGAAATTCGGTAGGAGTTTGTTTGGCTTCGGCCGACAATAGCGGTGGGTTTTCCGTACTGTCTGGAAAGGCTGTCTCATTGGCGGCGACAATGCGGCGAAGAAAGCCGGATAGATCACGGCGCGAATTGGACCTAAATTCGCGGCTGCGAGCCCTTGTCGTTCCGGGTGCTCACAGGCACTATGGCTTGAACGAGGCGTTACAGATCTGCTTGAAACCGGGGCGCAAGACCCCCAGATCTGTCAGGCGAACAGAGGGGACGGTCCGTGCTGCCGATGATCGGGGCCGGGCGTCTTGCCGAGATAAGGAACAGTCATGACCGAGCAACCGAAACAAATCCATCCCGTGCTCCCGCTGCGCGACATCGTGGTTTTCCCCCACATGATCGTGCCGCTCTTCGTCGGCCGCGAGAAGAGCGTCAAGGCGCTGGAGGAAGTGATGGCGGACGACAAGCAGATCCTGCTGTCGAGCCAGATCGACCCGGCAGAGGACGATCCCAGCGAAGAGGGTATCTACCGCGTCGGCGTTCTCGCCAATGTGCTCCAGCTGCTCAAGCTGCCGGACGGCACGGTAAAAGTGCTGGTCGAAGGCCAGGCACGGGTGAACATCACCAATTTCCTGTCCAACCCCGACTTCTTCGAGGCCGAGGCGGAAATCCTGCTTGAAACCGTCAGTGACGAGGCCGCCGCCAATGCGCTGGTCCGGTCCGTGACGGAGGAGTTCGAGCGGTACGCCAAGGTCAAGAAGAACATCCCCGAAGAGGCGCTGGCCGCCGTGTCCGAGACGCGCGAGCCGGCCAAGCTTGCCGACCTTGTCGCGGGCCATCTGGGTGTCGAGGTGGATCAGAAGCAGGAGCTTCTCGAAACCCTGCCCATCGATGAGCGGCTCGAGAAGGTCTATGGCCTGATGCAGGGCGAAATGTCCGTCCTTCAGGTCGAGAAGAAGATCAAGACCCGCGTGAAGAGCCAGATGGAGCGCACGCAGCGCGAGTACTACCTGAATGAGCAGATGAAGGCCATTCAGAAGGAGCTTGGCGAAGACGGCGAGGGTCAGGACGAGATCGCCGAACTCGAAAAGCGGATCGAGGAGACGAAACTCTCCAAGGAAGCGCGCGAGAAGGCCGAGGGCGAGCTCAAGAAGCTCAAGAACATGAGCCCGATGAGCGCCGAGGCGACCGTCGTGCGCAACTACCTCGACTGGATGCTGTCGATCCCGTGGGGCGTGAAGTCGCGCGTGAAGAAGAACCTCGACAACGCCCAGAAGGTGCTCGATCAGGACCACTACGGGCTCGAGAAGGTCAAGGAGCGCATCGTCGAGTATCTCGCGGTGCAGCAACGCTCGAAAAAGCTGCGCGGCCCGATCATGTGCCTTGTGGGTCCGCCGGGTGTCGGTAAGACCTCGCTCGGCCAGTCCGTGGCCAAGGCGACGGGGCGTGAGTTCATCCGCATCTCGCTGGGCGGCGTGCGTGACGAAAGCGAGATCCGCGGTCACCGCCGGACCTATATCGGGTCCATGCCGGGCAAGATCATTCAGGCGCTGAAAAAGGCCAAGACGACGAACCCGCTCATCCTGCTCGACGAGATCGACAAGATGGGGCAGGACTTCCGCGGTGATCCGGCGTCGGCCATGCTTGAAGTGCTGGACCCGGAGCAGAACTCGACCTTCGTGGACCACTACCTTGAGGTGGAATACGACCTCTCGAACGTCATGTTCCTGACCACGGCGAACTCCTACAACATGCCGGGGCCGCTTCTGGACCGGATGGAGATCATCTCGCTCGCGGGTTACACCGAGGACGAAAAGCGCGAGATCGCCAAGCAACACCTGGTCGACAAGCAGGTCAAGAACCACGGTCTGCGCAAGGGCGAGTTCACGGTGACCGATACGGCCCTGACCGATATCATTCGTTACTACACCCGCGAGGCGGGGGTGCGGAACCTCGAACGCGACATCGCGAAACTGGCACGGAAGGCCGTGACCAAGATCGTGCGCAAAGAGGAAGAGAAGGTCGAAGTGACGCCGGAGACGCTCGAGGATTACTTGGGCGTGCGCAAGCATCGCTACGGTCTGGCCGAGAAGGAAGATCAGATCGGCGTCGTGACCGGGCTGGCTTGGACCAGCGTGGGTGGCGACCTGCTTCAGATCGAGGCGCTGCGCCTGCCGGGCAAGGGTCGGATGAAGACGACCGGCAAGCTGGGCGATGTGATGAAGGAGTCCATTGATGCGGCGGCGAGCTATGTCCGCTCCATCGCGCCGGAAATCGGGGTGAAGCCGCCGAAGTTCGACCGCTGGGATATCCACGTCCACGTTCCCGACGGGGCGACGCCCAAGGACGGGCCGTCCGCCGGTCTTGCCATGGTGACGTCCATCGTGTCGGTGCTGACGCAGATACCGGTGCGCAAGGACATTGCCATGACGGGCGAAGTGTCGCTGCGCGGGAATGCCATGCCCATCGGCGGGCTGAAGGAGAAACTGCTCGCAGCGCTTCGTGGCGGGATCAAGACCGTGTTCATTCCGGAAGAGAACGTGAAGGACCTGTCCGACATTCCCGAGAACGTGAAGGCGGGGCTGGACATCATCCCCGTGACGCATGTGAGCGAGGTGTTGGAGCAGGCGCTGACCCGCAAGCCCGAGCCCGTGGAATGGGACGAGGCTGCCGAGGAGGCCGCTGCGGCCGCGGCGGCACGGACCGAGGGTGAACGCGCCCCGATCGCCCACTAGGCGCAACCGATTTGAAACGACCGGGGCCGGGCGCACATCTTGTGCCCGGCCCCATATTTTGTTGGGGGCGCCAAGCTGCCCCCTTTATTTGTTAACCAAATCGTTATAGGTTTGCTTCAGGTGTGAAGCCGGATGAGCCGGACCCACGCCTTTCATGAGAACCGGCCAAAGAAGCCGGGCTATCACACAGGCATTTTTAGCATGGTAACGAGCACGAAAAAGAGCAGCACGAAATCCAAGGCTACTGCGACCTCCAGCCGGGCGAAATCCGCCCCGACCAAGACGGCGGCCGCCTCCGGCGAGATTGACGCCGCGGTCGCAGCCGAGGCCGAGGGCCTGGTGGCCCCTGAGGACAAGCCGGCGGCCGCCCCTGTTCAGGGCGTGACACGCCCGGTTCCGGCGACCGGCAGCAACGATGACGACGGCCCGGACGGCAAGATGGTCAAGAAGGACCTGATCGACCGCGTGGTCGCGCGGTCCGGCGTCAAGCCGCGCTATGTGCGGCAGGTGACAGAGGCGCTTCTGATCGAACTGGGCAGCATGCTGGAAGAAGCGGAAATCCTGCAACTTCAGCCACTTGGTACCGTGAAGGTCCAGCGCCGCAAGGACGTGGACGATGGCGAAGTCATCATCACGAAGGTGAAGCGGAAAAAGCCCGAGGGCGACGGTAACGACCCCCTTGCAACCGCTGCCGAGTGACGCTAATTAGCGCGCCACGGCGGGTGATTAGCTCAGTGGTAGAGCGCTTCGTTCACATCGAAGATGTCAGGAGTTCGAATCTCTTATCACCCACCATTCTCCACCCGGAGACACGAGGGCGCGGCTTCTGCCGCGCTTTTGTCGTTTGAGGGCGCGTGATGCTGCCCGAGCTTTATGTCCTTCGCCACGGTGAAACCCATTGGAACGCGGCGCGCCGGATTCAGGGCCAGCACGAGTCGCGGCTGAATGATCGCGGTCATGCGCAGGCCGCCGGCATGGCGCGAAGCCTCGCGGCGCAGGGGGTCACGGGGGCGACTCACGCGCTGCGGTCCTCGCCACTGATCCGGGCGCGCGAAACCGCCGAGCATGTCGCCAGCGCGATGGGTGTGACTGGGCCGGTCGCGACGGATGACGACCTGAAAGAGCTCTACATGGGAGACTGGCAGACCCTGATGTACGACGACCTCATCGCGCAAGGCACGGGGCCGCGCGCGGGAGACAGCCACCTCGACTGGTGCCTGCGCGCGCCGGGTGGGGAGCGGCTCGATGCCTTCTGGGACCGGGCGGGGCGGGTGCTGGAACGGATCGAGGGGCCCACCGTCCTTGTCTGTCACGGCCTTTTGTCGCGGGTGCTGCGCACGCAGGCGATGGGCTGGGGGCCGGACCGCCTCGACGAACTTCCCGGGCGGCAGGGCGATGTCTATCGCATCAGGGACGGCATCCATTCGGTCGTCTCGTCCAATGAGTGACAGGGGGGCTTGCCAGACCCGTCTCACCCCGGTAAATCCCCGGCTCACGGGTGATTAGCTCAGTTGGTAGAGCGTCTCGTTTACACCGAGGATGTCGGCGGTTCGAGCCCGTCATCACCCACCATACCCCCTCCCGATCTGCACACCTTTGGCATCCGGAATCCGGCCCCCGGCGCGAGTGTGAATCCATTCCCAAAAAATCTTCATTTCGCGCCGCCGAAGCGCTTGACGCTCCCATCCCCGCGACGTAGAAGGCCCCTCACGCAGCGGGCGGTTGTAGCTCAGTTGGTTAGAGTGCCGGCCTGTCACGCCGGAGGTCGCGGGTTCGAGCCCCGTCAACCGCGCCACTGCTGCGTTGCCGGAAATCCGGTCGAAGGGCTCCCGCTCGGGGGCCTTTTCGTGTCCGAGAGGGGCCCGGCGGGTGCGCCAGTATGGCTCATTGGCGCGGGCGGGGGCGTTTGTCACAGTGGCGCCAAAAGCGGACGGCCCATGCGACTTCTCGACTCCATCCCGATCACGACGATCCTGATCTTCTGCGCGACCATCGGGCTTGCGCCGTTCACGCCGCCGCATGTCTGGGAAAAGCTGGGGATGCTGTTTTCCGGCACGCTCGCGGCACCCGTCGACATCTTCGATCTGGCGATGCATGGGCTGCCGTGGCTGGTGCTGGTGGCGAAGCTCGCACGGGTGGCGCAGTTGCGCGTCACGGCCTAGGCGAGCGGGGCGAACCCCCATGCGGATTCGATCCGCGTATCGAGTTCCTTTGCAAGGAAAGCCCGGTCGTCAGGGCTGACCACCTCGGGAGGGTCCGGCCGGTTCTCGACATTCGCCAGAAAGCGGGAGCCGAGCCGTTTGGTCACGGGGGCGTAGGCCGCGACCGGGGGCAGGTCGAAAGCCTCGCTGACCGCCACGACGAAGGCTTCGGGGTCGGCCTGAACGGCCTCCAACCGGCACAGGACGAGGTTCACGCCGCGCATGCGCAATCCCAGCAGATAGGCGGCCTTGAAGCTGCGCAATTGCGCAAGATTGGCGAAGGCCGCGCCGGTGATCGGATGGCGGTCCTGTTGGAGCGGCGTGCCGACCGTCCCACGCTCTCCCGACTGCGGGAAATAGCGCTTGCGGTCGATCACCGTGCGCCATTCGGCCCGTAGAAATGCGGGAAAATCAAGGGCCTGCATCTCGGGCGGGCAATGCCAGGGCTTGGCATACATCGAGCGCGCCCAAGCGAGCGGGTCGCGCGCGACCCCGACGATGAGGGCGCGCGCGCCGACGCCCGTCATCTGTGCGAAGCCGTGTTTCCAGCCGTAGTGATCGACGGGCGTGAGAGCGCTGTTCTTGGCGAGCAAACGGTTCACGAAATTCGTCCCTGACGAGCGTTCGCCGAACACCTGAAGGTGGTCGGGCACGGTGCCGTGCCTGCGGTGGATCTCGATCCCCGTGTCTGCCAGAGTATTGCGTCCCATCGCGGCGACAGTGCCGTGTCGCAGGGGCCTTGAAAAGACGCAAAAGGGACTAGTCGCATGGCTGTGGGCCAGTGTAGCCTTGGCCAAACAGGTCCGAAGAGGCCGAATGGGGACACATGATGCAGAGCACAGCCGCCGCCCTGACGATGGTGCGCGACGATGACTTTTTCCTGGAACGCTGGGTGCAGTATTACGGCGGGCTGTTCGGCCCGGAGAACTGCTATGTCATCAATCACGGCAACCAGGACGCTGTGAACCGTATTGCGGGCGACTGCAATGTCATGGCCATTCCCGGCACGTCGGAGAAGTTCGACCAGCGGCGCTGGCGGCTGTTCAACGGGCTCGCGAACGGGCTGCGCTCCTACTTCAAGTATGTGATCGTGGGGGACGTGGACGAGTATGTGGTGGCCGACCCGCATCTGGGCCTCGACCTGCTCGGGTTTCTGGAGAAGGTGCCGGGGCGCAAGATCCTGACCCCGCTCGGGCTCGAGGTGATGCACCGGCCAATGCAGGAGCCCGACCCGATCGAGGGGCCGATCCTCGGCCCGCGCCGGCATGTGCGGGTGACCTATCATTACTCCAAGCCCTGTGTGCTGGGGTTCCCCGGAAAGGTGTCGAGGGGCGGGCATTACGCTGAATACGACGAGCTCAACACGCCCGAGGCGCTTTACCTTTTCCATATGAAATATTGCGACACGGACCAGTATTCCGGGGTCATGGACCGGCGAAACGCGACTGTGGCGGCGGCGGGCGCGCGCAAGGAACAGACCGGAATCGGCGGGCACTGGTTCGCCGAGGAACGTGGAGATGACAAGGCGATGTTCGACGAATTCTCGACCCGACCTATCGTGCGCGGTTTCGACATGTCGCCGTACCGGCGCAAGATGCATGACGGGTGGAGCGAGCGGGGCAACGGGCTGTGGCATTTCCCGCGCGGGACTTATGCCCATATGCACGAGCTGCCGGAGCGGTTCTTCGGGATCGTCTGAGGGGGTGGCGCGCGGTCAGGCGAAGAAGTCCCCGAGAGCCTTCGTGACTTCCTCCGGGTGGCTGTCGATCATGAAGTGACCGCCGGGCAGCGGCGCGGGCGTGATCTGTTCGATCCGGTCGGCCCAGGTGCCGGCCACGTCATAGGCGCGGCCCATTGCGCCGTCCCGGCCCCAGCCGATGAGGGTGGGCGCGGAGACGCGGCGGCCGAGGTCGGCCTCGTCGAGAGGAAGGTCGAGGTCGATGGCGGCGCGGTAGTCGTGGCACATGGCGCGGATCGCAGCCGGGTCGCGCCAGCTTTCGCGGTAGGCGGCGAGTTGGTCCGGCGCGAAGTCGGTGAGTTGGGCCGCCCCCCAGCCCAGAAGGCAGCTCTCGAAGTAATAGTCCGGGTCGGCGCCGATCAGGGTTTCCGGGAAGGGCGCGGGCTGGGCGAGGAAGAACCAGTGGTAGTAGGCGCGCGCGACCGGATGGGAGAGCTGATTCAGGATCATCTCGGTCGGCACGATGTCCAGAAGCGCCAGTCGCGTGATCCGCGCGGGCGCGTCGATCGCCACCCGGTGCGCCGTGCGCCCGCCCCGATCGTGGCCCGCGACGGCGAAGCGGTCGAAGCCGAGGTGGGTCATCAGGGCGAGCATGTCGCCCCCCATGTGCCGGAAGGAATAGAGCGCGGGATCGTCGGGCTTGTCCGAGGCGCCATAGCCGCGCAGGTCGGCCATGACGACGGTGTGGGATTCGGCCAGATGCGGTGCGACCTTCCACCACAGCGCGCGGGTCTGGGGAAAGCCGTGGAGAAGGAGGAGCGGTGGGCCGCTCCCCCCGATGTCATAGGCGATGCCGGTCCCGTCGTGGTCGAACCGCCCTGTGGTGAAGCCCTCGGGGGTCACGCGGCCTCCGACAGGGCCGCGAGGATGCGCGCCCAGCTGCGGATGCCCTTGTGGTAGCTTTTCACGTCGTATTTCTCGTTCGGCGAGTGGATCGCGTCGTCTTCCTTGGCGAAACCGATGAGCATGGCGTCCATCCCCAGAATGTTCTTGAAGTGGCCCGCCACCGGGATCGATCCGCCCGCGCCGACGAAGGCCGCCTCCACGCCCCATTCGTCCGACAGCGCGCCGCGCGCGATTTCGAACGCCGGGTTCTCGGTCGACATGACGCTCGCCGGTGCGCCGTGGCCGTTGCCGAAGTCGCAGGTGACATCGGCGGGCAGGCGGGCGTTCACGAAATCGACGAAAGCCGCATGGATCTTGTCGGGGTCCTGTTGTCCCACGAGCCGGAAGCTGATCTTGGCATGCGCCTCGGCGGGCAGGACCGTCTTGAAGCCGTCGCCGGTATAGCCGCCCCAGATGCCATTCACCTCGCAGGTCGGGCGCGACCAGACCTTTTCGAGCGGGGTGCGGTCCTGTTCGCCCGCTGGGACGGAGAGACCCACATCCTCGAGCATCCGGGCGTGGTCGAAGTTCAGCCCCTCCCATTGTTCGCGCAGGGTGTCGGTGAGGTCCGGCACGTCGTCATAGAAGCCGGGGAGCGTGACCGATCCGTTGTCATCACGCAGGTCTGCGACGATTTGCGTGAGCAGGTGGATCGGGTTCTGAGCGAGACCGCCGTAGAAGCCCGAATGCAGGTCGCGATTCGCGGCCTTGAGCGTGATTTCCTCGGCCAGAAGTCCGCGCAGCTGGGTCACGATGGCCGGCACGCGCCCGTCATACAGGCCGGTGTCGCAGATCATCGCGACGTCCGCTTTCAGTTCTTCCCGGTTCGCCTCGAGGAAAGGGACAAGCGAGGGGGACCCCGATTCTTCCTCACCTTCGAGGAAGATGGTGATGCGGCAGGGCAGGGTGCCGTTCACCTCCTGCCACGCCCGCATTGCCTCGATAAAGGTCATGAGCTGGCCCTTGTCGTCGGAGGCGCCGCGCGCGCGGATGACGCGTTCGCCGTTCACCTCTTCGATCTGCGGCTCGAAGGGCGGGGTGTTCCACAGTTCAAGCGGATCGACCGGCTGCACGTCGTAGTGTCCATAGAACAGAAGGTGCGGCACGTCGTCCTTTTCATCCGGCCCCCCGTGCGCAACCACCATCGGATGTCCGGGCGTGTCGCGCAGTTCGGCATCGAATCCGATCGAGGCAAGGTCGCGCACGAGCAGATCGCCCGCAGCGCGACAGTCGTCCTTGTAGGCGGGGTCGGTCGAGATCGAGGGGATCGCGAGCAGTGTGTTGAGTCGGTCGAGGGCGGCGTCGAGTTCGCCGTCGATCTTGACGAGTACGGTATCGAGGGACATGTAACCTCCTGTTTGACGGCGGAAACCGTAGCATTGTCGTGAGCGGCGTCCAGCCACACTGGTCAGCCCGGGAGTGAAACTTTATGGTTCGCCCGCAACGGGTAGTCGAAAAGGATTCCACAAATGCGCAAAGCGCTTACAGGCATCGTACTTGCTCTCGCCGCCACCGGGGCGGCGCAGGCCGAACCGATGACGAGCGATGCGGCGAAGAAGCAGTTGTTCTCGCCGTCCAAGATGATCCTTCACATCACGGATCAGAGCGCCTTTGGCGCTGGCATGCGCCAGGCGGTGAACCTCACGCTCGATCAGATGAAGGCGCCCAGCCAGATGGCGAAGTTCCTCGAGGCCGGATACGGCTACTATGGTGCCGTGGCGTTCCCGCTCTCGGGTGACGGGCAGGTGCCGCCGACGATCATCGCGCAGCTCAACACGCCAGAGGCGGCGCAGCGGGCCGCGATCGAGGCATGTCAGCAGGCCAATGGCGGGCAATGCGTGGTCGCCGCGCTGATGCTGCCGCGGGGCTACAAGTCGCGCGATCTTACGCTGAGCCAGGCCGCCACAGCGCGTGTCACCGAAAGCTGGGACGACGGCGTGGCACCGAAATTCCTGGCCTATTCGCCCACGTCGAGCGCCTGGGGAATCGCCAAGGGGCCGACCGCCAGTGCGCGCACGGCGATTGAAAGCTGCAAGGAGGCCGATTGCATTGTCGCGATCGCAGACCAGTAATTCCTGATTTCCCGTTCAAGTTTGATCTGGGTCAACGCGTGGCCTGCGACAGAGTGTATCAGGAATTTTGCATATGTTCACCTGATATGCATATGTATTGTGCCACGGTGAACGGGAGATTCGAGGCCCGGGAGGGAAATGCGTGAACTATGAGACCAAACTGGATGCGGCGCTGAAGCGTTTGCATGACGAAGGGCGCTACCGCGTCTTTATCGACATCGAGCGTGAGATGGGGAACTTCCCCCACGCGACGTGGCGCAAGGAAGATGGTAGCGAACAACCCGTCACGATCTGGTGCGGTAACGACTATCTCGGCATGGGCCAGCATCCGGTCGTGCTGAACGCGATGCACGAAGCCATCGACGCCACCGGCGCGGGCTCGGGCGGGACGCGCAATATCTCCGGCACGACCGTGTTTCACAAAGAGCTCGAGGCGGAGCTTGCGGACCTGCACCGCAAGGAAGCCGCGCTTCTGTTCACCTCGGCCTACATCGCCAATGACGCGACCCTGTCGACGCTGCCGAAGCTGTTTCCGGGGCTCATCATCTATTCCGATGCGCTCAACCACGCCTCGATGATCGAGGGGGTTCGCCGCAACGGCGGTGCCAAGCGCATTTTCCGCCATAACGACGTCGAACACCTGCGGGAGCTTCTGGCGGCCGACGATCCCGACGCGCCCAAGCTGATCGCCTTCGAATCCGTTTATTCGATGGACGGGGATTTCGGCCCGATCAAAGACATCTGCGACCTGGCCGACGAGTTCGGCGCGCTGACCTATATCGACGAAGTCCACGCGGTGGGCATGTACGGGCCGCGCGGCGCGGGCGTGTGCGAACGCGATGGGCTGATGGGCCGGATCGACATCATCAACGGCACGCTGGCCAAGGCTTACGGCGTCATGGGCGGCTACATTGCCGCGACGGCGAAAATGGTCGATGCCATAAGGTCTTATGCGCCGGGCTTCATTTTCACCACGTCGCTCGCCCCGGCGCTTGCCGCGGGCGCTGCGGCCTCGGTCCGGCATCTCAAGACCGACCAGGAGCTGCGTGAACAGCACCAGACCCAGGCGAAGATTCTCAAGATGCGGCTGAAGGGCATGGGCCTGCCGATCATCGACCACGGCAGCCACATCGTGCCCGTGATCGTGGGCGACCCGGTTCACACGAAGAAGCTCTCGGACATGCTGCTCGACGGCTATGGCATCTATGTCCAGCCGATCAACTATCCGACGGTTCCGCGCGGGACCGAGCGTCTGCGGTTCACCCCGTCGCCGGTCCACGGCCCGCGCGAGATGGACGCGCTGGTTCACGCTCTGGACGAGCTCTGGTCGCATTGTGCGCTGAATCGCGCCGAGCTTTCAGCATAAGCCCTTATTCCCGTGCAAGAATCGTTGCGGCGTGGTAAGAAACCGGTAAGAGGACGGTAACGAGACGGAATCGTTCCGTTACTGGGGAAAACCGCCGCACGACGGCTCTAAGCATCAGGGGCAGGCTGTATGATCAGGCGTTGGATCACGCCTCCGGTCAGGGAAGAAGAGCAACCTTCGGGTTTCGACTCTTTCGAGCTGCGTCTGGGCGATGTCATGCGCGGCGAACGCGCGACCTTGGGCAAATCGCTGCTCGACGTCCAGCGTGAACTCAAGATCAAAGCCACCTACATCTCCGCCATCGAAAATGCCGATGTGACCGCATTTGAAACGCCGGGCTTCATCGCCGGCTATGTGCGCTCCTACGCCCGTTACCTGGGGCTCGACCCGGAATGGGCGTTCAAGGTGTTCTGCCGGGAGAGCGGCTTCGAGACGGCGCATGGTCTTTCGCCGTCGGCCTCTATCGTCGCCAAGCCCGAAAAGGTGCGCGACCCGGACAGCGACCCGCTGGCCAATCCCAACGCCTCTTTCGTGCCGCGCCCGTCTTCGATCTTCGAGGGGATCGAGCCGGGGGCCGTCGGCTCGGTCGGGGTGCTCGTGGCCATCGTCGGCATCCTCGGCTTCGGCGGCTACTCGCTGCTGCAAGAAATTCAGAAGGTCGATTTCGCGCCGGTCGAACAGAGCGTCGGTGTGCTTGAAGACCTGCCGGAACTCGACACGCCGATCGGCCCCACCGATGGCGAAACCGTCCGTGACGTGGCCGGGCTGAATTCACCCCCGTCCGTCGAATCGCTCGACCGGATGTACCGGCCCGAGGCGCTGGACGTTCCCGTGCTGATCGCGCGGGATGGCCCGATCTCGACCCTCGATCCGCGCGAAGTCGGCGTCATGCCGGAACTCGCCGGAAACCGCAGACCAGACCGGCCGAACACGCCGGCGCGACCGGGCACTGCCATCGACTCGGCGGTGGAAACGGCTGTCGCGGATGCGTCCGGCGCGGTGCGGGTCTTCGGCCCCGACGCGCCCGACGTGGCAATTTTCGCGGTGCGCCCGAGCTGGGTGCGCGTGCAGTCGGCCGACGGTTCGATCCTGTTCGAAAAGATCCTCGACGCGGGCGAGCGCTATGTCCTGCCCAAGACGGAACAACCGCCGCTCCTGCGCACTGGTAACGCCGGCTCGGTCTACTTCGCCGTGAACGGCTCGGCTTATGGCCCGGCGGGCGAAGGGGCGAGCGTCGTCTCCAACGTGGCGCTCGCGCCCGAGTCGATTCATGAGAGCTACGCCGTGGCCGACGCCCAGGCCGATCAGGCGCTGGCCGATTTCATCGCTGTGGCCGACGCGAGCGAGTAAGCCCCGGCTTTCACAGTCTGTTGCCTTGTCGCCCCCTTCGCCACGCGGTATCGGTCGGGCGATCCAGTTTTGCGAGGCCCCATGTCGCACAATCCGATCCGCCCCTGGCGGTCGATCGACC
>CXWF01014871.1_pt1 | contig 49409 bp, 50 predicted proteins | sample 468421 | NCBI WGS metagenome assembly CXWF01 (sample SAMEA2620812, study PRJEB7988) | marine metagenome | biome: marine biome (ENVO:00000447); feature: surface water layer (ENVO:00002042); material: "saline water (ENVO:00002010), including plankton (ENVO:xxxxxxxx)" | depth 5 m
TGAAAGCGGCGCGACAGCGTGACCCCCTTGCTTTTCTTTTCTGCACTGGCGTAGGCTTTTTTCTGCACCGCCGCAGTGCGGGCACATCTAATACGTTGGGAGGACCTCGTGGCCGAAACCAAGGATCCGCTCCTCATCAAGCGCTACGCCAGCCGCCGTCTCTACAATACCGAGACTTCGGACTATGTGACGCTGGAGGATATTGCAGGCTTCATCGCGGAGGGCAGGGAAGTTCAGATCGTGGATCTGAAATCCGGCGACGACCTCACCCGACAATACCTTCTTCAGATCATCGCAGAACATGAAAGCCGGGGCGAAAGCGTCTTGCCGGTGGATGTGCTGACCGACCTTGTCCGCAGCTACACGACGCAAGCGCAAAGCGTCGTGCCGCAGTTCCTCGCCGCCAGCTTCGAGATGCTGCGTGAGGGGCAATCCAAGGTGATGGAAAACATGAGCACCATCCCGAACCCGATGGCCCAGATGCCCGGGTTCGACGCGCTTCAGGCCCAGCAGCAGGCATTCATGAAGGCGATGATGGCCGGCTGGCCGACTGGCGGTGAGGAGGGGGGCGAAACGCCGACCTCCGGCTCAGGCGGCGGCCAGAAGGACGAGGAGCTGGACGAGATCCGCAAACAGCTCGCCGCCTTGCAGAAAAAGCTCTCCGGCATGTAATCCGCCCCGGCCCCGGACCGGGACAACCATACGAGGCCGAAGGTGGTCGAGACCGCAGGACGTATCACCCTCTGGGGGGTCGAGGTTTTTGCCGCCATCGCGGACGAGCGGTCGATTTCGGCGGCGGCCCGGCGCCTCGGCGCGAGTCCGTCGAGCGTGAGCCAGCAGTTGACCAATCTGGAAACCTCCGTGGGGACGGCGCTTATCGACCGGTCCGCACGGCCGCTCGTCTGCACGCCGGCGGGTGAGTTGTTCCGGCGCCGCGCGCTTACCATCCTGAACGAGGCTGAACAGGCCAAGGCCGAACTCGCGGCCGCCGACATGACGCGCCTCAGCCGCTTTCGCATCGGGATGATCGAGGATTTCGACGCCGACGTGACCCCTGCGCTCCTGACCGAACTGGCCCGGGACTGGCCGCGCACCCAGTTCCTGCTGGAAACCGGTGCGTCCCACCGGCTCTTCGATCAACTGGAGGCCCGGGCGCTGGACGTCGTGGTCTCGGCCGATATGGGCGAGGCGGCGGAGGGGCAGGAGGTTCACCCGCTCCTCGAAGAGCCCTTCGTCGCTGCCGTCCCGCGCGGTCAGGTGGTGGGCGAAAACCGGATGGAAGAACTGCGTGCCTTGCCGCTCGTTCAATATTCCGCACGGCACTTCATGGGTCGTCAGATCGCCTCACACCTCGCCACGCAGGATTTCCGTCTGAGCCACAGGTTCGAACTGGACAGCTACCACGCGATCCTCTCGATGGTCGCCGCCGGGGCCGGCTGGACGATCCTCACGCCGCTCGGCGTTCTGCGGGCGCAGCGGTTCGTGCGCGACGTGGACATCATCGAACTTCCGTTCCCCTCCTTCTCCCGTCGCATCACCCTGACCGCCCGGCGCGGGGTGCTGGGCGATCTGCCGGGTGACGTGGCGGACCGTATGAAGCGCCACCTCGGCGAGATGATCATAACCCCGTTTCACGAGCGGATGCCGTGGCTCGCGGACAAGATGCGGGTGCTCTGACCTTTTCGGTGGTGCAGAAAATCCGAAGAAGACCAACTCTGTTGCGAGGCTCTTGCGGGCCTTGCGTGCTCGGCAATTGAACATCGGCCGGGACCGCCGCGTTTTTCACCAGACTGCAACGCGTCTCGGGGAGCACGCACATGACCTGGTTCGGGAACCTGTCGGCCGCGGGTTTCACGGCCACAAGTATCGGATTTGGCCCCGCACGGATGGGCTTCGGTCTGTTCGTGCCCGCCTTCGCAGCGACCTTTTCGCTCTCGTCCGTCGCAGTCGGGGTGGTCTCGAGCCTCGGCTTCGCCGGGTTTTTCTTGGGGCTTCTCGCCGCACAGGCCATGCTCGACAGAAGGGGACCGGCGGCCCCGGTCCTCACCGGCCTCGCCGCAGCCACGGTCGGCCTTGGCATCGTGGCAGCCGCTCCGAACGTGCCGCTGCTCGCGGCGGGCGTGTTCCTCGCGGCGTCGAGCGCGGGGTTCGCGTGGACGCCTTTCAATGACGCCGTGCACCGAAAGATCCGGGAAGTGGACCGCAAGACCGCTCTGTCCGAGATCAGCACTGGCACCAGCGCCGGGATTGCCGTCGCTGGGGCCATCGCGCTCGGCACCGTGTTTCTTGGCGTGCATTGGCGCGTCGGCTGGGCCGTTTTCGCCGCCGCCGCCGCGCTGGCCCTGTACGGCAACTGGCGGGCCCTGCGACAGGTGGACAAGTCCCCCGAACCGCGGCCACAGAAGGGGTGGCGCGACCTCCTGCGCTGGCCCGCCGCGCCGCTATTTGCTGTCGCCTTCGTGTTCGGTGTCACCTCCGCCGTCTACATCTCTTTCGCCGCCGATACCTTCGCACGCGAAGGCGTGTCGAGGATACCGGACGGGGCGGCCCCGGCGCTGGTCTTTATCTTCTACGGCTTCTTCGGTCTCGCGGGACTTGCCACGGGGCGGGTGCGGGATCGCATCGGGCTGACCGTCCTTCTGCGACTCCTCATGTTGATCGGGGCCGGGTCATTGGCCTTGGTCGCGCTGCTCCCGGGAACCTGGCCCGGCCTGATCGGCTCCGCCGGGCTTCAGGGGATGAACGTGATGATGACGAGTGCCGTTCTGGCGTTCTGGTCCGAACGGCTGTTCCCGGGCTGTCCGTCGCTGGCCTTCACCACGGCGTTGCTCGCCACGGCGGCGGGTAACGTCGTCGGTCCCGTGCTGGCGGGACTTGTCGTCGATGGCGCGGGGGCGGGCGTGATGTTCCTGTCGACCGCCGCCCTTCCGCTGGTCACTGCACTTTGTCTCAGGCCGCAAGTTGTCGTGGACCGGGCCGCCGGACAGGCCGGAAAAATGGCGGCCTGACAGGTTGTGTCACCGCCAACGCAAAAGGGTCGCCCGTCGGGGCGGCCCTTGGCGTTCCGGCAAGGTGGCTTACTCCGCCGCGACCGAGGCGGCCTGCTTCACATCCGCCGCCGCAGCGACCAGCGCATCAGCGATGAAGTCGAGTTCGGGCTTTTTCAGACGAACGGGCAGGCGCGTATCGCAGGCTTTCGTGAGCATCCGGTCGGTTCCCGGAAGCGGCCCGGGGTCGCCCAGGAATTCCCAGTTGCGGTAGGCGCGGGCGTTGTCGGTGTGCAGACCGAAGACCTGGACCGAGACACCCCGGCGCTTGGCCGCATCCATGAAGGCGCGGGTTTCGGTTTCGGACATGTCGACGAGGTTGAACTGGATCGAATCCGGCGCGCGGGTCTCGGGTGTCAGGGGCGCGGGCACGTCGATCCAGCGGCTCTCGTTGAGTTTGGCCGCGACGTAGTCGTGGTTGCGCAACCCGTCGGTGACGCGGCGCTCCAGTTCGGGGATCTGAGGGCGGATCACGGCGGCCGACAGGTTCGACAGACGCGTGTTGTAAAGCGGCAGCTTGTTCTGCCAGCGGGCAAAGGCCTCTTCTAGCTCCGTCGAGTTGTCGCCGTGCGGGCCCTTGTGCTTTTTCCAGTTGTGCTCATAGGCACCGGACATGATCACCGCGCGGGCGATGACGTCGGGGTCGTCGGTGATGAGCACCCCGCCTTCGCCGGCGTTCAGCATCTTGTAGGACTGGAACGAGAAACAGCCGATCTTGCCGATCGTGCCGATTTTCTCGCCATGCCAGAGCGTGCCGAGCGAGTGGGCCGCATCCTCGACCACCGGAATGCCCTTGGCGTCGCACAGCGCCATGATCGCATCCATGTCCGACGTATGGCCCCGCATGTGGCTGATGATGACTGCTCCGATCTCGTCCGTGAGCTTGGCGGCGAAGTCGTCCATACCGACGCGGTAGTTGTCCTGCACATCCACGAGCACCGGTACACAGTCGGCGTGCACGACCGAGGAGGGGACCGCGGCGAAGGTGAAGGCCGGGATCAGGACCTTGGTGTCACGGGGCAGCGCCAGCGCCTTGAGCGACAGAAACAGCGCGGCCGAGCAGGAGGCCACGGCCAACGCATACTTGACGCCCATCATGTCGGCGAATTCCCGCTCCAGCAGCGCCACGGGAGCATCCTGCGGCGCGGTGTAGCGGAAAAGATCCCCTGATTGCAGCAGCCGGTCGATCTCGGCGCGGGCAGCTTCAGGGATGGGTTCGGCGTCATAGACGTTGGGGCCCAGGGTCATACTCGTATCCTTTTCGGGTTTTCCGAAGGTGATATTCGGGAAAAGTGTAACACCGCGATAAAGGCGAGGAAAGAAAAATGAAAGGGCGGCGGGGTCTGGAAACCCTCACCGCCCCATTCGGAGGTCTTTGCGGCCCCTCGGGGCGTCAGACGTTGAGCAACAGGTGCTCTCGCTCCCACGGGCTGATGACCGAAAGGAATTCCTGGTATTCCGTGCGCTTCACGATGGAATAGACGCGGGCGAACTCGGGGCCCAGGACCTCGTGCATCTCCTTGGCCTCGTCGAACAGGTCGAGCGCGGACCACAGGTCATGGGGAATTTCCTCGTCCGCCGCATAGGCATCGCCCCGGTACTGCGGTTCGGCCCGCACGTCGTTCATCATGCCAAGGTATCCGGCGGCGAGCGACACAGCCATGGCGAGATAGGGGTTCGCATCCATCCCCGTCAGCCGGTTTTCGATCCGGCGGGAGTCCGGCCCGGACAGGGGGATGCGGATGCCTGTCGTGCGGTTGTCGCGGCCCCAGGCGAGGTTGATGGGGGCCGCGTTGTCGCGCACATACCGGCGATAGCTGTTCACATAGGGTGCCATGACTGCGATCACCTCCGGCAGGTGCTTTTGCAAACCGCCGATGAAGGTGAAAAACGCGTCCGTATCGCCGCCCTGGGGGCCCGCGAAGATGTTTTTTCCGGTGTCGGTCTCCACCACGGAATGGTGGATATGCATGGCGCTGCCCGGCTCTTCGGCGATGGGCTTTGCCATGAACGTGGCGAAACAATCGTGGCGCAGCGCCGCTTCGCGGATCAGGCGCTTGAAGTAGAACACTTCGTCGGCAAGTTTTACCGGGTCGCCATGGCGCAGGTTGATTTCGAGCTGGCCGGCCCCGCCCTCTTGCGTGATCCCGTCGATCTCGAACCCTTGTGCCTCGGCGAAGTCGTAGATGTCGTCGATCACCGGGCCGAACTCGTCCACGGCCGTCATGGAATAGGCCTGACGCGCGGCGGCCGGGCGGCCTGAGCGGCCCATCATCGGCTCGATCTTCTTGGCGGGGTCGAGGTTGCGGGCGACGAGGAAGAATTCCATTTCCGGCGCGACCACCGGCGTCCAGCCCTGGGCGTGGTAGAGCGAGACCACACGCTTGAGCACGTTGCGCGGGGAATAGGGGATCAGCGCGCCGTTTCGGTCATAGGCGTCATGGATGACCTGCAACGTGATGTCGGCGGTCCACGGCGCAGCAGTTGAGGTCGACATGTCGGGCTTGAGGATCATGTCGCGTTCGATGAACCCTTCTTCGCCCGCGGCTTCCCCCCAATCGCCCGTGATCGTCTGGAAGAAGATCGAGTCGGGCAGATGGAAATAGGTCTGGCGCAGGAACTTCTGTGCCGGAACCGCCTTGCCACGCGCTATGCCGGGAAGGTCCGAGACGATGCACTCCACCTCGTCCAACCGTCGTTCGTGGAGATAGGCCTGAGCGGCCTCGGGCAGGTCGAGGGTCCAGTCCTTGGCCATCACTTGGCTCCTTTTTGCAGAAATGCTGCCATGCGGGCCGCAAATTCTGCGTTGTCCGTTGGTTTTTGCAAAGTGGCGCGCGCGGCGGACACAAGATCTGGCGGAACCGTGCCGGAGCGGTGCTCGATGAGGCCGCGCACCATGTCCGCGTCGAATTCCGGATGCGGCTGCACGGTCAGGATGTTCGACCCGATCACCATCGCCGCATTTCGGCAGAAGTCACTCTCTGCAATCACCTGCGCGCCCTCGGGAAGGTCCACGACCTGATCCTGATGCCACGCGTTGAGAGCGAGCTCGGTGTCGCCGAAGTCATAGACCTGCCGCCCGACGGACCAGCCGCCGCGGAATTTCTCGACCTTGCCGCCCATCGCCTGCGCGATGATCTGATGGCCGAAACAGATCCCGACGAGCGGGCGGCCGGAGGCGGCGATCTCGCGGATCAGGTTCTCCAGCGGCGCAATCCAGTCATGGTCCTCGTAGGCGCCGTGGCGCGAACCGGTGATGAGCCAGCCCTGCGCGTCTTCGGCGTTTTCCGGGAATTCCCCATCGACCACATTCCAGGTGCGGAAGATGAAGTCGTGCCCGGCCAGCAGGCGTTCGAACATGCCGGAATAGTCGCCCACCTCACCGATGAGCGCGTCCGGCACGTGGCCGGTTTGCAGGATGCCGATAAGCATGATGCCTCAATTTGATCAAATTTGACGCGACAGTATCCGAGGCGCCGGAGCGCGGCAAGGGGGTCGGTCGCGGCGCACGGGGACGCTTCTTGCGCCGCCCATTGGCAGCCAGTTGTTAACAGTTTCAGCCCCCTGGGGTCCTGGACTCCCAAAGACCGAAAGCGTCCGACGTTCTGTGGTGGCGACCGGGACCGGCAGGACATCTCTGAGCGGTGCCGGAACGTGCGCGGTCCTCAGCGCACCAGCATCGGTCGCAGGCGCATCCTTGGGCGGTACTCCTGCGGCAGGTGTCGCGTCAGCCGCCGGTTGATCGCCCCGAAGACAGTTATGACGGTCAGCGTCAGCAGGATGAAATAGAAGGCGAGGATCGGGTAGGGCACGAAAGGATTGAATGTCTTGTCCGCAAAATAGCTGGCGTAGTACAGCGCGTCGCCCCGCTGCTGCCACGCCGGAAAACCCGAAAAGAACACCAGCGCCGTGGCGTGAAACAGGAAGATCGCCTCGTTCGTATAGGCGGGCCAGGCCAGGCGCAGCATCGTCGGGAAGGTGATCCGCCGGAATCGCTTCCAGCCCATGAGGCCATAGGCATCGGCGGCTTCGAGGTCGCCCTTGGGAATCGACTTCAGTGCGCCGAAAAAGATCTCGCCGGCGTAGGCCGAGGTGTTGAGAAACAACACGATCGTCGCCCCCAGCGCCGCCGAGGTCAGTGGGTCGAAGATCGGCGACACCTGCTTGAGCGAGAGAAAGGCGAAATAGGCGAAGAAAAACTGGATGAAGAGCGGCGAGCCACGGAAAATGAAGATGAACCATTCCGCCGACTTGCGCGCCACCGGATTGCGCGCGGCCTTGCCGAGCGCCACGGTGATCGACAGGAAGAACCCGGCGGCCAGCGCAAGCACCCCGAAGTAGATGTTCCAGATCATGCCCGAGCCGATCAGCGTGAACTGCTGACACAGCGTGAAATCAGTGCGCGGCAACAACCGCTCGCCGATCCCGATGGAACGCAGGCCGTAGTCCATGACTGTTTCCCAGCAACTCATGCGGTGGCCTTTCGCTGCGCTTCCCCGGCGGCGGTCGCCTGACCGTGGGAGAGGCGGGCCATCAGCCGGTCGAGCACGACCTCGGAGACGCGGGTGAGAAGCAGGTAAAAGACGAGAAGTGCACCGAAATAGTACATGCGCCAGTCGCCGTGCGGGAAGTCCGAGAACCGCGCGGTCTTGGACCCGCCCAGTTCGCGCGCCCAGTAGACGATATCCTCGACCCCGAGCAGGAACAGAAGCGGCGTGGCCTTGATGAGGATCATCCAAAGGTTCGACAGGCCCGGCAGCGCATAGACCCACATCTGCGGCACGAGGATCCGCCAGTAGGCTTGCCGGTGCGTCATGCCATAGGCCTCGGCGGTTTCCATTTGCGCACGCGGGACCGAGCGCATGGCCCCGTAGAGCACATTGGCCGCGAAAGCGCCGAAGACGATGGCGAAGGTCAGGACGGCGAGCGCGAAGCCATAGCTTTCATGCACCCATTGAGGCGAGGACGAAAGCGGCAGCTTGGCCTGCGCGCAGACGACGAAATCGCTGCCTTGCCGGATCGGCGCGTCCCAGTCCGGGCATTTCACCTGATGGCGCAGCCACTCGAAGGCTTGATCGAGCGCGATGACGAAGAACAGGAAAAACGCGATGTCCGGTACGCCGCGCACGATGGACGTATATCCCTTGCCCAGCCAACGCAGCGGCGCCACGCGGGACCGGGCGGCCCCGGCACCTGCGAACCCGAAGGCGAGCGAGACGGGCGCTGTAACGAGCAGGAGCAGCATCACGGTCCCGAAGGACTGGTAGAACAGGAGGTGCTTGCCGCTCGTGAGATAGCAGGTCAGCCACTGAACCCCCGCAAGGGCTTGGGGGTCGTCGCAGACCTCAAGCACGCGCCGGGACCTTTCCGGCGCGGGGCAGGTCGCGTGGTGCGCCTGAGTGTGTGTCGGCTGTCTCTGTCATGGGGTAGGGCGGCCCGAAGGCCGCCCCGGCCTCGATCAATACGGGCCTTCCATGCCGTCGAACCATTTCTCGATGAGTTCGTTCACGGTGCCGTCTTCTTTCAGCGAGGCGATCGCCGCGTCGAGCTTGTCCTTGAGCTCGGTGTCGCTCTCGCGCACGCCGATCCCGATTCCGCCGCCAAGCATGACGTCTTCGCCGGCGAACATCAGATCGCCGTCTTCAGCAACGATGGGTTCGAGGAACGATTTGTCGGCGAGTACGGCATCGGCTTCGCCGTTCTTCACGGCCGCGATGGTTTCGTCGGGCGTAGCGAACTCGATAAGCTGGGCACCTTCGATCGAGGCGACGTGACTGGCCTGGATGGTGCCGGTCTGTGCCGCGATCACGCCGGTGCCGTCAAACGCGTCGGACGTGGCGACGAACGAGGACGGGTCCGGCGGGAAGTAGGCCTCGGTGAAGTCGATGACCTCATCGCGTTCGTCGGTGATCGACATGCCCGCGATGATCGTGTCGTAGTTGCTGGAGACGAGGTTCGGGATAATCGAATCCCACTCGTTCGTGACCCATTCGCAGGTCAGTTCGGCGGTTTCGCAGATCGCGTCGCCCAGTTCACGCTCGAAGCCGTCCACTTCGCCGTCGTCATTGAGGAAATTGAACGGAGGGTAAGCGCCCTCGGTGCCCATGCGCACGGTCATGGCGTGGCTTTCGGCCATCGCGGTCCCGGCGGTCAGCGCGAGGGCTGCGGCGGTGAGGATCAGTTTCTTCATGTTATTGCTCCCATGTTGAGTGTTCAGGCCGGAATGGTGGCAGACAGAAACTGCTGCAACCGCTCCGATTTCGGGTTGGAGAAGAGCTCCTTGGGTGGCCCTTCTTCCTCGATCTTTCCCTGATGGAGAAAGACCACGTGATCGGCCACATCATGCGCCATGCGCATGTCGTGGGTCACGACGATCATGGTGCGCCCTTCCTGGGCGAGCGCCTTGATGACACGCACGACCTCCTGCTCGAGCTCGGGGTCGAGCGCGGAGGTGGGTTCGTCGAACAAAAGCGCCTTGGGCTCCATGCACAGCGCCCGCGCGATGGCGGCGCGCTGCTGCTGACCGCCCGAAAGCTGGGCTGGGTAGACATCGCATTTGTCGCCGATGCCGACCTTGTCGAGATAGCCGCGCGCGGCCTCCTCGACCTCACGTTTCGGGCGCCCCAGCACCGTGACGGGGGCCTCCATGACGTTCTCGAGGATCGTCATGTGGGACCAAAGGTTGAACTGCTGGAACACCATCGACAGGTTCGTCCGGATGCGCGTGACCTGCGCCCGGTCGGCCGGCCGGCGGTTCTGTCCCGTGCCATGCCAGCGGATCGGCTCACCCTCGAACAGGATCTCGCCGGACTGGCTGTCTTCGAGCAGGTTGCAGCATCGCAGAAGCGTCGATTTTCCCGAGCCGGACGAGCCGATCATCGAGATCGCGTGACCACGAGGCGCCGCGAGGCTCACCCCTTTCAGCACTTCGAGCGCTCCAAAGCTCTTGTGCAGGTCGTTGATTTCTATGACGGCTGGTTCTGTGTTCTGCACGGGATTTGATCACATCGCTTTCGATCACCGAGTAGGGACGAAAACCTGTTTGTTTGCAACGGTAGATTGCCGGTGACAGGTGCCGCGCCGCGCTGCCGTTGGGTCAGGTGCCGCGAAAACGGGCAGGCCGGATCAGCCGGCCGCCTTTTGCCGCGCGATGTGGGAATCGCGGTCGGAGATGCCCAGGAACTTGGCGATCAGACGCATCAACGCGTCTTCCTCGTCCGCCCGGTCCCCATCCGCCAGAACCACGCGCCACGCGGCGGCGACCACTTCGGTCCGGTCCTCGTAAGGCACGGCGCTCTTGATCGCTTCGGTGAAGCGGACAGTGTCGGGGGCCTGCGACTCAAGCTCCTCGGCGTGGAACATGAGGTCCTGGGCCAGTTCCGGCGTAAGGTCGTAGCGTTCGGCCACGATCTCGCGGATCTGGTCCTGCTCGGTCGTGTCGTATTGTCCGTCCGATTTCGCAATCCGCACGAGAAGCGCGGTCAGCGCGACGCGGGCGTCGGCGTCGGGGAGGTCATCGGGCTTTTCGGACCCGAAGAGCGAATTGAGAAGCTTGTCCAACATTCTTCCGACATAGGCCGACTCGCCACCGCTTTCCAGCATCAACGCCGCTTTCGCGAAAATGTGCGCGCTGGCGCGCGCGCAGGTTCAGCCCGGACCCGCGTGCGCGGGCCCGTGCGACTGGCGAAGGGACGCTGCCCGCGCGCGCTCCCCCGAATTATTTCTAAAGCAGAGAAGTGTGCCTTAACCCTCGTAACCCTCGGCGATCACGAGGTCGCCGTCCGAGACCGGGTCGCGCAGGGCTTTGGCCGCCTGGTATTCCGCGCTGTCGTAGCAGGCCAGCGCATCGGCGTAGCTCGGAAATTCGATCACCACGTTGCGCGAGCGCGACGTGCCCTCGGCCGTGCGGAAGTCGCCGCCACGCACGAGGAACCGCGCGCCGTATTTGGCGAAAGGCGCGGCATTGGCGGCAATATAGGTCTTGTAGATGTCCAAGTCGGAAACATCGACACGGGCGATCCAGTAGCCTTTGGCCATCAGACGAGCCTTTCCTGTTCGATGGCCGCGCGAACGAAATCGGCAAAGAGCGGCGCGGGGGCGAAGGGTTTGGACTTCAGTTCGGGGTGATACTGAACCCCGATGAACCACGGATGGTCCTTCCATTCGACGATCTCGGGCAGGCGGCCGTCGGGCGACATGCCGGAAAAGACGAGGCCTTTGTCTTCGAGCTCATCGCGATACTTGATGTCGACCTCGTAACGGTGACGGTGGCGCTCCTCGATGGTCGTCGTGCCGTAGACCTCGGCTACCTTGGAGCCTTCCGCGAGCGTTGCCGTATAGGCACCAAGCCGCATGGTGCCGCCTTTGTCGTCCGAGACCTTGCGCTTGACCGTGTAGTTGCCCTGCACCCATTCCTTGAGGTGGTAAACAACGGGCGTAAAACGCTTTTTCCCGGCCTCGTGGTCGAATTCCTCGGACCCGGCATCCGCAAGGCCGACCACGTTGCGGGCCGCCTCGATCACCGCCATCTGCATCCCGAGGCAGATGCCCAGGTAAGGCACCTTGTGCTCACGGGCGAACTTGGCCGCGCGGATCTTGCCCTCCGTCCCACGCTCGCCGAAGCCGCCGGGGACGAGGATCGCATGATAGCCTTCAAGGTGCGGGGCCGGGTCTTCCTTTTCGAAAATCTCGGCATCGACCCATTCGGTCGTCACCTTGACCCGGTTGGCCATGCCGCCATGCGTCAGCGCCTCCTTGATCGACTTGTAGGCGTCCTCGAGCTGAACGTATTTACCGACGATGGCGATCTTCACCTCGCCCTCGGCGTTGTGGATGCGGTCCTCTACATCCTCCCAGCGGGTCATGTTGGGGGCCGGGGCCGGGCTGATCTGGAAGGCGTCGAGCACGGCCTGGTCCAGCCCCGCGCGGTGGAACGACATCGGCGCCTCATAGATCGACTTGAGGTCATAAGCCGGGATGACGCTGTCGGGGCGCACGTTACAAAACAGCGCGATCTTGGCGCGTTCTTTTTCCGGGATCGGGTGCTCGGCGCGGCAGACCAGCACGTCGGGCGCGATGCCGATGGAGCGGAGTTCCTTGACGCTGTGCTGCGTGGGTTTCGTCTTCAACTCGCCCGAGGCCGCCAGGTACGGGAGCAGCGTGAGGTGCATGAAGATGCACTGGCCGCGCGCGCGTTCCTGGCTGAACTGACGGATGGCTTCGAAGAAGGGCAGCGCCTCGATATCGCCGACGGTGCCGCCGATTTCGCACAACATGAAATCGACCTCGTCGTCGCCGATCCCGATGAAGTCCTTGATTTCATTGGTGACGTGCGGGATCACCTGGATCGTCTTGCCAAGGTAGTCGCCGCGCCGTTCTTTCTCCAGCACGTTGGTGTAGATGCGGCCCGAGGACACGGAATCCGTGGCCCGCGCGGCAACGCCGGTGAAGCGTTCGTAGTGGCCCAGGTCGAGGTCGGTTTCCGCCCCATCATCGGTGACGAACACCTCGCCATGCTCGAAGGGCGACATCGTGCCGGGGTCGACGTTCAGGTAAGGGTCCAGCTTTCGCATCCGGACGGAAAAGCCGCGCGCCTGTAGCAAGGCGCCGAGCGCCGCAGCGGTCAGGCCCTTGCCGAGCGATGAGACCACGCCGCCGGTAATGAAGATGTAACGTGCCATGTAAGGGCTGCCCCCGTGATTTTGGTTGGATGCGGTGCGCTTCGTCCGGCCGGGGCCGGATCAGAAAACCCATCATCACGGGATTTCGGAATAGCCGATTCCCGGGCTTGTGGCAAGCAAACCGCAATATGATGTGGCCGGTTTTTCCGGCGTATCAACAGGTTGTAGTGTGGTGCGAAGACACCCCGCCCGAGGCCGGGCGAGGCGGCGGGGCCGTGGTCAGTCTGCGCGCGGCGGCGCGGCGGGCGCGTCCGTCGGCTGATCGTCTGACGAGGACGGCATCATGTCGGTCACGTCCGGCAGGGCCGGGGTCGCGGGCGCGGCGTCGCCGTCATCGGCGGCAGGCGCGGAAATCAGGTCGGTTACCGAGCTGTCGGCAGAGTTCTGCGCCGAGATTATCGTCAAGGCGAGTGAGCAGGCCAGAAAGGAAATACCCAGAACCCAGGTCAGTTTCGACAGGGCCGTCGCGGCGCTGCGGGCGGACATGACGCCGCCGCCACCGCCACCACCGCCGCCACCCATGCCGAGCCCGCCGCCTTCGGAGCGTTGCAGGAGCACGATGCCGATGAGTGACAGTGCGAGCAGGAGAAGGATGACGAGAAGGACGTTTTCCATGGGTCTTCCGGTGGCCTTTCGGTGCCAGTGTTCCGATGCGGCTATCTAGGGTGAACGGGGCGCGGTCGCAACCCCAAAGCCCGACTTCGGGCAACCTGAATGGCAATCGGGCACCGGGGCGGTGAATTGTCTTTCACCCGCCCGCCGGCTTGGGTATACGGGCGCGGGTTTTCCAGATCGAGGATAAGCATGGCCAACGTAGTCGTCGTGGGCGCCCAGTGGGGCGACGAGGGAAAAGGCAAGATCGTCGACTGGCTGTCCGAGCGGGCGGATGTGATCTGCCGGTTTCAGGGCGGTCATAACGCGGGCCATACGCTCGTCATCGACGGGACAGTCTACAAGTTGCACGCGCTGCCCTCGGGTGTCGTGCGCGGCGGCAAATTGTCGATCATCGGCAACGGCGTCGTTCTGGACCCGTGGCACCTGCTGGGCGAGATCGAGACGATCCGCGCACAGGGGGTGGAGATTACGCCCGAAACGCTGATGATCGCCGAGAACACGCCGCTTATCCTGCCGTTCCACGGCGAGCTTGACCGTGCGCGGGAAGAAGCGGCCTCCAAGGGTACCAAGATCGGCACGACCGGGCGCGGAATCGGACCGGCCTATGAGGACAAGGTGGGGCGCCGGGTGATCCGCGTGGCCGACCTTGCCGACGACGCGACGCTGGAGGCGCGGGTCGACCGCGCGCTTCAGCACCACAATCCGCTGCGCAAGGGACTGGGCGTCGAAGAGGTCGACCGTGAGGCGCTGATCGAGAAGCTCAGGGACATCGCGCCGAAGATCCTCGAATACGCGGCCCCCGCATGGAAAGTGCTCAATGAAAAGCGCAAGGCGGGCAAGCGCATCCTGTTCGAAGGGGCGCAGGGCGCGCTTCTCGACATCGACTTCGGCACCTATCCCTTCGTGACCTCGTCCAACGTGATCGCGGGGCAGGCGGCGACCGGCGTGGGCGTCGGTCCGGGCGGGATCGACTATGTGCTCGGCATCGTCAAAGCCTACACCACCCGCGTGGGCGAGGGGCCGTTCCCAACGGAACTCGACGACGCGGATGGTCAGCGGCTGGGCGAGCGGGGGCATGAGTTTGGCACCACCACGGGGCGCAAGCGGCGCTGCGGCTGGTTCGACGCGGCGCTCGTGCGCCAGACCTGCGCGATCTCCGGCATGAACGGCATCTGCCTGACCAAGCTGGACGTCCTCGACGGATTCGAGACGCTCAAGATCTGCGTGGGCTATGACCTTGACGGCACCATGCTGGACTACCTGCCCACGGCCGCCGACCAGCAGGCGCGCTGCGTGCCGGTCTATGAGGAAATGTCCGGCTGGAGCGAGTCGACCGAGGGCGCGCGCAGCTGGGCCGACCTGCCCGCCGAGGCGATCAAGTATGTGCGCCGGGTCGAGGAGCTGATCGGCTGCCCCGTCGCGCTCCTGTCCACCAGCCCGGAGCGTGAAGACACGATCCTCGTCACCGATCCGTTCGCGGACTGAGCGCGTAACCGATCCGAAAGGAGGCGTCATGGCCCTCTCTCTGAAAGCCCGCAAGCGTTGGTCGCTGGTCGTTCTCGTGATCGGACTGCCGCTCTACATCGTCGTCGCGGTCAGCATCGTCGCGCTGATCCCGCGGCCGCCGATCCTCGTTGAACTGCTGATCTTCGTGGTGCTCGGCTTCGCATGGATCTTGCCGTTCAAGAAGCTCTTTACCGGCGTGGCGGCGGCGCGTCCCGAAGACGACGAAACGGCGGAGTGATCTCTCACCCCGCCGTTGGCAGCGTCTCCCCCCGGAGGCGCGTCACTCGTAGTAAAGGCTTTCCTCGGTCAGCACGAACTGACCGCGATCGACCTTCTGGATCTGACCGGCCCGCATGAGCTGACCGAAGCTCGCCAGCGCATCCTCGCGCGACGCGCCCGGCGTCACGGCGAGCGCGAGCGAGATGATCTGCGGGCGGGTAGCCCAGGGGCGGCCCACTTCCTGGGTCACGAAAGCGGCGGCTGCCTCCAGCGCATCCTCAATCCCCTCGACACCGAGATCGGCTGTAAACGCGCGAAAGCCCGTGGTCATGTTGTCGGAGGCCGCTTCGCCGGCATCCTCGGCCACGTCTTCCTGGTCGACCTGTTCCTCCATCGCGAGGTTTGACTTGCCGACGCGGCGCGGGCGCACAGGGCGCACGGGGCGGGCCGGCTGGCTCACGGTCGCAGCGGGGCGCGAGGGTTGGACGCCCTCTTCCTCTGCCTCGGCCGGCTCGTCGACGCGCTGCTCGGAGACGAGCACCAGCGGCGCGAGGCGGCGCTTGGGCTTGTCCGCATCCGCCTGCGGGCGGCGCGGACGCACCACGCGGGCGAGGTCGTCACGGTATTCGTCGTTCTTGAGCGGCGTCGGGTCGATGGAATCGAGCGCATCGCTCACCTCGTCGCGATCGGCCCGCGTGGCCTGAACGGCGGCTTTGAGGTGCTGGATCGCATTGCGGCGGCGCGAGCTTTCGCCGGTGGCGAGCTGGTCGTTGGTCTTCTCCAGAATTCGGTCGATCGCGCGGTCGGTTTCGCCCATGTCGACATCGTCGAAGGCATTGCGCTGCGGCTTGCGGTCACCGTGGATGCGGTCTTCCGGCTCCTCTTCCGGAGCGATGTCGAGCGCACCTGCGGTTTCGACGGCCTCGAGCGCGTCTTCTTCTGCGACCTCGGGAGCCGCCTCATCGGCATCGGCCGCGCGTTCTTCGGTGAGGTCGGCTTCAAGATCGCCGCGCTCGATGGCGTCACGCGATTCGCGCTCGACTTCGGCGAGTTCGGCGGCCAGATCAGCTTCGGCATCGGGGTCGAGCGTGCTTTCGCCGGGAACGGTGAAGTCGTCCTCGTCCGGGTCATAAGGCTCTTCGGTCGGGGCCGCGACGGCTTCGTCGTCGGTCTGAACCGGCGCTTTCGGCGCTTCGTCGCGACCGAACGGGCGTCGCACGCGCACGACGCGGGCGACGGGGCGGCGCTTGGGCGCTTCCTCGGGCTGCGCGTCGGTCTCGACCGGGGCCGCTTCGGCCTCCGGTTGATCGTCGGCTTCGCTGTCTGCCTCGACGGTCGCAGCCTGCTGGTCTTCCTCGTCGGCCGGGGCCTCCTCGGCCACATCGTCCGTCGCGGTGTCGGCCGATGCCGCGTCTTCTTCGGGCGTTTCCTCTTCGGCGGAACCTGCGGCAACTTTGTCCAGAAGCGCGCTCAACGATGCGTCATCGTCTTCGTCGTCATCATCCGTCGCTGCCGCGTCGGCAGCAACAGGGGCCGCACCGGTATCGTCGGACGCAGTGGCGTCGACATCCGATTCGTCCTCTTCCTCGGCGATCAATGCCTGTTCGAGGATATCGTCGAGCGCATCGTCATCGTCGCCCGCGTAGAAGTAATCTTCGGCGTGCTCGTCCTCGGAATAGTCGTCGCCACCCCGGTCCGTATTGTCGACGACCGCGTGGATGCGGCGAATACGGTCGGTGACGGTGCCGAAGTCGGTCTGGCCTTCGTCGTCTTCCCCGTCGGTCTCGTCGCGGCGGGCCTCCGCTTCGGCTTCATCTTCGGCCCGGCGGGCCTGAGCTTCGGCCTCGGCGGCGGCACGGCGGCCTGCCGCTTCTGCTTCCGCGGCCGCACGACGTTGTTCTTCGGCGTGTTCAGCTTCGCGCTTGGCTTCTGCCTCGGCCTCGGCGGCCAGCTTGGCTTCGGCTTCCGCGTCGGCTTCCCGCTGTGCTTGCGCCTTTTCTTCGGCAATACGCGTCGCTTCGGCTTCCGCCTCGGCAGTCCGAGCCGCTTCTGCCTCTTCGGTGGCCTGACGTTCGGCTTCGGCTTCCGCCTCTTCCTCAGCAAGCCTGCGTGCTTCGGCCTCGTCTTCCATGGCCTGCTGCGCTTCGGCTGCGGCCTCGGCGGCTTCTTCCTCGGCGGCGCGGCGTTCTTCGGCCTCGCGCTCGACCTCGGCAGCCTGGCGCTCCGCTTCCGCTTCGGCGGCTTCGCGGCGCGCCTCGGTGGCCGCGTCATTATCCTTGACGGCCGTCGTCCCGGCGAGCAGGCCGGTCAGCAGCAGATCGTCGTCAGAGGTCTGGCGCAGCACGACACCATGCTCGCTCACCTTCGCCTCGACGCGACGCTTGATCTCGCGTTCGGCGATCTGGTGGAGCATCTCGGCATCCGGCTGCGGGGGCTCGGCCCCGAAATAGCGGTCATCCGCCGCAAGGTCGCGGAAGTACTCGGCGATGGACTTCATCGTCGAGAACGGGTCATCAAATCCTTCAAGCGTACAGCTGAAGGTCCCGTATGATACAGTGAGGATCCTGCTCGAACTCACCATGTCTGACTCGCTTTCTCCCCCGATCCAGCAGGGACTGGTTTACCATGCCCTGTCCTGCGAAATTGCACAAAACCGCGATATTGACGGTATTTTTTCGGGACCGAAATGTGGATAGTTTCTGATATGGATACAAATGGGGCCATTGTTCCCGGATTTGCACCCTTTGGGGAAATGGTGACCCTCCTGGGCGGAGGTGACCTCGCCCCCGGCACCGTCACCCGACTCATGGCGCGGGCGCCGAATCTGGTCGTCTGCGACGGGGCCGCGCGCGCTGCGCTTTCCATGGGACACAAACCCGCGGCGGTGATCGGCGATCTCGACAGTCTGGACGCGGACACGCGCGCGGCCCTCGACCCGGACACGATTCACTACATCGACGATCAAGACACGACCGACTTCGACAAGGCGCTGGTGAACATCGACGCGCCGCTCATCCTCGGCGCGGGATTCATGGGCAAACGGCTGGACCATGAACTTGCCTGCTACAATGCGCTCGTGCGCTGGGACCGGCGTTGCATCCTCGTGGGTGACCACGACATCTGCTTTCACGCGCCGAAACGGGTGACCCTCGAGCTGCCTGAAGGCACGCGGGTCTCGGCCTTTCCCATGGACGAGCTCCGGGTCAATCTGCGCGGTCTGGTCTGGTCGCATGAGGATATCCTCCTGTCGCCGCTGGGCCGGGTCGGCACCTCCAACGCGGCCGCCGGGCCGGTCGAAATCGAAAGCTCCGGCCCCGGACTGCTCATCATACTCCCCGCCGAACACCTCGACGCCGCCATCGCAGCCTGCCTTGCCATGCCATAAAGTCAATCGGGGCGCGTGAGGATGAACAACGCGGCACCGCCCATGCACACCGCCTGCACGGCGATCAGCGCGGGGCGCAGGCCCAAGAGCACAGACAATAGCAGTAGGGCGGCCATCATGGATACCGCCAGCACCTTCGCCTTTCGCGAAATCGCACCCCGCTCCTCCCAGTCGCGGATGGGCGGACCGAGATGGGCGTGATCGATCAGCCAGGCCCGGGTCCGCGGGCTGCCCTTTCCGAACGCGAAGGCCGCGACGAGCAGGAACGGCGTCGTCGGAAGCCCGGGAACCACCACGCCGATGGCGCCAAGGGCGAGCGCGGCCCAGCCCAGTGCGAGATATCCGATCCGTTTCATGGCCTGACCCTAGCTGCTCCGGGTTTCCAATTCCTTGGCGTGCGCCGTCGGAGTCCCGGCGACGGCCCCGCGACAATGCCTCTGGTCGCGCCGGGGAACAAGCGCGGTCGCCGGGCCGATTGACCCTCGCGAACGGCGGAGCGATTGCCTATAAGGCCGGGAAACCGATCATTTTGCAGGTCTGCCCATGTCTTCGAACCTCTCGCCCATCGACACCGCCAAGTTCGTCGCCGCCAAGCGCGCGGTCGATTTCATCGAGGACGGGATGCGCGTGGGACTTGGGACCGGCTCTACCGCTGCCTGGATGGTGCGCTGCCTCGGGGAACGCGTGCGCGAGGAGGGGCTCAAGATCTCCGGTGTGCCGACCTCCACCCGCACCGCCGAGCTTGCCCGGCAGGTGGGCATCAAGGTCGTCTCTCTGGATGAGGCGCGCTGGCTGGACGTCACCATCGACGGGGCGGACGAATTCGACGCGGACCTCAACCTCATCAAAGGCGGCGGGGGCGCACTGCTTCAGGAAAAGATCGTGGCGACGGCCTCGGACATGATGATCGTCATTTCGGATTCGTCCAAACAGGTCGAACACCTCGGCGCCTTCCCCCTGCCGGTCGAGATCATCCCCTTCGGCTGGCAGACATCCAAGGCGCTGCTCGAAGAAACGCTCGCCTCGCTCGACGTGCTGGGCCAGTCGGGCACCCTGCGCATGAACGGCGACTCCCCCTATGTCACGGACGAGGGCAACCATATCGTCGACCTGCACTTGCAACGCATCGGCAATCCGCGCCAGCTTTCCATGGTCCTGAACCAGATTCCCGGCGTGGTGGAGAACGGCCTTTTCATCGACATCTGCGACAAGGTCGTCATCGGCCATCAGGGCGGCAGGGTCGAGGTGATCGACATCAACGAGGGGACCCATGACGAGGGGCTCATCGAGTTCGCCGAAACCGACAACCTCTTCACCGACATCTGATCCCCCGGTCTTTCCGGTCGGCAAATATCCCGGGGGTGTGCGGCCTGCCCGCAGGCCGCGAGGGGGCTGGCCCCCTCCGCTGCGATGGCCTGCCGCAAGGCAGGGCGGCGCAAATCCTGTGCGGGCGTGAGCCCGCGCCATTGTGCAACGCTTCACACCCTGACGTGACCGGACGCTGCGCCGCGCCCGCTGGCATCCCGGGGATTTGTGTGGAATATCCACCCCGGACGGATCGGAAGGGATGACCATGAGCACATTCGACTACGACCTTTTCGTGATCGGCGGCGGCTCCGGCGGTGTGCGGGCAGGCCGGGTGGCCGCCGAGAGCGGCGCGCGCGTCGGGCTGGCCGAAGAGTTCCGCATGGGCGGGACTTGTGTGATCCGGGGCTGCGTGCCCAAGAAGCTGATGGTCTTCGCCTCGAAATTCGGTCCCGCCGCCGCCGAGGCACGCGATTTCGGCTGGGACATGCCCGACGGCAGTTTCGACTGGTCGGTGTTTCGCCCGAAGCTCCACGCTGAACTCACGCGGCTCGAAAACATCTACCGCACCAACCTCGCTCGTCCCGGAACCGAGATCCATGATGCTCGCGCGGTGCTCAAGGATGCGCATACGGTCGAACTGTCCAACGGCAGGACCTTCTCGGCCAAGCATATCCTCGTCGCGACCGGCGGTCGGCCTTTCATTCCCGACCTGCCCGGGGCGGAGCTGGGGATCACGTCGAACGAAATCTTCAATCTCGACCGGCTGCCGGAGAAAGTCCTGATCCTCGGCGGCGGCTATATCGCCTGTGAATTCGCCTGTATTCTCAACGGTCTGGGCGTGCATGTCACGCAATGGCACCGCGGCCCCCAGATCCTGCGCGGCTTCGACGACGAGGTGCGCGGGCACATTGCCGAGATCATGCTGGCCCAGGGGATCGACCTGCGCGTCGGCGTCAGCCCCCGTGAATTCGAGCGTGCCGAAGGACGCATCCGGGCCCGCGGTACGGACGATCACAAGGTGATGGTGGACGAAGTGCTCTGGGCCACGGGGCGGGTGCCCAATTCCGATGGTCTCGGCCTCACCGACCTTGGCGTCGAATTGGGCGAAAGTGGCGAGATCGTGGTGGACGATTATTCCCAGACTTCCGTTCCCTCGGTCTTCGCGATCGGCGACGTGACGAACCGCATCGCGCTTACCCCGGTCGCGATCCGTGAAGGCGCCGCCTTCGTCGAAACCGTTTTCAAAGGCAACCCGACCAAGCCCGACCACGAACTCGTAGCCTCGGCCGTCTTCACCCAGCCGGAATACGGCACCGTCGGTCTCACCGAAGAGGGCGCGCGGGCGCAGGAGAAGATCGACGTCTATTGCGCCACGTTCCGCCCGATGCAAAAAAGCTTCATCGACCGGGACGAAAAGGCGCTTTTCAAGCTTATCGTGAGCCAGGAGAGCCAGCGCGTACTCGGGTGTCACATCGTCGCGGACGGGGCGGGGGAGATGATCCAGCTCGCCGCCGTCGCGGTGAAGATGGGCGCGACCAAGGCCGATTTCGACCGCGCCGTCGCGGTGCATCCGACGATGGCCGAGGAAATCGTGCTGATGAAGACCCCGGTCCGTGCGGACTGAACCAGATAGATAACCCGTGATCCGGGTTGAAAAACAGGTGTTCAAGCGCCAGTTATGACCGGACAGTTTTTGGAGGATTTCACACACATGGCCAGCGACAGCGGCGGACCTTGGGGCGGCGGTGGAAACCGCGGCGGACAAAACGGCGGATCGAACGGCGGTGACGACCGTGGCCAGAGGGGCGATGACCGTCGCCCCGGCCAGCAGGGCGGCAACATGCCGGAGATCGACGATCTCATGCGGCGCGGACAGGAGCAGCTTCGCGTCCTGATGGGCGGCAAGGGCGGCTCGAACAGGGGTAACGGGGGCGGCGATGGTCCCTCGGGCCCACGGTTTTCGCGGGGGACGATCCTGATCGTGCTGGTCGCAGCCGTGGCGCTGTGGCTTTTTGCGAGCTTCTACCGCGTCGACACGTCCGAGCAATCGGTCGAGCTTCTCTTCGGTGAACGCTACCAGGTCGGGACCGAGGGTCTGAACTTCGCGCCCTGGCCCGTGGTGACCAAGGAAATCTACCCCGTCACCCGTGAAAACACCGAAGATATCGGTGTGGGCCTCGACGAAGGGCTGATGCTGACCGGCGACGAGAACATCGTCGACATCGACTATCAGGTCGTCTGGAACATCGGCGACGTCGAGAAATTCGTGTTCAACGTGGCCGATCCGGTCAACACGATCCGCGCCGTGTCGGAATCGGCGATGCGTGAGATCATCGGTCGTTCCTCGCTTGCGCCGATCCTGAACCGCGACCGGGGCATCATTGCCCAGGAGCTTCAGGAACTGATCCAGTCGACGCTCGACAGCTACGAGTCGGGCGTGAACATCGTGCGTGTGAACTTCGACCGGGCCGACCCGCCGCGCGAGGTCATCGACAGCTTCCGCGAAGTGCAGGCGGCTGAACAGACCCGCGACACGCTGCAATCCCAGGCCGACGCCTACGCCAACCGCGTGGTCGCGGAGGCCCGCGGTGAAGCTGCGCAGACGCTGGAACAGGCCGAAGCCTACCGGGCGCGTGTCGTCAACGAAGCCGAGGGTGAAGCGTCTCGCTTCGTCGCGGTCTACGACGAATACGCCAAGGCACCGGAGGTGACGCGCCGTCGTCTCTATATCGAAACGCTTGAGCGGGTTCTGAGTGATGTCGACAAGATCATCATGGACGATGCCGTCGGCGGCGAGCAGGGCGTCGTGCCCTATCTCCCGCTGAACGAGTTGCGCCGCAACTCCACCAACACCAATACCGGGGGGTCGAACTGATGCGTCGTTCCTACGTCATTCTCGGGATCCTGGCCGTACTCGTCTTCATCGGCCTGAATTCCTACTACATCGTCGACGAACGCGAAAAGGCGCTGCGCCTTTGGTTCGGTGAGGTTACGGCCGAAATCGGTGAGCCCGGCCTGTATTTCAAAGTGCCGGTGATCCACGAGATCGCCAAGTACGATGACCGCATCCTGCCGCTCGACACCGAGCCGCTCGAAGTCACCCCGGCGGATGATCGTCGTCTCGTCGTGGACGCCTTCGCGCGCTGGCGCATCACCGATGCCACGCAGTTCCGCCGTGCGGTGGGCGCGTCGGGCATTTCGGGCGCCCGCAGCCGTCTGGAGCGCATCCTCAACGCCGAGCTTCGCGAAGTGCTGGGTGGTGTGCCGTCCGACGCCGTGCTCTCGGTCGATCGTGTGTCGCTGATGAACCAGATCCGCGACCAGTCGCGGGACGAAGCCGACGCGCTCGGTATCCGGGTCATCGACGTGCGCATCAAGCGCGCCGACCTTCCCGACCAGAACCTCGAGGCGACGTTCGAACGGATGCGCGCCGAGCGTCAGCGGGAAGCGGCAGACGAGATCGCGCGTGGTAACGAGGCCGCGCAGCGTCTTCGTGCACAGGCCGACCGGACCGTGGTGGAAACCACGTCGGAAGCGCAGCGGGAAGCCGACATCATTCGCGGTGAGGCGGATGCGCTGCGGAACGCGATCTATGCCGAAGCCTTCGGCCGCGATCCGGAGTTCTTCGCCTTCTACCGGTCAATGAGCGCCTACGAGCGGGCCATTCAGGGCCGGAACTCGACGCTGGTGATCTCGCCCAACAGCGAGTTCTTCAACTACCTGAAGTCCGACACGTCGGCCCAGATCGCGCGCAGTGCCGGGCAGCTCCCGGCGGTCCAGACCGACACGGCCGAGGACAGCTCGACCGACGCCGGTCCTGTCATCGAGGTTCCGGATGCGGGGCTGCCTGACAGCGCTGAAACCGAAACCGACACCGGCGGAAGCGACACCACCGGCGCAGCGGACACCCAGCCCGCCGACGAATGAGCTGGCTCTTGCTGGGTCTTGGCCTGGCCCTCGTGATCGAGGGCCTGGTCTTCTTCTTCCTTCCCGGCAGGCTCGAAAACCTGCTGGAAGCCATCGCCACCATGAGCCGCGACCAGCGGCGCATGGTCGGCCTTGTGGCCATCGGGGTGGGCGTTGCGATGGTCTGGATCGTCCAGGGATGATCGGCAACGCCCTGCCACGTCACGGCGGCGTGACGGCTCGTGGTCAAGATTGCGTTGCACGACCGGGCTCCTATCTGGAATGATGGTCGAAACGTCCGGCAGGATTTCAGAGGAGACTGCAGTGAAAGCGCAGGCAAGGGTTTTGACCCGAACGAACCCCAGATTTATCGCAACCCTTTTCGCCGTCATGGCCGCCATCGTGCTCGCCGCGACGCAGCTCGCGACGGCCCAGACCCGCCCGACGAGCTTTGCGGACCTCGCCGAGAAGGTGAGCCCGTCGGTGGTGAACATCACCACCGCCACGGTCGTTTCGCAGGACACGGGACCGTCACCGATGGTGCCCGAAGGCTCACCGTTCGAAGATTTCTTCCGCGATTTCCTTGAGCGTGACGGCGAAGGACAGCCGCCCCGCACCCGCCGCTCATCGGCGCTGGGTTCCGGCTTCGTGATCTCCGAGGACGGCTACATCGTCACCAACAACCACGTCATCGAAGGCGCGGACGAGATCGTCATCGAGTTCTTCGGGGACCGGGGCGAGCTTGACGCGACCGTCGTCGGCACAGACCCGAACACCGACATCGCGCTCCTCAAGGTCGAAACGGACGAGCCGCTTCCCTTCGTGCCCTTCGGCGATTCGGACGCGATCCGCGTGGGCGACTGGGTCATGGCGATGGGCAACCCGCTGGGGCAGGGATTCTCGATCTCCGCCGGGATCATCTCGGCCCGTGGACGGGAGCTTCAGGGCACCTATGACGACTTCCTCCAGACCGACGCGGCGATCAACCGGGGCAACTCGGGCGGCCCGCTGTTCAACCTCGACGGTCAGGTCGTCGGCGTGAACACCGCGATCCTGTCGCCCAACGGCGGCTCCATCGGCATCGGCTTCGCAATGGCCTCGAACGTCGTGACCAAGGTTGTCGATCAGCTTCAGGAATTCGGCGAGACGCGCCGCGGCTGGCTTGGCGTGCGCATCCAGGACGTGAGCCCTGACGTGGCCGAGGCGATGGAACTCGACAGCACCGCAGGCGCGCTCGTCACCGACGTGCCGGACGGCCCGGCCAAGGACGGCGGCATGGAAGCGGGCGACCTCATCCTCAGCTTCGCCGGTCAGGACGTCGCCGACACACGCGAGCTCGTCCGCATCGTCGGCAATTCCGGCGTGGGCGAAACCGTGCGCGTCGTCGTCCTGCGCGATGGCCAGACCCAGACGCTCAAGGTGGTGCTCGGTCGCCGGGAAGAGGCACTGGCAGCCGATGAAAGCGCGGGCGGTGATGAAGACACTCCGGCCCCTGACGTGGAGCAATCCACGATCCTCGGCCTGACACTTTCGGAAATGACCGATGAACTGCGCGAAGAACTCGGGCTGGACGCCGGCGCCGAAGGCCTCGTCGTCGTCGCGGTCGAGGGCGACAGCCAGGCTGCCGAGAAGGGTATCGTCGAGGGCGACGTGATCACCGAGGCGGGCCAACAGCGCCTGTCGTCGATTTCCGACCTCGAGGAGCGGATCGAAGCGGCCCGCGATGGGGGACGTCAGTCGCTCCTCCTGCTCGTGCGGCGCGGCGGCGATCCCCGCTTCGTGGCGTTGCCGGTGGACGAGTAACCAAAAAAAAGCCCCGCCGGAAATGCGGCGGGGCCTGAAAAGGCCGTCCTTCGGGGCGGCCTTTGTCGTCTCGGGGGGTCAGCGCATCATGAACACGTCGAGGCGCTTCACACCGATATCCGTGAGTTGCGAGTCGGTGAGGGTTTCCAGCTTGCGACGGGTGGCGCGGCGGGCACGGCGGCGCTCCAAGTCGATGCGGAAGTCGGCGACGAACCGGATAACGCGCGAGACGTGACCGGCGAATTCGTAGGTGGCGGTTCTTGCAGCCATATCTGCGCTCCTTGCTTAAGTATTGGGCGACAGAGAATCCATCGCCTCAGAACTGGTGCAGATAGGGACAAACCGGTCCGGGCACAAATGCAGTTCTTGCATGGGTTCTCTGCCGGGTGTGCATAGCTTAATATCCGCTTAACCATTTGAAATATTTTCGGGAATCCGGACGCACAAAAGCGTCGGTTTCACGCTTTCCGAAGTCGTTTTCCGTCCGGAAATCAGCAAGCGGAACTCCGCTGTCGAAGTATTCATCTTGGCAGATGTTCGCGTTTCGTGCTAATTTTTGTCAAAAGCAGAACAAAAGGGGCGGTCAAAATGCGGGTTTTGGGCATCGACCCGGGGCTGAGAAACCTCGGCTGGGGCGTGATCGATGTGTCGGGCAGCAGAATCAGCCATGTCGCGAACGGGGTCTGTCACGGCGAGGGCACGGCACTTGCCGACCGCCTTCTGGCGCTGTTCGACGCGCTGAGCGACGTGGTCGCCCGTTTCGCGCCCGATACGGCGGCGGTGGAGCAGACCTTCGTGAACAAGGACGGCGCCGGCACCCTGAAACTCGGTCAGGCGCGCGGGATCGCGATGCTTGTCCCGGCCCGGGCGGGACTCAGCGTCGGGGAATATGCGCCCAACACGATCAAGAAGACCGTGGTCGGCGTGGGTCATGCCGACAAGCGCCAGATCGACCACATGGTGCGGCTGCAACTGCCGGGTGTGGAGCTTGCCGGTCCGGACGCGGCGGACGCGCTGGCCATCGCTCTGTGCCATGCCCACCACGCGCGGGCGGGCGACAAGCTCGCTGCCGCCGTGGCGAAGGTGCGCGCATGATCGGAAAGCTGTCGGGCCGGATCGACTACAAGGGCGACGATCACGTTCTGATCGACGTGCGCGGGGTCGGCTATATCGTTCACGTCTCGGACAGGACGCTCGCGAGCCTGCCGGGGCCGGGCGAGGCGGTGGCGCTCTACACGGACCTGATCGTGCGTGAGGATCTGATGCAATTGCACGGGTTCCTGTCGCTCACCGAAAAGGAATGGTTCCGCCTTCTGATGACCGTGCAGGGGATCGGGGCCAAGGCCGCGACCGCCATCCTCGGCGCGCTCGGCGCGGACGGGGTGAGCCGGGCCATCGCTCTGGGCGACTGGAACGCGGTGAAGGCGGCAAAGGGGCTGGGGCCCAAGACGGCGCAACGGGTGGTGAACGAGCTCAAGGACAAAGCCCCGACCGTCATGGCGATGGGCGCAGGCGCTGCGCCTGTGGCGGATGACGTGACCCTCGTGGAAAGCGACGACCCGGTAACGGCCCCGATGGCCAGGCCCCGGCCCGCGTCCGCCAACACCGCGCAGCAGGAGGCGCTTTCGGCGCTCGCCAACCTTGGCTACGCGCCGGGCGAGGCGGCCAGCGCGGTGGCGACAGCTCTGGGCGACGCCCCCGATCTGGACACCTCCGGCCTGATCCGCGCGGCCTTGAAGCTGCTTGCGCCGAAAGGGTAGGGAAGGTGAGGCTCATCCACCCTCGGGGTGTCTTCGCCCGGCCCCGGGCGATGAGCCGCTGCACAGCGAGCGAAGAGCATGACCGAGCCTGACCCCACCCTGCGCCCCGAGCCGATGGCCGAAGATTTCGACCGCGCGCTGCGCCCTCAGACGCTCGATGATTTCATCGGTCAGGCCGAAGCGCGCGCGAACCTCAAGGTGTTCATCGAAAGCGCCCGGCGCCGAGGCGAGGCGATGGATCATGCGCTGTTTCACGGTCCCCCCGGTCTGGGCAAGACCACGCTCGCCCAGATCATGGCGCGCGAACTGGGCGTGAATTTTCGCATGACCTCGGGCCCCGTGCTGGCGAAAGCGGGCGATCTGGCGGCTATCCTCACTAACCTCGAAGCGCGCGACGTGCTGTTCATCGACGAGATTCACAGGCTGAACCCTGTGGTCGAGGAGGTGCTTTATCCGGCGATGGAGGATTTCGAGCTCGACCTCGTCATCGGTGAGGGGCCTGCGGCGCGCACCGTGCGCATCGAGTTGCAGCCCTTTACGCTGGTGGGCGCGACCACTCGGCTGGGCCTATTGACGACGCCGCTGCGCGACCGGTTCGGCATCCCGACGCGGCTCCAGTTCTACACGGTCGAGGAATTGCACCGGATCGTCACCAAGAACGCGCTCAAGCTGAACGCTCCGGCCGAGGACGAAGGCGCGCTCGAGATCGCCAAGCGGGCACGCGGCACGCCGCGCATTGCCGGGCGGCTGTTGCGCCGGGTGGTGGACTTTGCCGTGGTGGAAGGCGATGGCCGGATAACGCGGGCGATCGCGGACAATGCTCTCACCCGCCTCGGGGTGGATCATCTCGGGTTGGACGGCGCCGACCGGCGGTATCTGAAACTGATGGCCGAGCACTACGGCGGCGGTCCGGTCGGGATCGAGACGCTTGCGGCGGCGCTGTCGGAAAGCCGGGACGCGCTGGAGGAGGTGATCGAGCCGTTCCTGCTGCAACAGGGGCTGATCCAGCGCACGCCGCGGGGCCGGATGCTTGGCCATCTGGCGTGGCGGCATCTGGGCCTGGACGCGCCGCGCGCGCCGGGGCAGGGCACGCTGTTCGAAGACTGAGGGCGCTTGACTGTCGCCGGGTCCGGGCACAGATTCCGTGCAAAGGAGACCCTCATGCCCATCAAGAACCGCTTCGCCGAACTGCACGGTGACATCACCGCGTGGCGACAGGACATCCACGCCAATCCCGAGCTTCTGTTCGACACCCACCGCACCGCCGCGCTCGTGGCCGAGAAGCTGCGCGCCTTCGGCTGTGACGAGGTGGTCGAGGGGATCGGGCGCACCGGGGTCGTGGCGGTCATCAAGGGCAAGACCGACACCAGCGGCAAGGTGATCGGGCTGCGCGCCGACATGGACGCGCTGCCGATCAAGGAGGCGACGGGGCTGCCCTATGCCTCCGGCACCGAGGGCAAGATGCATGCCTGCGGACATGACGGCCATACCTCGATGCTGTTGGGGGCTGCGCAATACCTTGCCGAGACCCGGAATTTCGACGGCACCTGCGTGGTGATCTTTCAGCCTGCCGAAGAGGGCGGCGGCGGCGGGCGCGAGATGGTCGAGGACGGGATGATGGACCGCTGGGGCATTCAGGAGGTCTATGGCATGCACAACTGGCCCGGCGTGCCGGTGGGCGAGTTCCAGATCCGCGCGGGCGGGTTCTTTGCGGCCACCGACCAATTCGACCTGACGATCGAGGGCAAGGGCGGCCACGCTGCCAAGCCGCACGAGGGGATCGACCCGACGGTAGTGGCGAGCCACGTGATCGTCGCGCTCCAGACCATCGCGAGCCGCAACGTGGACCCGGTGAAGCATGTGGTGGTGAGCGTCACGACGATGCAGACGGATGGCGACAGCTACAACGTCATCCCGCAGCGGGTGCATATGAAGGGCACGATCCGCACCCATGACGCCGATGTGCGCGAGGCCGCGCCGGAACGGGTGCGCGCGCTGGCCGAGGGGATCGCCGCGGGCTTTGGCGCGCGGGCCGATTTCACATATCTGCCGGGCTATCCGGTCATGGTGAATTCCGAGGAACAGACCGTGTTCGCCGCCGAGGTCGCAAAGTCGGTCACGGGGCAGGAGACGGCCGAGGCCGACCCGATCATGGGGGGCGAGGATTTCGCCTATATGCTGGAGGCGCGGCCGGGGGCCTATATCCTCGTCGGCAACGGTGACACCGCGCCGGTGCATCACCCGGAATACAACTTCAACGACGAGGCGATTCCGGCGGGCTGTAGCTGGTGGGCCGAAATCGTGGAACGGCGGATGCCGGCGGCGTGAGACTGGCCTTGCGCTGGGAAACGGAGTGCGGCCGGCGCCGCACGCTTTATTCTGGGGAAGGGTGGCTCCGGCTCACCAAAGCGAAAGACCTTTCGCTCCTGGATCCGTCGTCACCTGATCCTTGCCTGCCACCGCCGCGTTCGCCGCTCAAGAGAAATAGCCGTATCCCCGGCAAGCCGGGGGCCCTCGGCGATTTCTCTGGATCGTCGCCCACGTCGTCGGCCGTCCGGTCTCAGGCGACGGCGGCTCCGAAGCGAAAGGCAGGGTCTGGCGTTGGCGTCAGCCGCCCGTGTGGCTCATGTGGCGTGAGACCTGACCATCGGCGCGTTGGCGCGAATAGTCGAAATCGTGGCCCTTGGGCTTGCGCGTGATGGCCTCGCGGATCGACGCGACGAGCGGTTCGTCGGTCTCGGGGTGATCGCGCAGGGGCGTGCGCAGGTCGGCGCGGTCTTCTTGGCCCAGGCACATGTAAAGCTCGCCGGTGCAGGTCATGCGCACGCGGTTGCAGCTTTCGCAGAAATTATGCGTGAGCGGCGTGATGAAGCCGATCTTCTGACCCGTCTCCTCAAGCCGGACGTAGCGGGCAGGGCCGCCGGAGCGTTCGGCAAGGGGCGTGACGGTGTAGCGTTCTTCGAGCTTGTCGCGCAGGTCGGTGAGGGGCCAGTATTGGTCCAGCCGGTCCTCGTTGCCGATGTCGCCCATCGGCATGACCTCGATCCATGTCAGGTCCATGTCGCGTTTGGCGCACCATTCGGTGAGGTCGAAGAGTTCCACGTCGTTGAAGTTCTTGAGCGCGACCGCGTTGATCTTGACGCGCAGCCCTGCCTCCTGTGCCGCGTCGAGGCCGCGGATGACCTTGGACAGGTCGCCGCGCCGGGTGATGTCGGCGAATTTCTGCGGATCGAGGCTGTCGAGTGAGATGTTCACGCGGCGCACGCCGGCGTCGTGAAGCTCGCCCGCGAAGCGTTCGAGTTGCGAGCCGTTGGTGGTGAGTGTCAGCTCGTCCAGCGCGCCGGAGTCGAGGTGGCGCGACATGGCGCGGAAGTATTCCATGATGTCACGGCGCACGAGCGGCTCGCCCCCGGTTATGCGCAGTTTGCGCACGCCCAGGCCGATGAAGGCCGACGAGACGCGGTCGAGTTCCTCGAGCGTCAGAAGTTCCTTTTTCGGAAGGAACGTCATGTTCTCGGCCATGCAATAGGTGCAGCGGAAATCGCAGCGGTCCGTCACCGACAGCCTGAGGTAGCTGATCGGGCGTTGGAACGGGTCGATAAGAGGTGCGTCGGTCATGGGAAGAACGTAAGGATGGCCGGGCGCCGGGGCAAGCGCTATCGGGTCTTGTGAGCCTGCGCGCGATCCGCGTAGGATCGGCCCATGAAACGGTTTGTTCTGATTGCTTTACTGGGGCTTGGGGCCTGTGCAGACGGTCCCGCGTTCCTCCAGCCTGCCGCGAATGTGAAACCGGCGGACAGCGTCGTGACCACCCCTCCGCCACCACCGGACGCGCGCACCGAGGATGCCTTCGACACCACGACAGACGAAGAGCGGGCGGCGGCCGTCGCGATACCGGAGCCTGCGGGCGAGCGGTCGCTCGGCACCACGGTCGCCACTTTGGGCAGCCCGACGGAGCCGGGGATCTGGATGGAAACCCCGCTGGTGTCGTCCGTGACGCAGGGGCGGGTCGAGGCGGAGAACGGCAAGTCCGTGAGCCTCGAACTCAGGCCCATCGACGGGCCGGCCACGGCGGGAAGCCGCATTTCCCTGCCGGCGCTCAGGCTGCTCGAGGTCGGGCTCGCCGGGCTCCACACGCTGACCGTCTACGCGAAATGACCGCGCGCCGGGTCGTCGGTGATCCGGGCGACTGGGCCGCGCTGCGGCGGGCGTTTCGCTGGAACATTCCCGATGATTTCAACATGGCCGAGGCGTGCTGTGACAGCTGGGCGCGCGCGGAGCCGGAGCGCGTGGCCTTCACCCATGTCGGTGAGAACGCGCGCGACTGGACCTATGGCGCATTGCGCGACGCGTCGGACCGGCTGGCGGGGGTCTTTGCGAAAGCCGGGCTGGGGCGCGGCGACCGGGTGGGCGTGCTGCTGGGCCAGTCGCCCGAGACGCTGATCGCTCATCTCGCGACGTGGAAGCGGGCCGCGATCTCGATTCCGCTGTTTTCGCTTTTCGGGCCCGATGCGCTGGCCTTCCGGCTGGCTGACAGCGGGGCGAAACTTGTCGTGACGGACGCCGCCGGGGCCGAGAAACTGGCCGCGATCCGCGGTGACCTGCCGGATCTCGAGGCGGTTTTCGTGGTCGATGGGGGCGACGGTCGCGATTTCTGGGCCGAGATCGAGGCCGCGCCACCGGCTCCGCCGGAGCCGGTCGGGGCCGAAGACCCCGCCGTCATCATCTATACCTCCGGCACGACGGGACCGCCCAAGGGCGCGCTTCATGCGCACCGGTTCCTGATCGGGCATCTGCCGTCGATCGAGCTGCATCACGAAGGCTTTCCGCAACCGGGCGACGTGGGCTGGACGCCCGCCGACTGGGCCTGGATCGGCGGGCTCATGGATATAGCGATGCCCTGCCTTTACCACGGTGTGCGCCTCGTCTCCTGCCGGATGCGCAAGTTCGACCCGGCCGAGGCCTATCGCCTTATTGCAGAACAAAAGGTGCGCAACCTGTTCCTGCCGCCAACGGCGCTCAAGCTGATGCGGCAGGCGGAAATCCCCGAAACGGTAAGCATACGCACCATCGGGTCCGGCGGCGAGGCACTGGGGGCCGATCTGCTCGACTGGGCGAAACGTGCGTTCGGGGTCACGATCAACGAATTCTACGGCCAGACGGAGTGCAATCTGGTGCTGGCCTCCTGCGCCGGTTCGATGGAGGTGCGCCCGGGCAGCATGGGGCAGGCCGTGCCCGGGCACGAGGTCGCGGTGATCGACGGGGCGGGGCAGGAGGTGGCACCGGGCACCACGGGCGAGATCGCGGTGAAGCGGCCCGACCCGGTGATGTTTCTGGGCTACTGGAACCTGCCGGAGAAGACAGCCGAAAAGTTTACCGGCGACTGGATGCGCACCGGCGATCTTGGCGTGATGGACGAAGACGGCTACTTCACCTACGTGAGCCGGGATGACGACGTGATCTCCTCGGCAGGCTACCGGATCGGGCCGACCGAGATCGAAACCTGCCTCACCGGCCACCCGGATGTGGTCATGGCCGCCGCCGTAGGTGTGCCGGACGAGACGCGGGGTGAAGTGGTGAAGGCTTTTGTCGTGCTGCGCAGCGGGGTTGCACCGGATGGTCTGGAGGCCGCCTTGATCCAGCGGGTGCGCGACAAGGTCTCGCCGCATGTCGCGCCGCGCAGCGTGGCCTTTGTGGAAGAGTTGCCGATGACCGCCACCGGCAAGATCATGCGCCGCAGCCTGCGCGACCCCGGTGCGCGATGAGCGGTGTCACCTCGGGCGGCAGTCGGCCCGCAGGGGGCCAGCCCCCCCCGGTCCCCCCGACATATTCGCGAAACGAAGAAGGGGCCGTGAACCTTGTGGCACCGGACGGCGTTTCACAGGGTCGGGCGGTTGGCCCCGACGTCAGGTTTTTTTGGAGACGACAGATGCGTTGGATGATGACCGCCCTCCTGGGCCTCGCGGCCTGGCCCGCAGCAGCCCTCGATACCCGGTTCGGTCCGGTCGAGATCGCGCCCGTGGGCGAGATGGAGAAGGGGCTGCTGTTTCAGGGCGAGGTTCTCGAGCTGCCCTCCGGCCCCTATGTGGCCTTCATCGAAGCTGCCCTGCATGACTGGGTGCTGATCGCCGTGTCCCAAGGCGGCAACGCCTGCGCGACCGAATATGTCTGGGCGAAGCTGTCGGACAGCGGCGTCGACTTCTCGGAGGTCTTCGGGACCTGCGCCGAGGGGTTCGAACTGACCGAAGTACCAGCGGGGGCCAAGGTCACGTCACCCAGCGTCGAGGTCGGGCAAGGGCCGGTGTCGTTCATCTACGATGGCGAAAGGATCACCGAAGTGCAGGAGCCGGCACAGCAGGTCGGCTGGTCCATCGGCGATCCCGGCACCTTCTGGCTCGACAGTTACGTGTTCGACTTCTTCGGTGCCGCCGAATTGCAGGACCCGCTGATGGAGATGATGACGCCCGAGGCGCTGGCCACGGCCCAGGAGAACGCGGAACTGGGTGGGCCTTTCGCCTTCGAGGGCGACTGGATCGTGGGCTCGGCCTGCGAAAAACTGGAATGCGAAACCGACCGCGTCGCGGTGGCAGTATCCGAAGACGGGGCGCGCGTCGTGATCGTACTGTCCGAGGCCGGGCAGGCGCCGCAGCTTTTCGGCGATACCGACGGCCCGCTGCCCGCATCGCTGCGCGACCTCGCCCCGCAGTAGTTGCGAGCCGTGTCCCGACGCGGTATCTGGCGCGCCGAAAGGGGCCGCCATGACCGCAGACGAGATCGAGAGCCTGTTCACCCGAAAAGGCGCCTATGCCTTCGCCCGCTGGGGCCGCCCCATCGCGCCGGTCGTCTTCGGGGTCGAGGATGCGACGCTCGCGACCGTGAAGGGCGCGCTCGAGGCGGTCACGACCTTCGCCGGACACCCGATGGCCGAGACGGACCCCGAACTCGGCGCGAACCTGATGATCTTTTTCTTCCGGGACTGGGCAGAACTGCTGGAGGTTCCCGATCTCGACCGCCTGATCCCGGATCTTTCGAAACTCGTCGCCAGGCTGTCTGAGGTGCAGGCCGTGCAATACCGCACCTTCCGCTTCGACGAGGCGGGCGCGATCAAGGCCGCCTTCGCCTTCGTGCGTCTGGGCGGCGGCATGGAAAAGCTGCCTGCCGAGACGGTCGCGATGATGCAGGCGGCGCAGATCATGCTGGCCTGGGGCGAGGGGGCCTTTGCCGAAACCTCGCCGCTCGCCAAGCACCCCGAGAACGGGATGACGATGCTGCGCCCCGAGATCGCGGACCTGATCCGCGCAGCCTACGACCCGGTGATGCCGGCAGCCGCCGATGACGCCTCCCACGCACTCAGGCTCGCCGCAAGGATACAGGCGGGCTGATGCGCGCCTTCATCGCGCTCGACCTTCCCGAAAGCTTGCTGCGCCCGCTCACGCGGTTGCAGGCGGGTCTGACGGTCGGGCGGCTGGTCGAGGAAGAGAACCTGCACCTCACGCTCGCCTTCCTCGGCGACATCGATCCGGGGCAGGCCCACGACATCGCGGCGCGTATGGCCGACCTGCCCGATGCGCCCATCGCGCTGACGCTTACCAATATCGACGTGATGGGCGGGCGAAAGCCCAACCTCGTCCTCATGGACGCGCGGCCCACGCCGGAACTGCTGACGCTCCACGACCGGGTCACGAGACTGGCCCGCGAGGCCGGGGTGACGATGGAGCGTCGCCGTTTCCGCCCCCATGTGACGCTCGCGCGTTTTGGCAAACAGATGAGCGAGAAAGAGCATCGGGGACTGGGCGATTTCCTCAAGCTCAACGCGCCCTATGCGCTGCCGACGGAACTGGCCGACAGCGTCTCGCTCAACCGCTCCCACCTGCGCGACGACGGCCCGGTGTATGAGCCGCTGGCCGAATTCCTGCTGACCGGCTAGGCTTTCGCAAGGGGACGGGCCGGGGTGTCATGGCGAACATCGCAGATTTCGGGGAATTGTCGGCTGGCGAAACGGCGCTGCTGACCGGGTTGGCGTCAGGCGACACCATCGTCCTGGACCCCGACACCGGAAACGAGGTGCGCGCGGCGCTGCTGCGGCAGGTTCTCCTGAACGACCTCGACGACCTGTCAGAGGCCGTAGCCGGGGCGCGGGTCCATGAGAAAGGCGTGCGGCTGGCCGGCGCCCGGATCACCGGGCGGCTGGACCTCGAAGGCTGCCGGGCCCCGCGCGATATCGCCTTGATCGACTGCGACTTCGAAGCGGCCCCGGTCCTCCGCTCCGCCGTGATCGACAATCTTTTTCTCATGATGAGCCGCATTCCGGGGGTCGAGGCCGACCGGCTGGAACTCAGGGGCGGATTGTTCCTGCGCGACGCGGTCACATCCGGTCCGATGATCTTTCTCGGCGCGACGGTGGGCGGGAACGTCGATTGTTCAGGGGCGCATCTGTCGGGCGGCGACGGCAAGGTCGCCCTGTCGCTTGAAGGCGCGCGGATCGGCGGCATCCTGTTTCTCAGGCACGGGCGCATCGACGGCGAGCTGCACCTCGAGGATGCAGAAGTGTCTTCCCTGTGCGATGCGCCGGACACATGGCCCGCGTCCGGCAACCTGTTCCTCAACCGCTTCCGATACGGTTCGCTCACCGGGGCGGGACTGTCCTCGAAAGAGCGGATCGCCTGGCTCGACCGCCAGGATACCGGCAAGGACGGGGCCGATTTCTGGCCCCAGCCGTGGGAAAGCTGCGCTCGTGTGCTGCGCGACATGGGCTACCGCGACGAGGCGCGCCGCGTCCTGATCGCCAAGGAGAAACGCCACCGCGCCGCGCGGCGCCGTCGGCTGGTCCGGGAAGGGCGCATCCCCGGTGCCGCCTTTGCGGCGCTCGGCGATACCATCCTCGCCGTGACGGTGCGCTACGGGCGCGTGCCGCTTCTGGCGGTCGTCTGGCTGCTCGCGATGTGGGGGGCGGGCACGGTCATCTTTTCCGAGACCTACGCCCGCGACGCCTTCAAGCCGAACAACGCTTTCGTCCTGCGCTCCCCGGAATGGGCGGGCTGCGCGCCGGGTGTGAGCCTGGCCGGTGGCGCGGCCCTCAACACCGGCGAGAGCCAGCTTGCCTGCTACCTCGATCAGCCGTCCGCGGCCTCCTACCCGATCTTTCACGCCGGGATGTATGCGCTCGACACCCTCCTGCCCATTGTCGCGCTGGAGATGCAGGGCTATTGGATTCCCGACGAATCCGCGCCTTCGCCCTGGGGTCGCTTCGGCCGCGCCTATCTCTGGCTCCACATCGTGCTGGGCTGGGCGTTCTCCGTTCTCGCGGTGGCCGGGTATTCCGGCCTGATCAAATCGGATTGACCATGACCCATACCTTCCCCGTCCATGTCTATTACGAGGACACCGACCTCGCGGGCATCGTCTATTACGCCAACTACCTGAAGTTCATCGAACGCGCCCGGACCGAGTGGATTCGCGAGATGGGGGTGGACCAGACGCAGGTGAAGGCCGAGACCGGCATCGTCTTCGCCGTGCGGCACATCGAGGCCGACTACCTCGCCCCCGCGAAATTCGACGACGACCTGACCGTGCAAACCTCGCTCGAAGCGATGACGGGGGTGCGGATCGTCCTGCGCCAGGACGTGATGCGCGGGGTTGATCTGCTGTTTCAATCCACGGTCACGATCGTCGCCCTGACCGAGACGGGCGCGCCCGCGCGGCTACCGGCGAATATCCGCCAAAACCTGCACTGAAACCCGGAAATTCATAGCCTACACGCGGTTTTGTTGGCTATTGGGCTTCAATTCGGCTACCTTCGCGGGCATTAGAGCCGTCCGACAGAGACGGCGAACCGAGGCAGGTATACGGGACCGATATGGAACAGGAAGCCCTCGCGCTGGCAGGGGAAATGGATTTTTCCTTCTGGGCGCTTTTCATTCGTTCGACATTGATCGTGAAGCTGGTGATGATTTTGCTCATCGCGGCCTCGTTCTATTCGTGGGCGATCATCGTAACCAAGTTCATGCAATACCGGCGCGCGCGGCGCGAGGCGGCTGTGTTCGATCAGGCGTTCTGGTCGGGTGAGCCGCTGGACGAACTGTACGACCAGATCGGCCCGACACCCACGAGTTCGGCAGAGCGTGTATTCGCCGCCGGGATGCTGGAATGGCGCAGGTCGCACCGCGCGGACGGCGGGTTGATCGGCGGCGCGCAGAGCCGGATCGACCGGTCGATGGACGTGGCCATCGCGAAAGAGGCCGAGAGCCTCAACACCCAGCTGGGTTTCCTCGCGACGACAGCCTCCTCCGGGCCGTTCATCGGCCTCTTCGGGACCGTCTGGGGCATCATGCACGCCTTCACCGAGATCGCGCAGCAGCAAAACACCAACCTTGCCGTCGTGGCACCGGGCATCGCCGAGGCGTTGCTGGCCACGGGGCTTGGTCTGCTCGCGGCCATTCCGGCGCTGATCTTCTACAACAAGCTCACCTCCGACAGCGACAACATCGCGGCGGGCTGGGAAAGCTTCGCGGACGAATTCTCGACCATCCTCAGCCGCCAGTTGGACAGCTGACATGGCCGGCACCGTCACCCAGGCAAAACCGCGCGCCCGCCGGGGCCGCCGTCGCGGGCGCCATCGCGCGATGATGGCCGAGATCAACATCACGCCCTTCGTGGACGTGATGTTGGTGCTGCTCATCATCTTCATGGTTGCCGCGCCGCTGATGACCGTGGGCGTGCCCGTCCAGCTTCCCGAGACCGCCGCGACACCGCTCCCGGCCGTCGAGGAAGAACCACTGACCGTCACGCTGACCGAAGAAGGGACCATCACCCTGATGACGACCGAAATCGCCCGCGACGACCTGATCCCGCGCCTGCGCGCCGTCGCCGCCGAGCGGACGGACAACAAGATATTCCTGCGCGCCGACGGGCGCGTGCCCTACGAACGCGTGGCGCAGGTCATGGGCGCGCTCAACGCCGCCGGGTTCAATGACATCGGCCTCGTCACCGACACGGGCGGGCCGAGCATGGACGAGGCGTCGAGGTAGAGGCGGATCGTGAAGACCGGCTATTATATCTCGGGGATCGGTCACGGACTTCTGATCCTCTGGCTCCTGTTCGGGGGCCTGTTCGAGCGGAGCCTCGATGAGCCGCCCGTGCCGGTCGCGGACGTGTCGATCATTTCCGAAGAAGAGTTCGCGGCCCTGACCGCCCCGCCCGTTGGCACGCCCGAGCCGGAACCGGAGCCGGAACCCGCGCCCGAAGTCTCGCCCAATCCACCCCCGCGTCCCGAGCCTGAGCCCGAGCCCGCGCCGGAACCCGAACCGACACCGCAGCCGGAGCCGCCAACGCCCGAGCCTGCGCTGCCGACTGAAGACACGCCGCCGGACACCACCGACCCGACGCCGCCCGAGGCCGACCGTGTCGCCCCCGAGATCGCGCCGGAGCCGGAACCGCAGGCCGAGATCGCGCCGGAAGTGGCCCCCGAGGTCGCGCCCAGCGAGGACGCGGTCGACACGCCGCCCGAGGAAGAGCAGGAGGCGACCCAGCCCGAGGCCGCGACCACCGAGATCGTGACCGAGGCCGAAACGCCCCAGTCCGCCGCGCCCACAAGCTCGATCCGCCCGCAACCGCGCCCGCAGCGCCCGGAACCGGAAGTCGAAACGGCCCAGCCCGAGCCGGAGCCCGAACCGGAGCCGCAGCCCGAGCCGGAAACGGAAACCGAACGCGACCCGATCGCCGATGCCGTGGCCGACGCCGTGAACGACGCGCTCGACACCCCCGGTGCGGCCCAGACCGAGGCCCCGACCGGCCCGCCGCTCACCTCTGGCGAGCGTGAGGGCCTGCGCCTTGCGGTGAGCCAATGCTGGAACCTCGGGTCGTCGTCGACCGATGCGATGAAGACGACCGTGGTGGTGCTGGTCCAGATGCAACCCAACGGCGTTCCGTCGGGGATCGAACTGGTCTCGTCGAACGGGCCGAACGGGCAGGCCACCCAAACAGCCTTTCAAGCTGCGCGACGGGCGGTTATCCGTTGCGGCGCAAACGGCTATAACTTGCCGAGTGATAAGTACGAACAGTGGCGTGAGATTGAAATGACCTTCAATCCGGAGAATATGAGGCTGCGATGACGATGAACAAACTCCTGGCATATGCCCTGGCGCTTCTGGCGCTCGCGCCCGTGCTCTCCGCCACGCCCGCTCAGGCCCAGCAGGGACCGCTGCGAATCGAGATCACCGAGGGGGTCATCGAGCCGCTGCCCTTCGCCGTGCCGACCTTTCAGGCCGAGACCGGCGGGGCAGGGGCCTATGCTGAGGAAATCAGCCGCGTGATCGCGGCGGACCTGTCTGGCACCGGGCTGTTCCGGGAAATCCCGTCATCGGCCTTCATCTCGAACGTCACCAATTTCGCGTCTCCGATCCAGTATGCCGACTGGAAGGCCGTGAACGCTCAGGCGCTTATCACCGGGGCGGTGGCCGAAAGCGGCGGGCAGATCACGGTCAAGTTCCGGGTCTACGATGTCGTCTCGGGCGCCGAGCTGGGGCAGGGGCTGCAATTCACCGGCACCGCCGACGGCATCCGCCGCATCGCGCACAAGGTGGCCGACACCGTCTATTCCCGCATCACGGGCGAGAGTGGGTATTTCGACAGCCGCGTGGTCTTCGTCTCCGAGAGCGGCCCCAAGAACGCGCGGCGCAAGCGGATCGCGGTCATGGATTATGACGGCGCGAACGTGAAATACCTCACCGACGCCGAGTCGCTCGTCTTCGCGCCGCGCTTCTCGCCGGACGGGACCCGCGTGCTCTATACCTCCTACGAGACGGGACAGCCGCAGATCTTCGTGCTCGAGGTCGGCTCCGCGCAGCGCCGCTCACTGGGCACCGGCGGCGGCAACATGGCCTTCTCGCCGCGATTCTCGCCTGACGGGCAAGCGATCATCTTCTCGCTGGAGCAGGGCGGCAACTCCGACATCTACCGGATGGACGTGAACGGCGGCTCGATCCAGCAGCTCACCAGTTCGCCCGCGATCGAAACCGCGCCCAGCTTCTCGCCCGACGGCTCGCGCATCGTCTTCGAAAGCGACCGCTCGGGCACGCAGCAGCTTTACGTCATGTCGGCGAACGGCGGCGAGGCGCAGCGCATCAGCTTCGGCCCCGGCCGCTACGGCACGCCGGTCTGGTCGCCGCGCGGCGATCTCGTGGCCTTCACCAAGCAAAACAGCGGGCGTTTCCACATCGGCGTCATGCGCACGGACGGCTCCGAGGAACGCCTCCTCACGGCGTCGTTCCTTGACGAAGGCCCCACCTGGGCGCCAAACGGGCGCGTGATCATGTTCACCCGTGAAAGTCAGGGGGCCGACGGCGCGCCGGGGCTCTACTCGGTCGACATCTCGGGGCGCAACCTGCGCCGGGTGCCCACGCCGGACGCCGCATCGGACCCGAGCTGGGGGCCGCTCCAGAACTAGGAAAGCCGCGACGACACGGTGCGTCATGTGCTAGGATCGCCGCAATCGAGCAACGATAAAGACAGGACATTGAAGCCCATGAAAAAGATTACCCTCGTCGCGCTGATGGTCGGCACGCTCGCGATCTCGGCCTGTTCTCAGGACCGGTTCAACGCTGCGGATGCCGCCAATTCCGGTGCCAACGCGGGCGGCGTGAACGACCCGACCTCCGCCGCCTATTTCAACCAGAGCATCGGGGACCGGGTGCTTTTCGAAGTGGACCAGTCCACCCTGAACCCGCAGGCCGAGGCGGTTCTGGCCCAGCAGGCCCAGTGGCTGTCCTCGAACCAGGCCTACTCCGCGATCATCGAGGGGCACGCGGACGAACAGGGCACCCGGGAATACAACGTGGCGCTCGGCGCGCGGCGGGCAAGTGCGGTGCAAAGCTACCTCATCGAACGCGGCGTTGCGCCCAACCGCCTGAAAACCGTAAGCTATGGCAAGGAGCGGCCGCTCGCGATCTGCTCCGACGAAAGCTGCTATGCGCAAAACCGCCGTGCGGTGACGGTGCTGACGACCGGCGCCGGCACCTGACGGCGCGGGTGAGAGAGGGCCGATGGGGCTGACGAAAATCTTTCTGGCTGCGGCGCTCGCCGCGGCCTTCGCCGTGCCGGGGCTGGCACAGGACCGTGACCAGACGCTGGCGGATGTCCGTCAGGAACTGACCGTGCTGAACGTGGAGCTCGCGCGCCTGCGCACCGAGCTGAACACGACCGGCGCCCCGGCGCCCGTGGGGTCGGGCACCCCGCTCGACCGCGTGAATGCCATCGAGACCGCGCTGCAACGCCTCACCGGCAAGACCGAGGAACTGGAATTCCGGCTCAACTCCATTGCCACCGACGGGGCAAACCGGCTGGGCGACCTGTCCTTCCGGCTGTGCGAGCTGGAACCCGATTGCGACATCATGAACGAGGGGCTCTCCAAGCCTCTTGGCGGGGTGGAGGCGGTTCAGCCCGACCTGCCGGCCGGCCAGCTTCCCACCTCGACCTTGCCTGACGCGAATACCGGCGACACCGGCACACAACTGGCGGTGGGCGAGCAGGCGGATTTCGACGCGGCACTGGCCGCGCTCGAGTCCGGGGATTTCAACGGTGCCGCGACGCAGTTTCAGTCCTTCGTTGACAACTACCCCGGCACACCGCTCACCGGTCGCGCGCTGTTTCTGCGCGGCGAGGCGCTCAACGCGCAGAACATGGTGGCCGAGGCGGCGCGCGCTTATCTCGCGTCCTTCTCTGCCGAGCCGGGCGGGCAATCCGCCCCGGATGCGCTCTTGCAACTCGGCACGGCGCTCGGCCAGCTTGGTCAGGTGAGCGAGGCCTGCGCGACACTGGGCGAGGTGCCCAATCGCTTCCCCGGCTCGAACGCGGCAGGCGAGGCGCAGGCGGAGCGGCAGCAGCTCGGCTGTTCGTGACACCCGACGCGGCGCTGCGGGAGGCGCTCGCAGCCGCGCAGGACCGGGCCCCTTTCGATCACGTTACCGTGGCCGTGTCCGGCGGCGGCGACAGCATGGCGCTCCTCCTCGCGACCCATGATTGGGCGCGCGAGACCGGTATCGGCGTGAGTGCCGTGACGGTGGATCACGGGCTACGGCCCGAGGCGGCGGGGGAGGCGGCGCAGGTGGCCGCACTCTGCGCCACGCTGGGACTTGCCCATGAAACGCGGCACTGGGACGGGTGGGACAATCAGGGCAACCTGCAAGCCGCCGCCCGTGACGCCCGGTACGATCTTCTCGCCGCCTCAGGGACCGGCCCGATCCTTCTGGGTCACACGCAGGACGACGTGGCCGAGACCTTTCTTATGCGGCTGGCCCGCGGCTCCGGCGTCGACGGTCTGGGCCATATGCGCGCCGACTGGAGCGACCGGGGCCGGCGCTGGCTGCGCCCGCTCCTCGGCGTTCCCCGGGCCGCCCTGCGCGACTGGCTGCGCGGCAAAGGAGCGACGTGGATCGAAGACCCGTCGAACGACGATCCCACCTATGACCGGGTGAAAATGCGGTCGGCCCTCGACCTGCTCGGCCCCCTCGGGATCGACGCCGAACGCCTTGCCAGTACGGCCCAAACGCTGCGCGAAGCCCGCGTTGCGCTGGAGTATCTGGCGCATTTGGAAGCCCGCCGGATCGCACGGGTGGAGGCGGGCGATGTGGTGTTTCAGGCCGCCGAACTCCCTGCGCTGCCCGCCGAAACCCGCGACCGTCTTGTCGCCCATGCGATCGGCTGGGTGTCGGGCGCGACATATCGTCCCCGCCGCCGCGCGCTTCAGGCAGCGACGCAGGCGGCGCTGGCCGGGGGCAAGGCGACGCTCGGAGGCTGCGTGCTCACCGGGCGGAACGCAACGCTGCGGGTCACGAGGGAATTGCAAGCGGTCGCCGGGGTGCACGCACCTGTCCGCGACCTCTGGGACGGACGCTGGCGCATGGTCGCACCGCCGGGCGCGTCCACACAAAACCTGACGATCCGCGCACTTGGCGAAGCCGGGCTTTCGCTCTGCCCAAGCTGGCGCGACACCGGCCTGCCGCGCGACACGCTCCTCGCGTCCCCGGCCGTCTTTGAAGGCGATACCCTCGTCGCGGCCCCCGTCGCGGGAGCGCCCGAAGGGTGGTCGGCGGAAATCAACCATCCTCGCGGGGATTACCTTCCCTCTCTTTTATCGCATTGAACATATGACAACCTTCCCTATTTTAGAGTGAAGGTTGCGCGGAGCTGAGCCACCGCGCCTGCCACCAACTCGCTTCACGAGGAGATGACCTTGGGTAACGCGCGAAACTTCGCCTTCTGGATCGTGCTCTTTTTGCTGATCCTGGCCCTGTTCAACCTGTTTTCCAACGGTCAGGGCACCATCGCCTCGACCGCTGTGAGCTATTCCGAATTTATCGAAGACGTCGACAACGGCGAGGTGACGAAAGCCACGCTCGACGGCGAAGACGTGACCTACGTCGGCACCGGCGGCACCGTCTACTCGACCGTCGTGCCGCGCGACACAGACGTCTCTGAACGGCTGATCGCCGAGGGCGTCAATGTCGAGGCGAAGAAGCAGGAACAATCCGGCTTCCTGTCGCTGCTCTCGTTGCTCCTGCCGGTGATCATACTCATCGGCTTCTGGTTCTTCATGATGAACCGGATGCAGGGCGGCGGCAAAGGCGGCGCGATGGGCTTCGGCAAGTCGCGCGCGAAGCTGCTGACCGAGCGTGAAGGTCGTGTTACCTTCGACGACGTGGCCGGCATCGACGAGGCCAAGGAAGAGCTTCAGGAGATCGTGGAATTCCTGCGTAACCCGCAGAAATTCTCGCGCCTCGGCGGCCAGATCCCCAAGGGTGCGCTGCTCGTGGGCCCTCCCGGCACCGGTAAAACGCTTCTGGCTCGCTCCGTCGCGGGCGAGGCTGGCGTGCCGTTCTTCTCCATCTCCGGCTCCGACTTTGTCGAGATGTTCGTCGGCGTGGGTGCGTCCCGCGTGCGTGACATGTTCGAACAGGCCAAGAAGAATGCGCCCTGCATCGTCTTCATCGACGAGATCGACGCGGTCGGCCGCTCGCGTGGCGCAGGCTACGGCGGCGGCAATGACGAGCGTGAGCAGACCCTGAACCAGCTTCTGGTCGAAATGGACGGCTTCGAGTCCAACGAGGGCGTCATCATCATCGCGGCCACCAACCGCAAGGATGTGCTCGACCCCGCGCTTCTGCGCCCCGGCCGCTTCGACCGTCAGGTCACCGTGCCGAACCCCGACATCAAGGGCCGCGAAAAGATCCTCGGCGTCCATGCCCGCAAGGTGCCGCTCGGCCCCGACGTGGACCTGCGCATCATCGCGCGCGGCACGCCCGGCTTCTCGGGCGCCGACCTCGCCAACCTCGTGAACGAGGCGGCGCTGATGGCCGCCCGCGTGGGCCGACGGTTCGTGGTAATGGAGGATTTCGAGAACGCCAAGGACAAGGTCATGATGGGTGCCGAGCGCCGGTCGATGGTCCTGACCGACGAGCAGAAGGAACACACCGCCTATCACGAAGCCGGTCACGCGGTGGTGGGCATGTCGCTTCCGAAATGCGACCCGGTCTACAAGGCCACGATCATCCCGCGCGGTGGCGCCCTGGGCATGGTCGTGTCTCTGCCCGAGATCGACCGCCTGAACTGGCACAAGGACCAGTGCGTCCAGCAGCTTGCCATGACGATGGCCGGCAAGGCCGCCGAGATCATGCGCTGGGGCGAGGACGAAGTGTCGAACGGTCCCGCCGGCGACATCATGCAGGCCAGCCAGCTGGCCCGCGCGATGGTCATGCGCTGGGGCATGTCGGAAAAGGTCGGCAACATTGACTACGCCGAGGCCGCCGAAGGCTACCAGGGCAACACCGGGGGCTTCTCCGTCTCCGCCCACACCAAGGAGCTGATCGAGGAAGAGGTGCGCCGCTTCGTGCAGGACGGCTATGAAACCGCCCGCCGCATCCTCGAAGAGCGCAAGGTGGAGTGGGAACGTCTGGCCGAAGGCCTGCTTGAGTACGAGACGCTCACGGGTGCCGAGATCAAGCGCGTGATGGCCGGTGAGCCGCCCCACATCGACGAAGATGAGGATGGTGGCGCGGGCGAGGCCGCCGAGGATAAGCCCTCGGTCGCCGCGATCCCGAAAACCAAGCCGCGCAAAAAGCCCAAGGGCGACGGCGGTATGGAGCCGGAACCGACCGCCTGAGGCGCGACGAGACACAGACACTGAAAAGGCCGGGTTTCGACCCGGCCTTTTTCGTCCGGCCATTCCCGCTTTGCCCGGGATGTGCCAAGGTCGGGCACCGTCAGCGCCGAAAGCACCGCCCATGTCCCGGACCACAACCCGCCTCGCCGTCGCCTGCCTGTTGCTTGCCCCTTCGGTCGCGATGGCGGCCGACCTGCCGGTGGCGGGGAGTTGCCAGCACCGGCACATGGCGGCCGGCAGCTTCGTCTCGATGGACCTGATCGACTGGCGCGGCGATACAGGCACGATCCAGACCCTTGGCACGTCGTACCCGGCCCGCGTCGCGGGGCTGCGCCCGCATGACGGGATGTTCCGCCTGTCACTGTTCTACACCGATCAGCACACCGGCCCAACCGAACTGGTGATCTTCGCGATGCGGCTGGGGGGCGAAACCTCCTACCACATGGGGCAGGTCAGCTATCACGACATGCCCGACGGCGTGCGCGTCGCGACAACCATCGCGCCGTTCGAAGAAATGACCTGCGATCTGACCTACTGACCCGGTTCGCCGCGCACGCGAGGTATCGTCCGGCCCGGACTGCGACTAGGGTGTGCCGAACCCACATGAAGGAACGCCCCCAATGACCACAGCCGACTGGGACCCCGAAGCCTACCAGCGTTTCCGCGGCCTGCGCCTGCGCCCGGCGCTGGAACTGCTGGCGCAGGTGCGCGACCTGCCCGAGGGGCCGATCGTCGACATGGGCTGCGGGGCAGGGGCGGTGGCCGAGGCGCTCTCCACCCGCTACCCGACCCGCGAATTGTTCGGCGTCGACAACTCCGGCACCATGCTGGACGAGGCCGACGCGACTGGGCTGTACGACCGGCTCACCCGCGACGACGCGACCGACTGGACGCCGGGCTACACCCCCGCCCTGATCTTCTCGAACGCGCTCGCCAACTGGCTCCCCGATCATGCGGGGCTCTTTGCACACTGGGCCGCCATGCTGCCGGAGCGCGGGGCGCTCGCCGTCCAGATGCCGCGCCAGTATGACGAGCCGTCCCACAAGCTCCTGCGCGATCTGGCCGAGGACATGTTTCCCGACCGGTTCGATTTCGCGGACTGGGCGCCCCCCGTCGCCCCGCCGCAGGACTACGCGGCCATGCTCGACCCGTTGGGCGATGTGCGCGCGTGGGAGACGACCTATGTGCAGGATCTCGCCCCGGTCGCCGGGAGCCATCCGGTACGCCAGTTCACCCGCTCCACGGTCATGCGCCCCTTCGTGGCCGAGATGACCGAGACCGAGGCCGCGCGCTACAATTCCGCCTACGACGCGCTGCTCGCCCGTCACTACCCGGCGCGCGAAAACGGTAACGTGCATTTCCCGTTCAAACGTGTCTTCTTCGTCCTGACGAAACACCAGCAGACCTGAGACATGCCTGACATCTATGAACAGACCGCCTTCGAGGGGCGCATCACCTATATTGGCGCCGTGACCGACCGGGAGGCAGCTCTGGCCTCCGAGCCGTCCGACAGCGTGCGCGTGACTTTCGAGGGGATCGAGGGCGAGTCGCACGGCGGCCTGACCCGCCCCGCCTGCGTGCGCGTCGGGACGCTCCATCCGAAGGGCACCGAGATCCGCAACACCCGCCAGCTTTCCATCCTGTCGGAGGAGGAGCTTGCGCTCATCGCGCGCGGCATGGGGATCGACCGGCTGGAGCCTGCGTGGATCGGCGCCTCCATCGTGGTCGAGGGCATCCCGGATCTCAGCTTCCTGCCCCCCGGTTCGCGGCTTCAGGCCCCGGATGGCTGCACGCTCGTCGCCGAGATGGTCAACCACCCCTGCACGCTCGCGGGCCGCTCGGTGGAGGCGCACGCGCCCGGCTTCGGCGCCAAGTTCAAACCAGCGGCCATCGACCTGCGTGGCATCACGGCGTGGGTCGAGCGGGAAGGGCGGCTGGCCCTCGGCGACCGGCTTACGCTCTACGTCCCGGCACAACGTCCCTGGTATCCCGAGGGCGCCGGCGGTGGACCAGGTTTCCTTTCGTAGACGCCACGGTCGCGCCAGTGACGTGACTGCCCCCAATTAGGTCGCGTTTTTGGTTGCGCCCTGCGCCATGTATTCATCATAACCCCGACACACGCGCATCGCCGTGGAATCCGGGAGGAATGAATACATGAGCCACAAATCCGACATCGAAATCGCGCGCGAAGCGAAGAAACGTCCGATCCAGGAAATCGGTGACAAGCTGGGCATCCCCGCCGATCACCTGCTGCCCTACGGCCACGACAAGGCCAAGGTCAGCCAGGACTTCATCAACTCCGTCGAGGACCGCCCCGACGGCAAGCTGATCCTCGTGACCGCGATCAACCCGACCCCCGCGGGCGAGGGCAAGACGACCACGACGGTCGGTCTCGGCGACGGCCTGAACAAGATCGGCAAGAACGCCGCGATCTGCATCCGCGAAGCCTCGCTCGGGCCGAACTTCGGCATGAAGGGTGGCGCGGCCGGCGGCGGCTACGCACAAGTGGTGCCGATGGAAGAGATGAACCTCCACTTCACCGGCGACTTCCACGCGATCACCTCGGCCCACAACCTCCTGTCGGCGATGATCGACAACCACATCTACTGGGGCAACGAGCTTGCCATCGACGAACGGCGCGTGACCTGGAAGCGGGTCGTCGACCTCAACGACCGCGCCCTGCGCGACGTGGTGACCTCGCTCGGCGGCGTCGCCAACGGTTTTCCGCGTCAGACCGGCTTCGACATCACCGTCGCCTCCGAAGTCATGGCGATCCTCTGCCTCGCCAAGGACCTGGCCGACCTGCAGTCCCGCCTCGGTGACATCATCGTGGCCTACACACGTGACCGCGTGGCGATCACCTGCCGTGACATCGGCGCGGACGGTGCGATGACCGTGCTGCTCAAGGACGCGATGCAGCCCAACCTCGTTCAAACGCTGGAAAACAACCCGGCCTTCGTGCATGGCGGCCCCTTCGCCAACATCGCCCACGGCTGCAACTCGCTCATCGCCACGCGCACCGCGCTCAAACTCGCCGACTACGTCGTGACGGAAGCGGGCTTCGGGGCTGACCTGGGCGCCGAGAAGTTCATGAACATCAAGTGCCGCAAGGGTGGGCTCGCCCCCTCCGCCGTGGTGCTCGTCGCCACCGTGCGCGCGATGAAGATGAACGGCGGTGTGGCCAAGGCCGATCTGGGCGCCGAGAACGTGGACGCCGTGAAAGCGGGCTGCCCAAACCTTGGCCGTCACATCGAGAACCTCAAATCCTTCGGCGTTCCGGTGGTGGTCGCGATCAACCACTTCGTCACCGATACGGTTAACGAAGTGCAGGCGGTGAAGGATTACGTCGCCGAGCATGGGTCGGAGGCGATCCTGTGCCAGCACTGGGCCAAAGGCTCCGCCGGCACCGTGGACCTCGCGACCCGGGTGGCCGAAATTGCGGATGCCGAAATGGCCGCCTTCGCACCGCTCTACGGCGACGATCTGAGCCTGTTCGAAAAAATCGAAACGGTCGCCAAGCGCATCTACCGCGCCGATGAGGTGCTCGCCGACAAGAAGATCCGCGACCAGCTCAAGGCGTGGGAAGACGCGGGCTACGGCCACCTTCCGGTCTGCATGGCCAAGACGCAGTATTCCTTTTCGACCGACCCGAACCTGCGCGGCGCACCCACGGGCCATTCCGTGCCGATCCGCGAAGTGCGGCTTTCGGCGGGGGCGGGCTTCGTCGTCGTGGTCTGCGGTGAGATCATGACCATGCCGGGCCTGCCGTCCAAACCGGCGGCCCTGTCCATCGGGCTGGACAAGAACGGCGCCGTCGAAGGCCTGTTCTAAGCCCATTGGCGCCGGGGCGATCCGCTCGCCCCGGCGCATCCTGAAAGCAGGGCGACTGCACGAGAAGAGGAGAGCGACATGCAATCATCGACCGAGCATCGGGCCGCCCTGATCGACGGAAAATCCATCGCGGCGAAGATGCGTGAAGAGGTGGCCGCAGAATCGCGCGCGCTCTGCGACCTCGGCTGGTCCCCC
>CXWF01010910.1_pt1 | contig 49206 bp, 54 predicted proteins | sample 468421 | NCBI WGS metagenome assembly CXWF01 (sample SAMEA2620812, study PRJEB7988) | marine metagenome | biome: marine biome (ENVO:00000447); feature: surface water layer (ENVO:00002042); material: "saline water (ENVO:00002010), including plankton (ENVO:xxxxxxxx)" | depth 5 m
TTAACTATCTTTGTACGAATAATTAACAATTAAATTTATTTAAAATGGCAGAAAATCAAAAACTTACAACAGAAGAATTAGGAGCTTTACAAGTTCTAAACACAAACTTTCAAAACACTAAAATAAAAATCGCAGAATGCGAATTGCAAAAAGTTAAATTAATAGCAGAACTTGATGCATTCAGAAAAGATTTTGCGTCAATGGAAAAAGAATTAATTAATAAATACGGAGACAAAGTACAAATCAATCTTCAGACTGGAGAGGTTAATCCTCCAAAAGAAGAAGACGTTATGGAGTCTCTAGAAAAAGTAGAATAAATTGGCAAAAATCAGTTCACTATCTTCGTATCCTTTAATTACAAATCTTGACAAAGAAGATTATGTAATTATAACTGACAAAGAAAATCAGTTAATGACAAAAAATGTATCAGTAGAACAACTGCAAACATTTTTCGGAATCAATACAAATGTGAAGAAAGTGTCGATTAGTGCTGCTAACCTTCTTACATCATTCTCTACTCCTGTAGAAGTAATCCCTCAACCTGGTGCAAATCAAGTCTTAGACATAATATCTATAATGGCTTATTTAGATGCGGGTCTTACGGTATTCAATTTTCCTTCTAATGTTCAGTTAAATATTGGAGCGGTAAATATAGGATTGTTAAGAGGAGCTCAGTTTTTAAATCAGAATAATGACCTTATTGAAAAAAGTAAATTACTAGATGGTGTTTCAGGAGGTCTTATTGCAAAAGGTGCAGGGTTAAATTTGCAAGCTTTGACGGGTAACCCGACACAAGGAAATGGCACCTTATATTTAGACGTAATGTATAGAGTGTTAGACGTAGGAACTTCATTCTAATTAAATGGATATAAGAAAACTTTCAATAGGGCCTGACTATAAATCAGGTGCTATGCATTATTTAGTTGGTCAATTTGTATTAAATAATAATTATAAAATACATTTGATTAAATGGTGTACTAAAACATCTAATTATCTTATTTATATTATTCAAGAAGATAAAATTGTTTTATGGAAATCTTTTTCAAATACAATGCCTGTATCGGTTGAATATAATATAAATTTCTAATGCAATCTTTGTTTGACTTTATTATTACTCCAAAGAAGAATCGTAGATATAATAATACAAAATCAATAGCTGGTACTGAAATTATTACAAACACCTCTCAAGAAGACCATAGGTTTTCTAATAGAGAAGGAGTTGTTGTGAATGTTCCTAAGAACTATAAAGGGGATGTTCAGATAGGTGATACTTTGTTGGTTCATCATAATGTATTTAAATATTATTATGATATGAAGGGCAGACAAAGAAGCGGAAGAAGTTTTTTAAAAGACAATATTTTTTTTGTAGATGAAGACCAGTTTTTTTTATACAAACATAACAACCAGTGGAAGTCGCACAGTAAATATTGCTTTGTAAAACCTCTGGAAAAACAAGAGTCAATAATTTATAAAGACACTAAATACGAACCATTGATGGGGACTATGAAATATGTCAACAAAGAATTAAAAGACTTGGGAGTAAATGTAGGTGATAAAGTTTGTTACAAGCCTGATACTGAATATGAATTTGAGGTAGACGGAGAAAAATTATATAGAATTATGTCGCAAAGCATAACAGGAGTGTGGCAATGAGGCGAATAAGAAAAAACAAAAACAACAACTTTGAAAAAGAATTTAAACCTAAAATCAAATATAATCGAAACAAAGATAGATACCAAAAGCATAAAATTAAAAATTATAGCAGCGGGTCAGAAAGCAGTGAATGAACTAATTAAAGTTGCAGGGGAAAAAATAATTAAACACGACCCTGAAGATGATTTATCAGCAGACAGACTTAAAAATGCAGCAGCAACAAAAAAACTAGCAGTATTTGATGCGTTTGAAATTTTAAACAGAATTCAACAAGAGAAAGAAGCTATGGAGTTAGCTGAAAAAGGAATTTTAAGAACTGATACAAAACAAGGCTTTGCAGAAAGAAACTCAAAATAATTTATATTTAGAATTAACTGATGTTATTCCAAAAAGTGTTTTAACAAAAAAAAATAAAGCACGTACTTGGTTGTATGGATATAATGAAAAATACGATGTTATAGTTATATCTAAAACTGGTCAAATTGGAGAAATTATTAGCATTAGTGGATTAGTAATTGCATTACCTCTTTCTCCTGAAATTGGTCGTAAACGACCAAAAAACAAATCAGAACAATATTGGTCTAGGCCAGAATATCCCAAAGCTTTAGCTAAAATACCAAGTATTTTTGTCTGGAATGAAATGCCTGCTGCATTTAAAAATATGTGGATTGACTACATAGAAGAAGAATTTGAAAGAAGAGAAAAAGGTCATTGGTTTTGGAATAACGGTAAGCATACATACATAACAGGCTCACACTATATGTATTTACAATGGACTAAAATTGATGTAGGTTTTCCAGATTTTAGAGAAGCAAACCGATTGTTTTACATTTATTGGGAAGCGTGTAAAGCCGACAAAAGAAGTTTTGGTATTTGTTATTTAAAAATAAGACGTTCAGGTTTTTCGTTTATGGGGTCAGAAGAATGTGCTAATATAGCTACCATATCTAAAGATTCTAGAATCGGCATACTTTCTAAAACTGGTGCCGATGCAAAAAAAATGTTTACTGACAAAGTAGTTCCTATAACAAACAATTATCCATTCTTTTTTAAACCTATTCAAGACGGTATGGATAAACCTAAAACAGAACTTGCATTTAGAGTGCCTGCGTCTAAGATTACAAAAAAGAATATGCACTTGCAAGATGATTTTGAAATGGATGGTCTTGACACAACTATCGACTGGAAAAACACAGACGACAACTCTTATGATGGGGAAAAGTTATTATTGTTAGTTCACGATGAAAGTGGTAAATGGATAAAGCCTAATGACATATTAAATAACTGGAGAGTAACAAAAACTTGTTTAAGATTAGGTAGAAAAATAATCGGAAAATGTATGATGGGTTCTACTTCTAATGCTTTAAACAAAGGTGGTAGTAGTTTTAAAAAACTTTATGAAGATTCAGATATAACAAAACGAAACGCAAACGGTCAAACAAAAAGCGGATTATATAGTTTGTTTATTCCTATGGAGTGGAATATGGAAGGGTTTATCGACAAATATGGTATGCCTGTTCTTAATACTAAAGACGAATCTGTTTTAGGAATAGATGATGAGTATATAAATATAGGTGCAATTAATTACTGGCAAAATGAAGTCGATTCATTAAAACAAGATTCTAATGCATTGAACGAGTTTTACAGACAGTTTCCAAGAACAGAATCTCACGCATTCCGAGATGAAAGCAATCAATCACTTTTTAACTTAACTAAAATTTACCAGCAAATAGATTATAATGATTCTTTGATAATGGAGCAACACGTTTCTAGAGGAAACTTTAGTTGGAAAAATGGAGTAAAAGATACAGAAGTAATATTTAACCCTAATAAAAATGGTAGGTTTTATTTATCCTGGATACCTGAAGTTAATTTACGAAATAAAGTAATTACAAAAAATAATGTAAAATATCCTGGCAATGAACATATAGGTTCGTTTGGTTGTGATAGTTATGATATATCTGGTACTGTTGGGGGTAAAGGTTCGAACGGAGCATTACACGGTATGACAAAATTTAATATGGATAAAGCACCTAGCAATACATTTTTTTTAGAATATGTAGCTAGACCACAAACAGCAGAAATATTTTTTGAAGATGTTTTAATGGCTTGCGTGTTTTATGGTATGCCGTTACTATGTGAAAACAACAAACCTAGATTGTTGTATCATTTTAAAAACAGAGGCTATCGAGGTTTTAGTATGAACAGACCTGATAAAGTTTACAACAAACTTTCAAGAACAGAAAAAGAATTAGGAGGCATACCTAATTCAAGCGAAGATGTGAAACAATCCCACGCAGCAGCTATAGAATCATTTATAGAAAAATATGTAGGTATAGACTTGCTAGGAAACTATAGAGAGAGCGATGAAATGGGAGATATGGTTTTTACACGTACATTAGAGGATTGGGCTAAGTTTGATATTAACAATAGAACTAAGTTTGATGCGTCCATAAGTTCAGGATTAGCTATTATGGCAAATCAAAAACACCTTTATACACCTGTTAAAAAACAATCAAAAATAAGCATTAACTTTGCAAGATATGCTAACAAAGGAATATACAGTGAATTAGTACAATAAATGAAAGATATTAAAATAAATATATCTGACGTTGGTTTTCCTAGTCAGTTTGCTTCTGATGCTGAAAAAGCAACAGATAAGTATGGATTAATGATAGGACAGGCTATTCAATACGAATGGTTTAGAAAAGACTCAAGTGCGTGCAGATATTATAGTCGATGGCGTGACTTTAACCGATTAAGGTTGTATGCTCGTGGTGAACAACCTATAGCCAAATATAAAAATGAATTAGCAGTAGATGGAGATTTATCTTATCTAAATTTAGATTGGAGTATTGTACCCATTATACCAAAGTTTGTAGACTTGGTAGTTAATGGTATGAACGATAGATTATTCAAGGTTAATGCATATGCACAAGATGCTATGTCTCAGTCTAAAAGAAGCAAGTATCAAGATATGATAGAGGCACAAATGGTCTCAAAAGAATTACTTAATAAAATTCAAGAAGGAACAGGTGCAAACCCTTTTACAATGTCTCCTGAAGATTTACCAAATACGGATGAAGAGCTTGCATTGTATATGCAATTAAATTACAAGCCAGCAATTGAAATAGCAGAAGAAGAAGGTATTGATACAGTGTTTGCTATGAATCATTACGAAGATATCAGAAGAAGACTAGATTATGATTTAACTGTATTAGGTTTGGCTTGTGCAAAACACGAATTTTTACCAGGAGCTGGAGTAGAAGTAAAATACGTAGACCCAGCTAATTTAATTCACAGCTATACTGAAGACCCACAATACAAAGATTGTTTTTACTGGGGTGAAATAAAAACAGTACCTATTACTGAGTTAATGAAAATTGACCAGTCTTTAACAAAAGAAGATTTAGAAGAAATTAGTCAATACAGTCAAATGTGGTACGATTATTTTAACGTAGCACAATATTATGAAAACGATATTTTTTACAGAGATACTGTAACACTAATGTATTTTAATTATAAAACCACTAAAAAATATGTTTACAAAAAAAAGGTAAACGAAAATGGTGCTACAAAAATTATTGAAAAAGATGATAGTTTCAATCCGCCAGAAGAAATGATGGAGGAAAACAATTTTAAAAGAATATCAAAAACAATTGATGTGTGGTATGAAGGCATTATGGTTATGGGAACTAACATAATGTTGAAGTGGGAATTGATGGAAAATATGGTAAGACCAAAATCTGCTTCACAAGCAGCTTTACCAAATTATGTAGCTACATCTCCTAGAATGTACAAAGGTGCCATTGAATCGTTGACAAAACGAATGATACCTTTTGCTGATTTAATTCAATTAACACATTTAAAACTACAGCAAGTTATTTCTAGAACTGTGCCTGATGGTGTATATATAGATGCTGATGGATTAAATGAAGTTGATTTAGGAACTGGAAATGCATATAATCCTGAAGACGCTTTAAGATTATATTTCCAAACGGGTAGTGTTGTAGGTAGAAGCTATACGCAAGAAGGAGAGTATAACCAAGGAAAAGTTCCAATACAACAATTAACTTCTAACTCAGGTGCTAGTAAAACTCAAATGCTTATTACAAATATGAATAATTATATTAATATGATTAGACAAGTGACAGGATTGAGTGAAGCTAAAGATGGAAGTACACCTGACCCTAATGCATTAGTAGGTATTCAAAAGTTAGCAGCATTAAATTCTAACACTGCAACTAGACATATATTGGATGGTTCCTTATATATATACAGAACTTTAGCTGAAGGTTTATCTTATAGAATAGCGGACATTTTAGAGTATGCAGAATTTAAAGATGAATTTGCAAATCAAATAGGTAAATACAATGTTTCTATTTTGGAAGAAATGAACGATTTATATATTTATGATTTTGGAATATTTATTGAAGTTACTCCAGATGCTGAAGAACAAGCACAGCTTGAACAAAATATTCAGATGGCTTTACAAAAAGGTGATATTAATTTAGAAGATGCTATCGACATTAGAGAGATACATAATTTAAAATTAGCTAATCAACTTTTAAAGATGAAAAGAAAAGCTAAGGAAGAAAAAGATAGAGCTTTTGAATTACAAAAACAACAGCAACAAGGTCAGATTCAAATGCAGTCTCAACAAATGGCTGCACAAACAGCTATGCAAAAAATACAAGCTGAGAATCAAGCTAAGATGCAGTTAGAACAAGCCAAGGCTGCTTTTGAAATAGAAAGGTTAAATGCAGAGGCAAACTTAAAAGGAACACTAATGGATAAAGAGTTTGGGTATAATCAACAACTCCGAGACATAAGTGAAAGAGCTTTAAAAGATAGAGAGCTGCAAAGAGAAAGTGCAAAAGCTAAAAGAATTAGTCAAGCTAACACTGAGCAATCTAGACTTATAAATCAAAGGAAAAATAATTTACCTCCTCAAAGATTTGAGTCAAATGAAGATAGTTTAGATGGTTTTGACTTAGCTGAATTCGAACCTAGATAGGCTTAATTTAGCAATAAATTAATTATTAACTTTGTAAAAAATTAAATTAAATGGAATTAAAAGTAAAAGAAGTGGTTAAGGTTGAAAAATCTCAAGCCCAAGTAGAAGAAGAACTACTAAAACAAAACGAAGAAAAACAAGCTGCATTAGAAGAAGCAGCAGAACAACCAGCAGAACAAACAGAAACTGTAAGCGAACCTGTTCAAGAAGAAAAGAAAGAACTTGATGACCAAACAGTTTTAGACTATATAAGAAAAAGATACGATAAGCCAATTGAATCATTTGATGATTTGATGGCAAAGCGAGAATCAGAGGAAGAACTTCCAGAAGATGTAGCAGCGTATTTTAAATATAAAAAGGAAACAGGTCGAGGAATCGAAGATTATGCAAAACTTAATCGAGATTTTGATGAACTGAATCCTGATACATTGCTAGCTGAATATTATTTAGCTAATGAAGAAGCTATAGACTCGGAAGATGTTGAAGCCCTTTTGGATGACTTTACGTACGATGAAGAAGTAGATGAAGAAAAGGTAATTAAAAAAAGAAAGCTAGCAAAGAAAAGAGAAATTGTTAAAGCTAAGAAATTCTTTAACGAGCAGAAAGATAAATATAAACAGCCACTTGAGTCAAGAACGGATGTTGTATCAGAGAAAGCTCAAAAAGAATTAGACGAGTATAGACAATATATTGATGATGCAAAATCGCAGAAAGAAGTACAACAAAAAAAGTACGACTGGTTTGCGAAAAAGACAGATGAGGTGTTTTCCAATGAATTCAAAGGTTTTGAGTTTAAGTTAGGTGAAAATAGCGTAATGTATAATCCAGGCGATGTCAATGAATTAAAAAAGTCTCAGTCAAATATTATGAACTTTGTTCAAAAATATTTAGGCGAAGATGGTTTAATGAAAGATGCCACTGGATATCATAAAGCGTTATCATTAGCGATGAACCCTGAAAAGTTCGCCCAGTTCTTTTATGAGCAGGGAAAAGCTGAAGCAATCGAAAGTGATGCACGTAAAACAAAAAATATAAATATGAATTTACGTTCAGCACCAGAAGTAGTTTCAAAAGGGGGAATGAAAATGAGAACTGTTAATAATGATTCTGGAAACAGATTAAGAATTAAAAGTTCTAGAATTAAAAAATAATTATTAAACTTAAAAAAAATTAGAAATTATGCCAGGAAGTATTGAAACAGGTGGATTGTTAAATTTTCAGTTGCAGCCAAGTGCACAACAGATTACAACGTCCACTAACTACATTACCAACTTCGATTTCTTGAGTACTTATCTTCCAGATACTTACGAAAAAGAATTCGAACGTTACGGAAACAGAACTGTATCTTCATTTTTAAGAATGGTAGGTGCAGAAATGCCTTCTAACTCAGATAAAATTATTTGGGCTGAGCAAGGTAGATTACACGTAAAATATACAGGAGTAACATCAGGTGCAGCAGCAGGACAAGACGTAGCAACGTGGACAGTTCCAGCAGGGCAAATCGTACCAGGTCAGCAGCCACAAACGGGTGCAGCTGGAGGAATTGCAATAAGAATTGGTCACACTGTTATGATATCTGACTCTACGCCAGGTTCGACTTTCTCGAACAAAGCGATTGTTACAGCTGTTAACTATGCTAACAGAACATTTGACGTAGCTTATTATGAAGCTGGTGGTCAAACTATGGCAGCAGCAGTTGACTGTGATGTATTTATTTACGGTTCAGAATTTAGAAAAGGACAGGCTTCTATGCCAGAAACTTTAATCTCTGATGATTCTATATTCAACAATTCACCAATTATCTTAAAAGATACTTACAAAGTGAATGGTTCAGATATGGCTCAAATCGGATGGATTGAAGTAAGTGGTGAAGACGGAGCAAGTGGTTACCTATGGTACCTAAAGTCTGAGCACGACACAAGATTACGTTTTGACGATTACTTAGAAACAGCTATGGTGGAAGCAGTTCCAGCAGAAGCAGCATCAGGTGCTATTGCAGCAACTGGTATTGTAGGTAATAAAGGTTCAGAAGGTATCTTCCACGTAGTGGGAACTAGAGGAAATGTGTGGTCAGGTGGAAACCCAACTGTATTATCTGATTTCGATTCTATTATCGAAAGATTAGATAAGCAAGGTTCTATTGAAGAGAATGTATTATTCTTAAATAGACAATTTGGTTTTGACATTGATGATATGTTAGCTTCACAAAACTCTTATGGAAACGGTGGTTCTTCTTACGGTCTATTTGACAATGACGAAGAAATGGCGTTAAACTTAGGATTTAGAGGTTTCAGAAGAGGTTATGACTTTTACAAGTCTGACTGGAAATACCTAAATGACCCTACAATGAGAGGTGGACTAGTAGCAGGTGCAATTAATGGTTTAATGGTACCAGCAGGTTCAACTACTGTATATGACCAAATTTTAGGTAGAAATGCTAAGAGACCATTCTTACACGTTAGATATAGAGCTTCAGAAACTGAAGATAGAAGATATAAAACGTGGATTACTGGAGGAGCAGGAGGAGCAGCTACGTCTGATGTAGACGTAATGTCTGTTAACTTCTTATCTGAAAGATGTGTATGTACATTAGGTGCAAACAACTTCTTCTTATTCAAATCATAAGAAGTATATAAATAAAGGGAGGGGACTATCTCCTCCCTTATTTTTTAATCTAATTAAATTTAAATAAAATGAAAAATAAAAAACTTAAAAACGAGACTTATGTCTTGACGAACGGAGAATCTCCGTTATCTTATATGTTAGCGTCTCATCATAACAAAAGAAATACACTACTGTATTGGGATGAGGAAAAACAAGTTAATAGAGAACTTTGTTACGCTAAAAATCAAAAATCAATTTTTGCTGATGAACAAGATGGTAATAAAATTTTAGAGCCAATTGTTTTTGAAGATGGTATGTTAAATGTTCCGTCTACTAACCCTATGTTACAAATGTTTTTAGAGTTTCACCCAGGATTCAATAAAATATTTAGAAAAGTAAATACAGAAAGAGACGCAAGAGAAGATGTAGAAATATTAAATGCTCAAGTAGATGCGTTGGTGGAAGCTAGAAGTATGTCCATAACGCAAATGGAAAATGTAGGTAGAGTATTGTTTAATACCGATGTTAGTAAAATTTCTACAGCTGAATTAAAAAGAGACATATTGGTATTTGCAAAGAATGAGCCTGAAACATTTTTAGATGTTATAGGTGACCCTATGTTAAAATTAATGGCTAAAGTTCAAGCATTCTTTGATGATGGCCATTTAATGATGAAAAAACAAAATGTTCACTTTAACACAAAAACTAATAAAAAGAGAATGATGACTGTTCCTTTTGGAGAAAATAAAAATGAAATTATAGCTCATTATTTAAAATCTGATGATGGAATAGAAACATTAAAGTTTTTAGAAAAATTAAAGTAATCGATGTGCAGGCAACACATTTTAATAGGAAGAGAGACTGCTTAAAGTAGTCTCTTTTTTTTTGGTTATCTTTGTACTTTATTAACCTTAATTATATTATTATTATGGAAAAATTTTTAAGTATTCCTGTAACAAACGAAGGCAACCAACTAGTTTCTTGCAACGATGTTAAATGTGTAGAAATTGGTGACGAAAACGGAGCAAACTTAACAACACACGTAGCTATATTTTATGGCTCGGGTAAAGTAGTTGATATAACTTTTACACCTGCTGTTGCTGGTGGTAGTGTAGCTATGAGAACAAGTGTACAAGATGCACTAGAAGCAGCATTGTCTACTTCTTGGGTAAATGTAGCTTATGATTACCAACCAAGCGTAGTGTCAAACACTGCTGCAACAATGGTGTCAATTAGTGGTATAGATATATCGTAATTTATTAATCTTATTATTATTATTTATTATGGAAAAATTTTTAAAAGTAAATGTTGAAAGTGCTAGTGGGCCTACCCAACTAGTGTCTATTAAAGACTTAAAACTTATAGAGCAGCCAACCACTACAACAGTGACATTGGCATATGGAAGTGGCAAAGTTATAACTCTAACCTGGCCAAATGGCGAGTCAGAGCCTGCATTACTTAATTCAGTACAAGATGCAGTAAAAGAAGCTTTAGCTTTAGGATGGACAGAGGTAGCAGTACCTTATGTACCAAAGAAAGATGGGTATTTAACTGGATTAGCAATCGCATAAATGTATAAAGAAATGGAAAAATATTTAGAAGTAAATGTAGCTAAAGAAGTCGATAAAGGACAAGCTACATCAGATGGGACGGCTTCAGGAAATGGGCCTAACAAATTAAATGACTCAGGTGGAACTTTTACAGCTAGTGTAGCTGTTGGTGACTGGGTTTATGTATATGCAGTAAATGGTACGCCACAAGCGTCTCCACACTTGTATCAAGTAGCTGCTGTAACTAGCAACACAGAGCTTAGTTTAACACCAAGAGGTGCTACTGCTGGGCAAGGAACTGGAGTTGTAAACCAAGGTGATTATAAAATTTTCTCAAACACTGTAGGAAATAATCAAATGATATCTTGTTCGAACGTAGCATTAGTAGAAAACTTAGCTTCAAGTACAGCAAATATTTTATTTGATGTTCAATATGGTGGTGCATCAGGAATTAAATGTAGACTATTATATGGATACAGTGATACTGCGGCAGCTAATGAAGAAATGAGAAATGGGTTTCAATCAGCAATGGTTCAAGCGAATCAGCAAAACTGGCCAGAAGCTACCGCTGTATGGTTAGATAGAGAGAGCAATGCTGGAGTAAGCTCACCAATGTATAGAGTATTAGACATATTCAAAGTTTAATTAAACTCACTAAATTAGAAGAGGTTACAAAAAAAAGTAACCTCTTTTTTTTTACTTATCTTTGTAGAAAGAATACGCAATGATTAACTCTGTAAGAAATACTGTTTTAGCTATTTTAAATAAAAATAATTACGGATATATTTCTCCTAATGATTTTAATTTATACGCAAAACAAGCTCAGCTTGATTTGTTTGAAGATTTGTTTTATGAATATAATTATCAACTGATAAAAGAAAACGCAAGACAGTCTGGAACTGGTTATGCAAATATTTCTAAAGGTATAGTTGAAACTATAGATTTGTTTTCGGTTACTGCACCCTTAGCTCACGTAGCTAATAATACTTATACAATGCCAGTAAACTATTATTTAATAAACAAAGTATTGGCATATGATGCAGCTGGCACAACATTAACGGGAGAAGCAGAGCGTGTGAGTCACAGTAAAATTACTTTACTAAATTCATCTAACTTGACTGCACCTACCACTACTTATCCTGCGTATACTACAGAAGGACAAACATTAACAGTATTTCCTGCAACTATAAATGTAGCGGGACAATTACAAGCACAATATATCAGATACCCTCTTGACCCTCAGTGGACGTATTTAAATATTACAGGTGGTGAGCCTGTGTTTGACGCTTCATCTACTTCATATCAAAACTTTGAATTACCAAATGATTATGAGCCAGATTTAGTAAACAAAATATTACAATACGCAGGAGTATCGATTAGAGAATCAGCAGTAGTTCAATATGCAAATACAGCTGAAATTAATGATAACGCAAAAGAACAGTAATGCCATATTTAAACGGATATCAATATTATACGAATAGTAATACTAACCCTACAGATGCAAATTGGGGTTCGTATCAGTATGTGAGTTTGGCTGAAATAGTTAATAATTTTTTATTAATGTATAACGGCAATCATTCATTAGTTAATAATGAAGAAAGATATAAAATCTTATTTCACGCAAAACGTGCTATTCAAGAATTAAATTATGATGCGTTTAAAGAAATTAAAGCATTAGAATTAAATGTAGGTGAAACGTTAAGATTTATATTACCACCTGATTATGTAAACTGGGTTCGTATTTCAATGTTTAAAGATGGTGTGCTTAGACCATTAACTGAAAACATTCAAATAAATACAGCATCCGCCTATTTACAAGACAATGATTCAAATATATTGTTTGACCAAAATGGAGACATATTACAGCCTGAACATTCTACTTTAGATTTTGACAGAATAAAAGGTACAGACAAAACTATGTATTTAAATCAAGGACACGCCTTTGATGGATTAATGGGTTGGTGTTATAATGGATGCTGGTACTTTGATTTACCAATAGCAAGTCACTATGGATTAAATACTGAAACCGCTAATGCTAATCCAACTTTTAATATTGACAAAAAAGCAGGGGTAATAACATTTAGTTCTAATATAAAAGAAGAATTAGTTATAGTAGAATATATCTCTGATGGTATGGAGGGTGGTGTTGATTCAGAAGTAAGTGTAAATAAACTTTTTGAAGAATATGTGTATGCTTACATTCAGTACGCTATACTTAATGCAAAACAAGGTGTACAAGAATTTATAGTTAATCGTGCTAGAAAAAACAAATCAGCTTTATTGAGAAACGCTAAAATAAGAATGAGTAATATTCATCCAGGTCGTTTGTTAATGAATATGAGAGGTAAAGACAAGTGGATAAAATAAAATGGCTAAAACTACAAGAAATTTTATACAAGGCAGAATGAATAAAAGCGTTGATGAACGACTCGTTCCTCAAGGCGAATATATCCACGCACAAAATGTAAGACTAGGTTCTACTGAAAATTCTGAAATAGGTTCAGTTGAAAACTCAAAAGGAAATGAACTACTAGTTACCCCAAGATTTAATGGTACCGCACACGCTTGGCAATGTTTAGGTTGTTATGCCGACTCTGCAAATGAAACTATATATTGGTTTATACACGCTTCATTAACTGGTGTAGGTGCTACTTCAAAAATGGATATGATTGTTTCTTATAACACTCTTACCCAAGTAGAAACTAACCATATAGTTAGTATTGATGATGGAGGAGGAAGCAATACAACTTTAAATTTCAATCCAACGTATTTAATTAATGGAGTAAATAAGGTTGATAATTTGTTGTTTTTTACAGATAACTTTAACCCTCCTAGATTTATAGACGTTGATGCAAGATATGCACTACCTTCAGGTAATATAGATGGTTTTAACGCTGAAGATATTTTAGTTATAAAAAAACCTCCTGTTGCAGCTCCTACGTTAGAGTTGTTTGATACAGCTGAAGAAGAAACATATTTAGAAGAAAGATTTATTTGTTTTGCTTACAGATACAGATATGCAAACAATGAATACTCAGCTACGTCTCAATGGACTTTACCAGCTTTTACCCCACAAACTTTTAATTTAAGTTTAGAAAGCACATTGAATGAAGGAATGGTAAATCAATTTAATGCTTGTAGACTATCCTATAACACAGGTAGTTCTTTGGTAAAAGAAATACAAATATTATTTAAAGAATCAGATAGTAACACTATAAAAGTAATTGAATCTTTTAATAAGCAGGAATTAGGTTTTGGAGACAACAACATACAAACAGTTTTATTTGACAACAGTAAAATATTTACTATTCTTGCTGATTCTGAAATATTAAGATTATACGATAACGTTCCGTTATTAGCAAAAGCCCAAACAATAATGGGTAATCGTTTAATGTATGGAAATTATTATGAAGGTTATGATTTAGTCAACAGTGCTGGTAATAGCATTGTTTTTGATTATATCGCTGATTTAGTTTCTGTAGATATTCAACGCTCTGAATTAAATACGGCTACTACATCATCAAATTATAATATAGATTGTACTAGTGGTTCACCTGCTACAGTCAGTATTGGAAATTCATTATTAACTACACACTTGACTGATGACGGATTATCTACAGGAGAACCATTAGATTTAAAAGCTAACTCTATATTAGAAATTGAGATTGAATTTCAACACTCTGTTTACGGGGGAAATACTAGCGGTAGTTTTTCGGCTCCCACAACTACAACTCCACAAACTAACTTAACAATAAGTTTTGTTTTACCAAGAGATTATACAAGTGCGTTTGATTTAGGAACCAGTGAAGAATTTCTTGCATTTATGGGTAATCCTTTAAATATTCAAACAGTAGCAAATTGTGCGTCAGGTATTACTATGACAGATGAATTTAATTGTTCATTGCCAGCACAACAATCTGGTGCATCTGGGGGTAGTAATACAACCTTAAGTAAATGTTGGAGCGGAACTCAAGACTTATCTTGTAGCGGTAATACTACGAATCCGTTTTCTACGCAATTTGCCACGTTAGGTGTTTCAACTGACAACACTAGTTCTACATTCTTAGGTATTCAGCTTATGGCAATGGCTTACACAGATACTTGTCCTCAAACAGGTGGTAGTGTAGCGACACAAGTAGTTTATGAATATTATGAAATAGTTTTATCGCAAGCTTCTTTTCAAAGCACGGTTCGTACTAGCAGTTTAAAAAGTAACAGAAATTACGAAGCAGCAATAGTTTATATGGATGAATTTAATAGAAGTTCTACTCCTATCGTAAGTGCTTTTAATACGGTTGCCGTACCTTGCTCAGCAGCTGCTAACAAAAATTCTATAAAAATTACTATACCTTCTACAATGAGTCCGCCAAGTTGGGCTACTACTTATAAGTTTGTGATACAGCCTGATAGGTCTACATATCATACTATATACAGTAATTTGTTTTTTAAAGACCCGAATACAACACGAGTATGGTTTTTATTAGAAGGAGAAAATGCACAAAAAGTAGAAAAAGGAGATAGACTAATTGTAAAAAGAGATACAAATGGAGCAACAGGTAGTTGTGTATATACAACGGTATTAGAAAAAGAAGTTCAGATACAAGACTTTATTAAAATACCTATAGCAGGGACAAGCCCAGTTTTATATGAAAGTATACCACCAGGTGCGTATGTAGCTTTAACACCAACTAATTGGGCGGCAAATGTATCTGAAAACACAATTTATAATCCAGGGACAGCAGGTTTTAAAAGTGATTGTCAATTTTTACAAAACCCTTCTACCAATAGTTCCCGAGGCCCTGATGGGTATTATGTGTTTAGTGTAACCGACCCAACAGTTACTACACCATCCGCTGCTACCCCAGAATATCAGGATGTAGATATTCCACAAGGAAGTACTATTAATATGTCTTTTGAGTTTAAACGTAGAGGCCCAGGGGATGGAAATAGAAACTGCGAAAGAGTTATATATAATTTAGAATTAAAAAATCTAGTGTCTCAAAACAATTACGCTAACTTTTATGATTGGTTTATAGGAGATAATATTGAGTCTTTATTAAATACAGGAGCGTGGGAAGTAGGAGATAGTGGTGCTGATGGAAGCTTTCAACTTATAGATTACCCTACAACTGGTGAGCCAATTTTTTATGGAGGCGTTTCTGATTTATGTACAACAGTTGCAGCGGTTACAAACTCGTATGTTATGGGCGAGGCTGTCAAAGATTTTAAAATGATGTTTTTCCGTGTAAACAATCCTGCGGGAAATGTAAACGCTGATAATAGACTAGGTGTGGTTGTAAAGGGCGGTAGAGCTTGCGGTTCAAATGAAAACAGAAGAAGCTCTTTAAGAATGTCGGTTACAATATTTAAAAGTGAATCAACTGTAGTTTTTGAAACAGAACCTATTGATGCAGCTCCAGGTATATTCTTTGAAGGTTCACAAACATTTGATATTACTAATAACTTTCATATGTCGGGTACCGCACCTACAGACCAAAATCAAACTGCTACTTTACCAGCTATTATAAGTTTAGATTTTATGAATTGCTATTCATTTGGTAATGGAGTAGAAAGTTATAAGATAAGAGATTCAATAGAAGGTAAATCAATTCAGTTAGGTAATCGTGTTTATGGTGCTAGCGAACAAATATACAAAAGAGCTCATCGATTTGCAGATATAACATATAGTGGTATATATCTGGATGAGTCAAACATTAATAAACTAAACGAGTTTAATCTTGGGCTAGTAAACTTTAAACAACTAGAAGATATATATGGGCCTGTTGAAGTAATTTCAGGTAGAAAAACAGACGTTTTAACTTTGCAAGAAGATAAAGTATCTTATGTGTTAGCTGGTAAAAATTTATTATCTGACGCAGCTGGGGGTAGTGCTCTTACTTCTGTTCCTGAAGTTTTAGGAACTCAAATAGCTAGAATAGAAAAGTATGGAATAAGCAGCAACCCAGAAAGTTATACTGAGTGGGGAGCTGATAAGTTTTTTACTGATGCTAAAAGAGGAGCAGTAATACAATTAAAAGGACAAGCAGCTCGAGATGAAAATTTAGGAGTTATATCCGAAGTTGGAATGCGTGGATATTTTAGAGATTTATTTAATGAATCATTTAATTACCAAAAAATAGGTGGTTTTGACCCTTATATGAATGAGTATGTATTGAGCTTTAATACTAATCAGTTACCGCTAGAGGATATATGTTATTCGTGTGGTGTATCACAAACTTTCACAGTAGTCCAAGGAACACCGCAAACTTTCTGTTTTACATTAACAGAAGTCGGTGGTAATGCTAGATTAAATTATGCGTTTGGTGACGGTAGTGGTAGTACTACAACTATAACTGCAAATTGGACAGATGCAGCAGGTAATGCTGCAAGTGCCACAAGTGGTGCTGTAAATACAGACGGCTTTATTACAGTATTAAGAGACATTCCTACTATAACTAGAGTTGATGTAACTGTTACACAAACTACAGGTAATCAGATTGTAACTTTAACACAAGATTGTCCACTAGCTGCCACATTAAAGGTGGTACAAATTACTTTGACACAACCAAGCGAGGTAGGGCAATCAATATACAATCAATATTACTGGCAAAGATTTGCTAACCCACAGCCAGCTATTCCTACAACAGTAACACCACAGTATACTTCTGCAACTACTTCTAATTTTATTACGTTTGCATCTGGTGTGTCTGCTCCTACAGTTAGTCAATATCAAATAACTACAGGTTTAACAGGTACAGGTGAGTTTCCTCCAAGTAACGCTTATGTAGCAATACAGTCTAACAAACTCGCTCCATCTGATTTTGTTTTTTCTCCTACACTAGACTCGTTTAGATATTTAGAAAGTAACACATTATATCAAAATAATGCAACAGACATTAATGCATTGTTAGTGGCGGCTAGCACTACAAATGTCCAAACAGTAACAGCAGGTGAATTGTATAGAGGGCAATTTGCAAGAACGCAAAATGCAACTTATTTATATTTGATATGGGATTACCGAAGCATACAAGCTCAGCAATATAGGTTTGCAACAGGTACAGCTAATCCAAGTGTTGACAAGTTTAATGCTTGTTGTATTAATCCACTTCAATCTTTCTTCCCTAATGGAAGCACACTATCTTCTTCGTCAGTAGTATATCAAAATCTACAACAAACTGTTCCTGCATCAGATGGATATTACAGTGATGGCAGTGTGGTAAGATTACAAAAATTATCTGTTTTACAACCACAAGATAATTGTTTCTGTGGTGTAGTGTGTAGTAGTAACAAATTTATATTTTGGAGAGGTGCGGTGCTAAGAGTTAACAAAGCTGTTCATACATTAGGAACAGCTACTGGTGCAATAGAAATAATTTTGGCTCCGTGGAATGTGCCAATAGGTATTCAGGTTCAATACAATGGAATAAACTATAACAAATGGTATTCTATACAATACGGTGAATTATATCCAAACAGTATTAACACCCCAGTATATTTAGGTGCAACAGGATATGGAACATTACCTATAGCTGGCACATATCAAGTAGCTGAATTAAGTAATACGTATCAATTTGTAGATATTCCAGGAGATACAGACTACGTGACAGTAGGCCCTGGCTCAATAAGACTTACAGCTCTTAATCCTAATGAATGTAGATTAGTAGTTCCAAAACCTGGTTCAACGGTAAATGAAATAAAAATAACTGTATTTAATTTAATAAGCCATAATGAATCTTTAGATAAATTTTATAAAGTAAATTGTCCTACGAATTTTACAGCACACCCTGCAAGTGCTATCACAAGAAGTACAGATACAGCAGCGTGTTTAGATTCAAAAACAATTAACATATACATAAGACCAGGTACTAGTATAGGTGTAAACTCACAGATATACGCAAATGAATTTGGAGATTTAGCGGTTAACACCGACCCTACTTCACCAGGTTATGCTAACAGATTATATAGTGCAGGTGGTTGGATTAGAATTGACCAAGGTGGTTCGCCAGGTAATTATACTGCAATACAGTTGAGTGATGACAGTATGGTAATAGCAGCAAATACTAACTGTCCAATTTAAACTTTAAAAAATAAAATTATGTCAGTAACATTTAGTGCCCAAACCGTAACATATAGCGAATCAGTAACTGGTTGGCCATCTTTCTATACTTTTATACCAGAAAAAATAGTTGGTATGAATGGCTTTTTATATACTTTTAAAAATGGCAGACTGTATAGACACAACTCAAATGTATCAAATAGAAATACTTATTATGGTGTGTTCGGGCCTTCTATAATGAAATCTGTTTTTAATGAAGCTCCATTAGAAAACAAAGTATTTAAAACTATTGGAATTCAATCAGATGATGCTTGGTCTGTAACAATGACTTCAGATATACAAACAACAGGTTTTATTAGTGGTAACACTAATGCTGGACAAGACAACTTCTTTGTGCAAAAAGAAGGTGAATGGTTTGCTTTTTTAAGAAACAATGAAGCCAATCCTTTATCAGGAGATTTTCCTTTACGTTCAGTTCAAGGTATTGGAGTGCAAAGAATCAGAACAGGAGTAGGAACTAACAACTGTGTCTTAACATTTCCAACAGATATAGCTCTTGATTCTATGATAAATCAAGGCGACTTTTTATACTACGCTGTTGCACCGTTTACTGGAACTAACACCCCTATAGGAGGCGGTGAAATTTTACAAGTAGATTTTGGTAACAATTTTATACAAATAAATAATACTGGTGGAGGCACTACTGCTCTACCCGCATCTGGTATAGAAGCATATATAATGTACATTAAAAACCCTATAGCTGAGTCTCACGGTATTTTAGGACATTACGCTGAATTTATACTTACAAACGAAAACACTTCATCAGTAGAGCTCTTTGCAGTTGATTCGGACGTTATGAAAAGTTTCCCTTAAAATTAGTATCTTTGTGATAATTATTTAGATGAGTAATAAAGAAACTTTGATAGCTGAACAAGTTTTAGGAGGCATTCCTCAACTCACTGGAGTTATGTGGGATAAAATAAAAACATTTCAGCAACGGTTAAACACTCTTGAAGGGTGTATGAATCACGAAGCGGGCACAGAACAAAGCGAAGAATTGAAAAACAATCTTCCTTTGAAGCAGCATCTGGAAGGTGGTTTGTATACAAGAGAAATATTTATGCCAAAAGGTGCGGTTGTTGTTAGTATGATACATAAACAAAACCATCCATCTTTTGTTTTAAAAGGGGTGGTTTCTTATTTAGACGATAAAGGTGTTGTGAGGACAGTAACAGGCCCTCATAAAATTTTTACAAAAATAGGTACTCAAAGAGTATTGTACATACACGAAGATACCACTTGGTGTTGTGTATATAAAACTAATGCTAAAACTTTTGTTGAAGCTGAAGCAGATGTTTATACAAATGATTATAACGACCTTCCTAAAAAGGTTATAAAAGAAATAAAGAAAATATGGCAGGAGCAGCAACAGCAATTATTGCAGGAGTCGGTTTAGTTTTGTCAGCCACTGGTATGGCAATGAATTTCTCAGCAGCATCTAGGGCTAGAAGAGCTCAAGCAGATGCTGAATATGACGCAGCTAACGCTATGAAAAAAGCTAGAGAAAGATTAAATGTAAATTTTTATGAGAACCTAGCTATTAACAAAGAAGCATATGAACTTGAAAGAGAAGCATTGCTATCTGCGGGAGCACAAGCAACTGCGGCAGGTGCAGAGAGCGAAAGGGGTGCGGCAGCTGTTGCTGGTAGAGTATTAGCAGCACAAAATCAAGCACAAGCAAAACAAAGAGTAGCTATGAGCAAAGAACAAAAAGCTTTAGATGCTATGATAGCTAAAGAAGATTCCAGATTACGTGATGTAAATGTACAGTTAGATTTAGAAGAAGTTGCTGGTGCACAAGCCGCAGCAGGTAGAGCAGAACAACAAGCGGGACAATATCAAGCGGCAGCGGTGCAAGGAGCTTTAGATACAGCTAAAGCTGGCTTAACATTTGGTGATGCACTAGGTCAAGCAAAAGCAGCAAGAGGTGGAGATTTTGCAGAAATAGGTTCAAGGTTTGATAGTAAACAAGGAATATTTAGAAGAAAAGATGCTCCAGGAGATTTAGCTTCTAATTTGCAAGGTTTTTCTCAAAGTGAAGCAGGAAAAAATTTAGGGTTTGGAGACACTGATTTTACAAGCACATTGGAAATAGCAGACAGACCTGCTATAAACCCTGAAACAAATCAATCTCAACTAACAGGGCAAGCAGCAATGCAAGAAGCATTACTAAAGCAACTAGGCCCACAAGGAGTAAAAGAATTTGAAAAATATTTAAAGCAACAAGCCAGAGGAGTTATGGATGGTCAAGACATAGTAGACCAATCGACATCATTAGGAGCAGTAGGATTTACCGATGGTATGTTTGCATAAAATTTAATTAGTATGGCAAAAACTTATTACGGATATGCACAGAGAGAAGTAGCGGAAGGAGTAGACTGGAGCGGTGTCGCTCGTAAGTTTACTAATATGCTCGAAGATGAAGTAAAGTTAAGAGAGGAAAGACAAGGTGCATTAGACAAAGCCGACAGTGATTTAGCTACATTACTACAAACTTCTCCAAACGGCCAGACTGAAGAACTTCATAATTATATGTTAGACTTTGCAAACAATGCGTCTAATTACCAGTTAATGCTTAAGCGTTCTGTAGATGCTGGTAATATGAGCAGAAAACAATACACGCAAGGCATAAACAATTTAATGGCAGGTACCAACCAAGCTATTACTATGGTTAATAAATATAACGAAGTTCTTAAGAACAGAGAGGAAAAAATCAAAAACGGTACTATGTCCGCTAAAATGTTATATGAAACTGAACTAATACAAGGTTTTAATGATTTTAGTAATACCGCTCTATATATAGACCCAATCACATTTAAAGTATCACAAGGAAAAACAGTTACCAAAAACGGTGTTAGAACTATGTCTAGTAACACAGGAGACTTTAGGCCTATCAGCACAATGCTGAGCTGGATGGGTGAAGACTATGATAAGTTTGATATGAGTGCTGCTGTTACAGATATAGCTGGAAATATGGCTACAACATATGAACAGATAGTTAATAAGGGGGGTGAAGGCGAGGTAGATGATGTGCGTTTAAATGCACAGTACGAAAAAGCTTTAGATAATTATGTTAACTCATATATCGCTGACCCTAGAAATGTAGCTAGTATATTAGCTGATTATAGTGGTGTATCTCCAGATGGTGTAGCTTGGGAGTTTACAACAGACAAAAACCTAAAAGACAAAGAAAATTTTATTTACATACAGCCAAACAAAAAAGGTGGGTACGATATAGATTTAGATTCTAAACACGGTAAGAGATTACAAGAATTAGCTGGAGAATATTTAAAAGCTTCTGTAGATGTTAAGCTGCCAAGAAAAGTATCAGCACAAACAACAAGTGGTAAATTTGATAAAGACTATGCTGCCTATGTAAGCGAGCTTAGTATGGATACTCGTAGTGCTGCAAACTGGATGACTCTGCAAAACGCAGAAAATTTAGAGCAATGGACTTCAGCTAAAAACTTCTGGTTAGGAAAACAAATCAAATCTGGAAACGACTTTGTTACTATTGCTGACATTAAAATTAACGATAATAACGATGGTATTGAGTTAGTAATAAACCAAAAAGAAGGTGGTCAAAAAACTATACCTGCAAGTTTTGGTAGTAACCAGGCGTGGTTAAACCAAGGAGCTGGAGGAGTCTTACAAGGTATTAACGTAGATGGTATTTCAGTAAGCAAACCATTCCAACCTTTTATGGCGGGTAGTAGAGCAATAGGAGAAAACAATGTTCCTGTAAACTGGTCTACTCAAGGAGTTACTAATCAAGGTATAAACTATGAAAACTTAGAAGTAGTTACTAAAGGTGGTGGTACTGAAGACGAACAAGTAGGTAGTGCATTAGATTTAATTAATGTAACTACATATGATTCAGCTGATGATGTTATTAGCGTAGTAAATACTATCTTTAATTCAACACCTGCTAACAACCGACAAATGTTATCAGACGTAAGTTTATCACCAGTAGAGTTTAAGGGTACAGAATACGCAGAAATATATTACCCTGCATTTATGTCGGCACCTATATATATTAATTCAGAAGAAGTAAACCCTAACACGCTTAATGCTATTATGAAACAACTATATGATGCGTCTGCAAAACAAGAATTTTTAAGACCTAATGATTTCAAAGGTGTCTTAGGTGATGAGTGGGTTAATCAAGAAACCATTATGACTGATAGAATTAAAAAGGGTGAAATTCCGAAATCAGGAAGAAATCAAAACCCAGTAACTTGGAATGGTGGTGATGGTAGATTAGAAATAACTAATAGAATTCAAAAAGAAAACCCGTTAGTACCAAAAGATATAGAGATAGCTGGATATGTAATTGGTGAAAAACCAAACCCTCAAAAAATTAAAGAAGCTAATCCTAATTCTTCGTTTACAGAAATTATTAATTTAGTAAAACAAGCAGAAGAACATTATAAATTATATGGTAATAAATAATTTACGCTATGGAAGAGTTAAATTTTTCTAACGTATATGAGGTATTAGAATCACCTGATATGTTCACTTCTCCTGAACAACTGACGGAGTTTTTTGGGAGTGATTACACTTCTGAAGACGTGTACTCTGTTGTAAACAAGGATATCTTTCCAACCCTACAATCTTTCCAAGAGTTTTTTGAATTACCTATGACTAATCCAGCAGGTGAGGAAATGGACTTTTCAGAAGAAGACAGAGGCCCTAGTGGAGTTATAGATTGGTTTACAGCGACTACTAAAAAGTTGTTAGGTAAAGACCCTGAGTCACAAAGAGATTTTAAGAATCAAGAAGCAAAAGGTGAACAGTATCTAGATGAGGCAGGATATCAAGTTGTTGATGGGGAAATAGTATACAAGCCTGATGAAGCTCCAGAGATAGCTACGATGGATATGCGTCAACAACCCACAACGCCTAAGAAAAAAAAAACAAAAGCCGAGGTTGCTCAAGACTTAAGAAATTCTTTAGAAATAAAATATGACCCAGCAGATTATATTAAAAACTATCCTGCACCTAACGACCAAACTGTAAACCCAGAAGGTAACCCTAAATTTGAAACAATGGAAGAGTACCAAGCTTTCATTGAGGAAGAAGTAAATAAAGGAGTAAATACAATTATATTTAGTGCTGGAGAAAAAGGTGAAGAAATATTTGCTTTTGACCCTAACAGTGATGAAGCATTACAAAGTAATTTAAGCACGGTTGTAAACCGAATAGGGTTTACTGCAACTGAAAGTCCTCTTGCATTAAAAAATTACCAAGACAACTATCAAAAAGATTTACGAGCAGCTATATCTAAATACGGTTTTCTTGTAGAGAAACCAATATCTTATGATACTGGCACGGGTAGTGTTAGTGAATTTTTAGACCCTTCATCAATAACTCTCGATAATTTAAAAAAAGAACTTGAGGGTAAAAGAGAAACTATCGCTACAAAAAACCCTGGGAAATATTTAACCATTACTTCTTTAGATGGAAACGACCAGTTTAATTTAAACATAGTAGACCCAACCGATGAAGAATTAAAACTTTTTACACAGTTTGTAAATGATAAATCTCGTTTTCCTAGCGAACCCAACCCTGATGAAAGCAATATTGCTAAAGCATTAGATGTTAAAGAATCTAGAACAGGTGCACGTTTTAACTTAGAGACAGGAGATTATTCTTCAGTCAATATGATTAGTGTTGAAATAGACGGTAAGTATTATGCTATGCCTTCACTATATCCTAAAGACCCTAACATACAGTCTACTTATTCTGATAGATGGATTGAGTTCGACCCTGAAACTCAACTAGAAGAAATAATACAAATGGCTAATGAACGAGGAGAAAAGTATGCTTTTGAAACACAAGAAGAAGCAGAAGCTTTTGCAGCGGGGTCTTGGAAAGATTACAATACGGTAGATTTAGAAAAAGAAAGATTCTTTCAAGCCAATGGTTTTGAAGATTATGATGGTATGATGGAGGCAGTCAACGACTATGATGCTATAAGAGACGAAATAATGTTAATCAATGAAATTCAAGGAATTTCCGATACACCACAGTTTGAAAAAAGACTTGCCAGAGGTTTGGGAGTAAGTGAAAAAGAAATAGTTACTAATCGAGATGGTGTTGCTATAGGAGGCCAAGTAGCACTTGACCCAGAAACTAAAATAACTATAGGTTATTTTGATAGATATAAATTCAAAATGTTTACAGGAGATGCACCTCTCGGTTCTAATTTTACGAAAATTTATGGAGGAGAAGAATTAACTGTTGACGAAGCCACGGTTGCTCGATACCCAAAACTTTTTAATTCTGACGGAACAATGAAAGCTGAGTGGAGAGACAGAAAGCTGGAGCTTGAAAGAATGAGAGACAATCTTTACAACATAACACAAGATGAAAAGTTTCAAGAAGTTAGTTTACAATGGGACTTAGAAGCAGCAAAGAGAAGAGAAGCATATACTTTAGATGCAGTTAAAACAAATAGAAATGCTGATATGGGGTTAAAAGCTCTTGACCAGTACAGCATAGAAATGTTTGGTGTAACGTCAAAAGAATTAGAAAACTATAGATTAAATAATCTTGAAAATTTAAACGAACAACAATTAGAAATAATAGATTACATAGCATTAGCTAAAGGAGAATTAGATACTCAAAAAATTTATGCAGCAGACCAGTATGTAGTAAGTCAAACATATTTAGATTCTAAATCAATTAAAGAAGCACAGGGTATAGTGCTTGAAGGTTTTTGGCCTCAAGTAAAAAATGAATGGGTAACCCGTGGTGAAAGAGGTAAGGCCGCAGAATTAATACTGGCTATGTCTTTATTTGGTGACGACCCTACAAAAATACAAGAAATAAACGGTATGAGTAGGGAAGAAGTAGCAAAGGAGATTGCGAAGTATTTAGAAAACTCTGTTACTAAAAGCCAAGGTATGAGCAAAGAAATGCTTGAATGGAATAAAGCAAAAGGCTGGACAGAAACAATGGATGTGTTTATGGATAATCCTCTGGATATGTCTGTTTCATTAGCAGCTGGTTCTTTTTCAGAAATGTTACCCTACGGTTTAAAAATTATCCCAGGGTTTGGTATTATAGGGGGTGCACTAGGTTTTGAAGAATCTTTATACAGACGTAAAGGAAGAAGAACACGTGGTCAAACTACAGGACAAAGAGTTATTGGCGGTGGTGGTAAAGCTAAATTTCTTAGAGAAAATGCTGACTTAGTTTACGGAACTTTATCAGGAACTGTAAAAGGAACAATGCTTGGAGGTTCTGCTACAATATTAGCAATGGAATACTCAAACGCTGTGTTTGAAGCAGCCACTCTCAATGGCTATGATATATTTGACGCAGAAGAAATGTTGATGGCCCTCAATGACCCAAATGTTTGGAATGAAGGAAGAGACGTGGGATTAGCTAGAGGTATACCTATTGCTGTTGTAGACTATTTAACTGCACGTACAGCAGGTAAAATATTCTTAGGTTCTAGAGGTATGGGTAATACCAGAGCAGAAGCGTGGAGAGGAGCTGGTTTGTTAGTAGCTGAAAGAGCTATTGTTGACCCAGGAGGTGAAGCTTATGGTGAATACCTAGCACAATCTGCTAATGCATTACTGAACAGTAAGCCATTTAAAGCAGATGAAATAGCTCTTGAAGCTATAGGTGCGTTTGGAAGTAACACCAGTAACGCTGTGATGAATCTAACATTAACTGCTTTAAAAAACCAACACATTTTAAAAGCAGACCAAATGACTAACACTGATTACTTTTCAGGGTCTACATTCAATAATGAGCAGACTACTAACTGGGCAAACAATATGCGTAAGCTTGGTTATATAGATGGTAATACAGAAGAAAAAATCCAAAAGAATATAGGATATAAAAGAGATGCACAGTTGTTATTAGGCCTAGGTGAAAAAGGTGTAGCAAGCACAGAGTTGTTACCTGTACAAACTAAAATGATGGATGTGTTAAAAGCTAAAGACCAGCTATCACAGAATGAACTAACGAAACAACTATTTGGAAAAAGCATTAGAGTATTAAATCAAGAACTAGGCAACCTTGCTACTGCCAAAACCATAGTCGATAATGAAGAAAGTGAAGAAGCAGCTAAAATTGTCAATGAAGTTTTAGGAAAAACAGCAGCAAGTCCTGGAGATTTACAATTAAGCCAAAGTCCAATAGCAGATTTATTTACAAACGACCAAACATTTAATACACAAGAAATAGCATTTGATAAAGTTGCTTTAGAAGACATAAAAGAAAAGAGAATTCCTGGTGGTACTACACGTGATGTATATGATATTGGTAACAACAGAGTTATTAAGATTGCAAAGAACCCTAGAGGATTACAACAAAACAATTCATTAAATTACGGTGATGTAAATATACTAGGGCCTTTTGTTCCAGAAATATTTGAAAGAGGAGAGGATTATGTAGTTGTAGAAAATGTACCTCGAAATGATAGAGCTGTAAGAGAATATTTAAAACCTCTGCAAAAGTTTTCACAAACAGATTTTGACAATAGAGGGAGAGAGATACAAGAGGTAATGGAAGAACTGGGATTGTCTGATTTCTTTAATTACGATGTTTTATGGAATGATTTTAAGTCTAGAAGAAATTGGGGTCAAAGAGAAAACGGAGAGTTTGTATTAGTAGATGAAGGTGCTTTAAATAAAAATGTAACAAGTACGTCAGAAGTACCCGCTTGGGCTAGAGAAGATTGGGAGAATATTAAAAGAAGAAGAAGAGGTGAAGGCGGAGTTCAACTAAGCCAGACTGTTGCTCCTTTAGAAAACACACTAATAGAATATCAGTACGACAAAGAGACTGGCTTCTTCCCGTCCACTATTGATAATGTTCAGAAGCTTGAAAGTGTCCTTGAAAAATATGGCTATGATTTAATTCAAACACAAAGAGAAACAGGTGAACAAGCTGGATACTATTTAGCACCTGTAGGTTCCAGAATAAAACAAGACCCATTCAAAGGTAAAGAATTAACTAGGGTTCAAAGAGAAGAACCAGAAGCAGACCCACAAACACGTCAGGAGCTTGTACAGCTACTTAATAAAGCGTTCCCTGGTGTTGAGGTGTTTGATGACCAACAAGAGTTTGAAAAGTCCTTAAACGACCCAGGAGTAGTTAAAAGAACAACTAAGGATGGTTATGTAGCTTATGGAGCTACACGTGATGGTAAGGTATATTTAAACCCTGATGATAAAACATTAGAACTGCCTATACACGAGTTTGGACATATATATCTAGATTATTTAAAATCAAAAGAATCTGGAGCCAAAGGAACTGCATTATATAAAAGAGGTTTACAATTAATTACTTCCACAAAAGAAGGAGAAGACATATACAATGAGCAGGTAAAAATATATGGTGAAGGAGACCAAGCTAGAGAGGAAGCATTAGTTATTTATATTGCACAAGAAGGAGCAAAGAAAACTAGAGACGCAGAAAAACAAACCAAAAGTAAATTATATAAGTGGTATGAAGCGTTAATGAACTTTATTAAAAACGCTTATTTAAAAGCTAAAGACTTTTTTAAATCACCAACATTTGCAGATGATATAAAAGGAATGTCTTTAACTGACTTTGTTAATATGGCGTTAGGAGATTTATTAGGAGGTGAAGTTGTAGTAGAAGATGTTATTGTAGATGAAACAGGACAAACTCAATTAGCATTGTCTCAACAAAAACAAGTCCCACGTGGAAGCAATATGGTTGAAGTTGTAACAGAAGCTAGAGAGCTAGGCATATCAGATGACCAAATAAAAGCTGTGTTAGTCGAAAGAGTAAATCGTGGTGAAAATATAGGCGTGCGTGGAGAAGAAAGGTTTACTCGTCAAGATATAGATGAAGCATTAACAGCGTTGCCTACAGAAATAGTATCACTACCAACTGCATTTAGAAATATAGATGGCGGGTTCTTTAGAGGTATGGCTTTATTTACTGAAGTGCAAAACATTGTAAACAAAGCTATCGGTGTTGGTACTACAACAGAAGTAAGAAAAAAGCATATAGACTCTGTAAAGAAAAGATTTCCTAAAGCAACTAAAGGTAAATCTAACACACAAATATTAAGATTATTTCCAATAGATGAGTCTGTATTAGAAGGTTTAAAATCACCAGCAGAAATACGTAAGATAGGTTTAGACGCATTGAAAGCCAGTCCTATTTATGCTGCTCAATCTCCTGAGGTTCAAGAACAATTAGTGGTTGATTACGACAAAGAGTTAGGTATAAGAGCAAACAGAAATGTACAAGCTGAAGTAAACAAAATAAAAAATACTTTACGTGCTAGAAAACAAGCAGCTAAAGATATTGCAACAGTAAAAAAAGATTTAGCAAAATTAATTAATCTAATATTTCCTAAGACTGACCTAGTAAACAGAAGTGATTTAACCTATATGAATAATCGTATAGCTGCAATAAATCAAAAAAATCAACTAGCTGAAATAGAAAATGTATTAAACCGTATAAGTAAGGTTGAAGACAGAATTAAAGATAATTTAATTTCTAAAATAAAAAAGCTAATTGAAACCCAAGCTAAAACAAATGTAACAGTAACAGGAAAAACTAGAAGGGGTGCACAAATAGATGTTACTACAAAAGAATTTTTTGTAGCAGCAAGAGCTTTATTAAACAATTTAGATACACCACAAGGGCGTGAGTTGTTCGCAAAAGAAATGAATGATTTAGCGGGCTTAGAAAACACCATATCAAAACTTAGAGACAAAGAAAACAAAACAAGAGAGGATAGAGAGTTGATTGCTAGAGCTGATGCTTTTGCAGTTTTAGGTAATCTACCAGCAATGAATTTAGCTGAAGTAGAACAATTGTTTGATGATTTAAAAAACAAACGACAACTAGGTAGAAGCTTATACCAAGCTGAGCAGGAGGAAAGAAGAAAAGAACTGGAAAAATTAGAAAAGGAAGCAGACGAACAAATTAAAAAAACAAACAAAGATTTATTTTTAGAAGATGGTACCCCAAAGAATTTAGACACACTAAACAGTGAAGGGAGAAACGCTTTATTAGAATATAAAAGAAGCGGCTTCCTTGGTTCTATGGAAAAACTAAGAAACAATTTTTTAAGTTTTAATAATTATAAAGTAGTGTTGCAGCAAATGCGTTTAAATGCATATGACTCTTTAGCAATGGGACACCTTTTCTACGCAGCATTAGACAATCGAAACGGAAAATTTTTACTTAATAATATTTACTACAGATTAGCAGATGCTGAAGAAAATTATAACTCTATCTACTTTGATTTTTATGATAGGTTAACCGAGATAGCTGATGAAGTTCTAGGGAAAAAGAAATACAGAAACCTTATTGCAGAGAAGCTTGGTTTAAATATGGCTGAAGTAAACGCCTATCAATATATTTCTGCTTTAGCAGATGATGGTAGAACCATACAGATTGAAGGAGTAAATACACAACGAAACTTAGTAACGGGAAGCACAGCTATAACTACAAGCGAAGCTATGCGTATTTATGCATTATGGAAAAACCCTGAAAGTAAAATTATCTTAGAGAACGATGGGTTCACACAGGAAAAAATAGATAAGCTAGAAAAATTTATAGGCAAAGACCTTACTACTTATGTTGATAAAGTAATAGATTTTTTAACTGATGAAGTGTACCCAGTGGTAAATGCAAAACACAGAGAAATATATGGAGTTAATTTGCCTTTTAGAGAGTTGTATTTCCCAAGAGCTACACAACCTATTGTAGGAGATAGTAAAAGCTATGCGTTTGACGTTGACTCCACAGCTAATTTAAATGCAATTCGTTCTATGCTGCCTGGCAGTTTATCTGAAACCGCTAGTCCAAACAATCTTAGAATGATACTAACCGATATGAATTTTTTCAACGTGTTAGACAACTATATAGATGATGTAGCAAGATGGACGGGATATGCTACTGACGTAAAAATTATTGAAGGAATCATCGCTATGCCTTCCGTAAATGCATTGCTTTCTACAAGTGGTATGAAAGATATGGTTATCTATAATATAAATGTAGCTATTGACCCTTCAGGTAAAACTAGAGGCCCTAATAAAACCAAATGGGTTTCTGCAAATGTAAACATTATTACAAGTTATTTCTTGGCTTTACACCCTATGCAGTTGTTTAAGCAAGCTTCTTCGGTTGTATTAGCTTACCCTTTATATAACAATCCTAAATTTCAAATATTTAAAAAAACCAGAAAAGCAGGAGACCCAATCTTTACTGGTGCAGGTATTAAAAACATAGCTACTGATGTTGTTACATTACTATATGATGTAGCTGCAACGGGTCTTAACGAACCTCCTAATATAGCGGCCTTTATGACTCAAGTAGTTAAAGAGTTTTCTCCAGGCAACTATCAAAAAAACAAAGAGCTAGCTAAAAAAATATCTGCTACGTTTAGAAAAAGAAATTTTGAAGCAACAGATGGAAACATATATGCACTCTATACAGGTAGGGAACCAGCTGATTTAATGGATAGTTCACCTGAAGGGATTAACAGAAGAAAACTAAGTCAAAGCTATGAAATTGTAAAAAAGACTTTTGGTTACTTCACTTCAGAAGGAGACTTGGCTGGTGCTATGGGTTATATTATAGTATACAAAAATATGTTAGCTAATGGCTTTACTCACGAGGAAGCTTTAAGAGTATTTAATGATTACAACTTAACAAACCAATCAAGAAGAGGTGTAGACAAACCAGGTATACAAACACAGAAAAGTGGTCTATCACAAGTGTTTACTGCTTTTACAACAACACCACTTCAAATATTAAGTAATTCTTTCTTGAGCTTTATGAATGTAATGAAAGACTTTTTTAAAAACAAAACTCCAGAAATGAAAGATATCAATACGTTTTTGTGGGTAGGCTTTATTGGTACTATGTTTTTCAAAGCAGTTAGTTCTATCTGGTTGTTGCTGCTAGGGAAAGATGAAGACAGAGAAAAGTTTTGGCAAGAAGTTCTTAAATGGCACGGTATACAAGCTATGATTGACGCTATACCAATAATGAATGAAACAGTATCAGCTTTCAAAAACGAAGTAGAAGGAACGCCTTACAAAAAAGGAAAAGACTCAACTACGTTCCCGTCAGTTGAGTACGCAGAAGAGCTTGGTAAATGGATTAGAAATGAGGAAAATAGAACTTTCTGGCAGCAATTACTCAAAGGACTATATGAATTTGTTCAGTTTAAAACAGGGGTTCAGTTAGATATTTTAGAATATCCATTGAAGCAAGCAGTAGAGGGAGAGAACCATTGGGTGTATGATTTCCTACGAATGATGCGTGTACCTAAAAGTCAAATACCAAAACGTTTCTTGCCGCCTGATAAAACTAAAAAGAGAAAGAAAAAAACTTATAAGAAAAAAAGAACTAGACAATTATAACTATGCCATTTACTAAGATAGGAAAGAACAAATATAAAAGTCCAAGTGGAAGAATCTTTACAGAAAAACAAGTGAAGTTATATTATGCTACAGATGGCTTCAAAAACAAAAGACCCAAGCGTGGCGATTTCAAAAGGTCTTAAAAGTAATGTGTTAGTCTAGCTACCTGACCACTTTCATTGTGGTGTATAAAACCCTCACAAGCTTTAGGAGTTCCAGTAAAACCTTTACGACTGTGCCAGCTGTCCGTACCACTTGGAGACCGCATATATTCTACGCTAACACCTATAAAGTCTTTTCCGTCTAACCATTTGTGTTTTACTTTATGATGAATGTGGTGTAGGTACCAATACCTATGAGTCGTAGACGACCAATCTTTAGGGTTCTCTTGTGCCATAAGCAAAGGCAGTGCGTCCATCTTTGCACCATCACCGTGCTCTAAACCTATGAGGTTAGTGCCATACTTATAATACTTTCTGTGGGCTACCCCTATATCAAATTTCACGTCTTCAGCTTTTCTAAACCAACTCTTCAAGGTGTGTGCTAGATGAAAACCCGATTGGTAATCGTGATTACTCATACTATGCAGGACATCTACGGGTGCTACTTGTCTGAGCAACTCTATACATTTTACATATAACATTAAAGCTATTTCGTAATGCTCCCACCATTTACCATCTGTGTCTTGATAAGTTCCTTTTGTAGTTGTACTGTATACGTTATCAATATGAAGGATATCATTGCCTATACAAAACAAAACTCGGTCAATGTCAAAACCAGTTGACTTGTTTATTAGACCTATTACTCCTTCTATTACTCTACTTACTGCTGTTTCACAATCATATTTTTCTCCAGTTTCTAGCTCACTGGCATACTTTCCAATATGTATGTCTGCTGGATTAACAATCAACAGATGGTCTCCTGATGGAATTTCGATGGGTTCATAGCTAGGCGAATAAGTTTCGATAAAGCTGTTTACTTTATCCCATATTTGATTTTCTTCTAGCCCTATGTTTTCTTTAGTAACTACGGAGAATCTATAATCTCCACTTCCGCTTTGCCAATGTTTTACACTGACTACATCTTTTTTGTTGATGCCTCTTTCTTTTAAGTGTATGTCAAGTGCGGAATTATTATTTATGTTATCTACAACGGTTGCTCTTCTCTGTAGAATTAAATCTACTTCTTCTGTTGAAAGCCTGAGTCGTTTACCGTATTCTTTTGCCATATTATATTTCGTCTTCCACCGAATCTTGTAAGGAGGAAAGAATCTTAATAATAAGAGCAGAATCTTTTTTTACTTCGGTGTAATGTCCATCAACAAAGTTTTCATAAAGATTGTCTAGGGAGTCGTGTATCTCTTTCATCGTAAAATTGATGAACTTCAACTTATCTTTCTCTACTCCTTGGCTAACCATTTATCCTATAATCTTTTACATTTTGACTAACTTTAGTCTTGTTTTAGACATTTGGATAAAGATAATAAATTATTTTGTTTTTTGAGTTTTTTGACAAGAAAAATTAATTCAGCTCTGGTTAGCTCTGAATACTCATCAGCGTCTTCACCAATTAGTTCCAGGCACTGCTTGTATTTAATTAGCAGTTCGTTGTCGTAGGACAACAACCAATCAATACTTTTTACATAATGTAAAACAGAGGCGTGATTTTTTTGTAATGAGAATGCTATGGACTTGAATGTATTTCTTTTATCTCTTAATATTTTAGAGTAAATCATTCTTGCATTTACATAGTTTCTTTGTCGTGAAGGTGAAAGTATATCTATACCAAACACAGAGTCTACTGCGTTTTTTACTTTCTTAAATTTACGAGTATCGTATTCTGCTAAGTATGTCATCGTTTAGTTTTAATGTTGTGTTGTTGTTAATGTGGTCTAAGTATGTGTCAGCATCGGTTTCTACTATGCTTAAAAATACTGGCACTTCATCACTCTGATGAAAGTATTCTATTTCAAAGAAAAAGCTATGTGGTTTTGTAATTACCCCTCCTACTGCTTGCGTCCACCCATCTAGTTGAGGTAAATAATCTGCATTACAATCCATTAGAACAGCTACTGGAACACTGTACTCTATGGGAAAACCTCTTAGTTGCTCTAAGAAACCTTCGTCCATATCGTACTCTGGCCTAGCCTCTATATATTTCTGTTTTAAAGCCATACTCTTCTAATTCTTTTAATCTATACTCTTGTAGTATAGAAAGTCTACCCTTTGGTTTTTTAACTTCGCTGAATAAAACTTCGCAATCTCGAGGCAATGCAATGATATCTGGAATACCATTCTTATTTGTCTTCATTAATTTAATTACGTAGTAACCTTCTGCTTCAAGCTCATCAATCCTTTTCTTTTGAATCTGCTGCTCTGTCATATTACAAAGCTAAGAAATCTCTTTTAAAGTGATTTAGAGTATAATCTTTTTTCTTTGTAACAGCTTTGTATATTTGTTTTTCTATTCCGTCCCTAGCAAAAACCCAGTACACATTATTCTTTAATCTATTCTTTGTTGTCATTCTATCCCTTGACTGCCAATAACTTGTAGCTGAAAAATCTATATTATAATAAACTAAGGCAGACGCTTTCCTTAAAGATATTCCTTCTCTTCCACTCACAATTTGCAGGGCAATAGATTTATCTGTTGTGTTAAACTCTTCCAAATTGGTCGTCAACGACTCTTTTCCAAATACACTTTTTAAAGCATCAAGCTCTGCTACAAACTTGTAGAATATACCTATCTTTTTATTTTTAAACTTACGTTTTATAAACTCTGCTTTGGAATTATCTAATACGTGTGAAGCACCTGACTCAAACTTTACTGTGCCTGAAAACATTTGATGAATCTTGCTCATCAACTTCACAGCTGTGTCGCCTAACACTACCTCTTCATTTCCCATTAACACTTTGTCTTTTTTCAGTTTTTTTATTAAGTAGTACGTCTTCTCTTTCATTTCAACCGTCAATATATTTTCTGTTGTTTCGACTTTGAAGCCAGCCTCTTTCTGTGTGTATGAAATAGTGTATGGTCTCATTGATTCTAGAATTTTCTGCGTCCCTCCACTGTAATCTTTTATATGCATTATACCTATAGGACGCATTTGAACATTTACATAATCATCACAAAACCTATAGAAATTTTTATACTGAGAAAAAGGATTGGTTGGTATCCCATAAACTTGATGGTACATTTGACTGTAGCTTTCAGGAGTAGGAGTTCCTGATAGTAAAATAACATACGGATTATGTTTGGTTAGCAGGGCCTTGACCTGCTTGGCCCGCTTGCTTGGTTTTGGATAAGCTCCCATTGTATGAGCTTCATCACAAATAACAACTGACCACTTCTCTTCAGGTATCTTGTGTATACTTTCATAATTAATTACATATAAGTTGTAATCAGGATTAAGTAAATCATAATCAGAGCGTATACTTGATATAGCTTTCTTTTTGGTAATAAATAAAACATCACCGTTATCATAAAAATATTCTGCTAACTTCAAAGACGTAAGAGTTTTTCCCGTCCTCACCTCCATAGCTAAATATAAAAATCTATGTGAATGTAACACTTGTAACCCTTGTGTTACAATCTCTTTCTGGTAGGGTCTGAGTTCCATTTATTTATTCGTTTGCTGATGTTAATACATTTTTCATACTCTTCTTCTTCAATAAAAAACTGAAGCATATTATACATAAAGTCTTTTGTGTAAGGTGCAAAAGGATTGTGAGCAAAGTAATATTTGTCTGACTCCATTATCTCTTCTTCGTTTCCATCTTCAAATAAAACTTTATACGAGTTTCGCATAGCTATGTCTAATACTTCTTTGTCTGATTTCTCCATTAAAAAGGTAAGGTTGGGTCTTTAGGTTTTTGTTTTGTTTTAAATATAATCCATCGCCCGTGCATATCCCTTCCTTCATCTGGCATTACGCCTCCGCTAAATAATCCATAAGCTGTAAGCCATTTGTTAAATCTAGTTCTAGATATTGTCATCTTTGACTTAGGTGCGTAATCAGGGTTTTCCTCAATAAAATCGTAGTACAGTTCTTGTTTGTAAATTCTTGTATTTGTTTGCAGCTTGCTGTTAATAGATTGACCGTGCAGTAATCCACACCACTCAATAAATTCGTGTGAGGTTTCAGCTGACAGCTGTCTAACTTCTAAGTTTACAAAGGAAGATTTAATTAAACCTTCGTTCAAGTGCAGCTGTAAACAATCTACCATATAGTTATCAAAAATACACCACTCAGAATCATCCCAGTCTCCAAACATAAGTTTATTAAATTCATCTAAAGGAGAGTAAGCTTTATTGTAATGTTGGTGCAGTTCTATTTCCCATTTACGCCTAGCAAAAGAGTTTCCAGAACCTTTGATTGCATAGTTTGTTGTTATGGCTATCTTTGGAGATTTACTAAAAGGTATTTTAATGGCATCTTTGTTTTTCTTTTCTAATGTTAGTCCTTCTGTTACCACCGAAAACAATCTCTCAAAATCAAAATATTTTTTTACATCATCAAAACATAAGATTTGAGTGTCCGCTGATACTAACTGGTAAGCGAAAGACCTTTCAAAGTTAAAAGACTTTCCATCAATAAACACCAACTTCTTCATATGTGCAAGAGCATTCATAAACAAACCTTTACCAGTTCCACCTTCTGGATTGTCTGATATAACTTCATCATTTAAAATAACAGCTGGAGAGAATGATAAATTTTTATAACCGTGCATCAAATAACCAATGGTACTTTCCATTGTAGAAATACGTGATGAGTTCTGTCCGCATATGTTTGCAACAAATTGTTTGTAGTCGCAGTCCTTTACCTTGCATATTGTAAAGATTCTATTTATAACTTGTTCTCTCCAAACGTAACCACCCAAGTCTAAGTAATCAATTGGAACAACTTCATCTTTAGTAATCTTTACTGCACAGTTTCGGTAATACAAGTAAGCTTCATCTTTAGTGTCTTCAATAAAATAAACTTCTATTGTAGACAGTAGTGATAGAAATTCTTCTTTAAAAAATCTAGTATGGTCAGCAAAGTAATTGTAGATACTCATATCTTCTAACTTCAATAGAGTATCTAATACAAAGTCCTTAATTTCTTTTTCTGAGGTGTGGTCTATTAAGTTGTTTGACACTTTTACAAAGACGTAGTTTCTACTTCCTTCGGGACAAAATTTGTAAAACCCGTGGTCTTCCAAAAATTGTTTAAATAAAATGTGAACAATCTTAATTACCCCTTTGTTTGATTTAGTCCAAAATATTTGATGCTTGTTTTCTTCATCTGCTCTTTCAAGCACTGAATTAATTACTTCGGTATCAAATGAAGCATCTTCTAGTTGACACCTGATTTCATTTTTTGGGACTCCTTGTTTTAATTTAATTTTTATGTCGCTGATTCTATCTTCATCTTCATAATATTTAGTTCCAAAGTTATGAGTGTTACTGTACGCAGACTTTATTGTTCTCTTTATTTCTTCTAAATTAAAATCTTTATTGGCATACTGACCTAGCACGTAAGATGCTAAGCTTTCACTTATACCATAGTCATTGAATGCAGCTGCTAATACGTAAGCGTTCTGGTTTCTTTGACCTTCGTTCATTGGAAATTTTTTCTCCCACCATTTAACCAGTATCTCTACAATTTTGTTTTCATCTGTAATAGGAATTGTTACTGGGTCTATATGTTTTTTTACTTCTCTGTATTCTATCTCCTCAATTGTTGTCCATTCTTCACTATCATTATTAATATGAATTAGAGGGTCATAACTTTCATAACAAACTCTTGATATGTTTTTTGTAGTCTTGTCAAAGTAATTTGAGTTAAAGTATTTATCTAACGATTGAAAATATCTTGTGTGGTTTTCTTTGTCTCTAGGTATCTTGACTAGAACCTTAAGACCATTACCCGAAGGCGAAACAAAAACCGAGAATACATATTTGTTTTTAGTTAACATTTCTTTGTCCTTCAACATATCTTTGACTTTTCCATAGCCATCGAAATCTAAACAAATTAATCCGCTATGCTCAATAAGACTGTTGTCTTGTCTCTTTGTAAAAGTTCCAGAAAAACAGACGGCTGGTAAAAGTTTTTTAATTTCATTTCTTTTGGCCTTGTCTTTTTCTTGCCTTATTCTCTTGACTAAATCTTTGGAGGAGCCGTTCTTAATTCTTTCCAATATAGTGAAAGCATCACGGTGAAAAGGGGTTGTAGTTTCTTTAATGTTTTGGAATATCGTTATAGCGTGTGTCATAGTATGTCGTTTATATGTCGTTTTTATGTCGTTTTTAATTTCATAAGTTGTTGATAATCAGTTGGTATGTCGATTATGTCATATTTTTACACGTAAGTAAAAAAAAGAATAATAAATATATAATAAAAATTTAGAAGTTAAATATAAATTCATAAAAATTAACATATCGACACAAAAAAAAACATAAAAAAAGAGCCGTAAGAGACTCTCTTTTTACATTCATTACTAGATTAGAAAGGTAGTGAAGTATCTTTCACTGGCTCCGCAACTGGTACTGGCTCTTCAACTTTTTCTGCTGGCTTTTCATAGGGCTCGCTCAACGACAAACCGAAGTATTGTTCTTCTTGTCCTTGCTCATTAGTCCTAGTATTAATCCAACCTGCTAATTCCATCTGCTTGCCATCTGGCATAGCTAATGTACCTTTATAGTCTGGTTCTTTACTACCTTCTTTCTTGAACTTGTTTCTAAATAAATTCCCTTTGTTGGGATTGTGTTTGAATTCTGACATTTTTATTAATTTTTATAGTTCGTTCCAAATGATTCATAGTCTCAAAGATTAAATCTTCTTTCTCGACTTTACTATTAACGGACATTGGAACTCGTATCCACATAATAGTTTTTGGTGGCGTTCTTCGAGGAAGTTTACTCCTCAAATACCGCATAAACTTTACAATTTTTTGTTTCACAGATTAATTTTTTAGTTGTTTTTTTTATTTGTTTTTTATCCTCTTTGTGATACTTTGGGTTCTTAGAGTTTAATTTTCTTTTCTTCATTATAAATCTTCATTAATATAAAACTGCTCAATATTTTCTAGACTACCATCAGCAAAATATTTATTGTACATTTCCACTGCTCTTTCTACTTTGTATTCTCCTCGTTCTAAAAATTCTGGTGTTGGTCTAAACTTGCCTAACACTTTTGATTCTTTACAAATAACATAGAACTCTAAAGGTTTGCCAAACAATTCTTGATATAGATAAGCTTGACTATCATAATTATATGTACGTGCTGAAAATTTGAAACGAGAAATGTCAGCTGTACTTTTTATATCAATAACACAATTGTCTGTAACGATATCTGCTTTACCTTTCCACATTACGCCCTTGATTTTTTTTACAGCTGGCTCTTCAAATTTATTTCCAGTTTTATAAATTGGCATAGCAAAGTCAAAATTCCTCAGCATAGTTTCTTTTAGCTGTTGTGCTAATTCTTTTTCTTTTTCCAAAAGCATAACATCTACTTCTCGCATCGCTATCGTTTCTTTATATAGTTTTGTAGTTCTGCTACTTGCATCTACAAATTCCCAGTCAAATGCTTTGTCTGGTTCTAGAATAAGTTGATGAAAGTATCTACCAAACAAAAAGTTTTTGTTATCGGGTTTTACTTTTTTAAAGTCTATTGGGTTGTTTAATAAGCTGCTTATATCGGAATTAGATAAATAGCTGCGACCGTAGTCCCCGTAATAGTCTTTATCGTTTCTTAGTTTTTTGAGTACTTTTTCCATTTGATATTGCGTTTGTTACTGTTTGTTTGACTTCTTCTGTAATGTTGTAGTTGTTATCTTTTAAGAACTTTATAATGTATTCCATATTTTTATCTTTCTTCGGCAGCGTTGCTACCCATTTAAGAAACGCTTCAACATCTACATCTTGTACTTTGACTACTTTGTCGTTTAGTTTATAGTTAGCAGTTTCTTCATAGCTTGCAACACCACTATCTATACCTATACCAAAGCAACCCAACGCCCTACCCCACGCACTAGTCTCTGCATTCTCTACGTAACTTCCTTTATTAATAAAGTTAGATGCTGCCTCTTCAAAAGCCAGACCAGTTGCTACTGTAAAACCAGATTCTTTATCTACAATCTTAGCTTTAACTAAAATAGTTGTACTTGTTTTTTCTAACACCTCAGTTACTAAACCGTACTTATGTTGGTAGGTTTCTCTAAAATGTTTTAATCGGTCGTGAACCATTACATAGTCCTTCCCCTGAATGTTTACTGTTTTTAATTTACTCATTTGTTTGTTTTATTTGGTTTAACTTCTTGTTTACTTTTGTATATGAATTCATAATTCGCTCACGAGCATTCTTAAGATTCATAATGTGTTTTGCATTCTTTCGTGTGTTAACTTCTCTCTTGATTTTGTTTTCAATCATTAAAAGTTTTCTACGATAGTTAGACAAACATACGACAAAAACTGCATATCTCCAACCTTTTTGATAAAAAATTTCGTACTCTTCCTTTTTAATTTCTTGGTAGAAATCTCCGCCTATGGTTGTGTTGTGAATGATAGTATCTTTAGTGATTTTGTTCTGTTCTATTCTAATCCCAGACAAGATACGTGCTTCAAATTCTTCTCCATCTAACGTGGCTGAAAACTCGTCTGCCTTTGCTTGTTCAAATACTTCTAAGAGAGTGTAACGCATTCCTGAATTTTTTCTCTTATAACTTGATAGTCCACATCTTGCTCCATTTTTTTGGATACTACATCTATTCCGTGTAGTATTGATGAGTGGCTTATCTTGTATCCGTTTTTGGTAAGATATTCCTGAATGTAAGTAAGTCTGATTTGTCTGTCATAACACCCATAATATAATAAGTGTCGAGCATCTACAACCTTTCTTTCTTTTGTCTTGGTGAAAAGCTTTTCTTTGCTAATATCGTAGATGGAACATACGTTCTCTGCTATTTGATTAAAAATTGGTTCTTTCATTAATTTTGTTTTTATTAAAAATTTTATTCCACTGTTCTCTTTCTTTCTGAATATGTTTTAGTTGCTGAGCAGCAGCTAGTAAGTTATCCATTAAGTTGTCTATAGTTTTGATTGGCTTTGACTTGGCCTTGTAATAAGTATTTTGCATTTGTTTGTTTGTTGTTTGTAAAAAGAGAGAGACACAAAAACATTTAATATTTGGATATTATTAGAGTGCGTTGTGCACGTGCCTCTCTCCTAAAGTTACATTATGAAAACTTCAGTAAATATAAATAATGTTTATAGATTGTGCAAATTATTTCTGACTTTTTAATTTCTCAATTTCGAATTGTAGATGGGCGATTGCTTTGGTAAGACATTCTATGCCGCCATCGTTGTGCTTTCGCTTGGAGCGTAAGCAGTAAGTTACAGCATTCCCTACGTGATAAGAACAATTAAAATCATCAACAACATATCGTGCTTGGTATTTACCTACACGATGAGTGTTGCCTACATAATATTCAGGTACTCTTTTGTCGCTTGTTGACTGGGTTGTGTCTCGATTTCTGTCGGTGTCCCAATAGTATTTACTATGCTCCATTATTGTTCTATGTATTTCTTTTCTTTGTTGTATACAATAAACCCATTTCTTTCTAGCAGCTTTATTGCTTTGTCGATTTCTTTTTGCTCTGCCCTAAAGGTGTCAAATATTTGATTGTGTATTACCATCTGAATTTTTTTAAAAGTTTAACAACATATCTTTAGCCATCAGTTCCCACACTTTTTTTTCTAAGTGCTTAAGGTCTAAGCTAACTTCTAATTCTCTCTGAACGTTAAGAGCATAATGTTTCTCGGGTAACAATTGAATGATTACTCCCCCTGCATATCTGATAACTTCGGTAGAGTTAGGTAATATTTTAAAACCTAAATCAACCACACTTAAATCGTGGTCTCTGTACATATTCTCATAAGTTTTCATTGTCATCAGCTGACCAGTCTTTCTAAATGTAGTTAGACTCATCTTGCCTTTGTCTAATGATTGTTGTAGAGTTTGTATTATTTTTTTTCTTGGCGACTTCTGTGTCTTTTCCAATAAAATTTCTGCGTTAAGCAGTCTCCTTGGTTTCTTGAATTTCATATAAATAAATTTTAATTATTGTGTAAATATAGTTTAAATTATTGACAACTTAAAATTTCCGTGCCTTTGAAATACCAATGGCCATCGACTTTGATTTTGCTGATGGTGGTGATATTAAATTTTTTTCGTCTCTCCTCCACGGACGCTAATTTTTTTTCTAGACGTTTAATTTTTTTGGTGAGCTTGACGTTGCGTGCACAAATTTTTGCAGCTGCCTCCGTTGTTAATTGCATATCATTATTATTATTAATGTTATTATTACGCCCGCATATGAGATTGCTAAAAATTTCATATTGGCCTCGTACTTTTTATTGTCTTTCATTTTTGGTTAGTTTATATTTTGACATATCGTTTCTAATTCCACGAGCAAATTTGGCTCTGTGCCTCCGCTCTTTCTCAATGAGGTAAGCTACTTTGAGATTTACTTTTTCTTCTTTACCACTGTATCTAAAGTAATGATTGAATTGAATATGGTTCTTCGCAAAAATTTTTGCGTGCTCCCTCCGAACCATAAGTTCTTTGGCTACGTGATGCATTATCCTACGCTGATTGTTGAGCGAGTAATATTACTTCTACTGACCATATCCCAATAGTAATCGTAATACTTGTCGAATACATCTTGTGCGAGTTCGGTGTATTCGGTGTGAGTTAATCTATCTCTATAAATTTCTTCATCGGTATAGCCGCCCTCTTTCATTTCGTTTTTCATTCCTCTGCTTGCGAGCGAACAGCAGAGTTCTACTTGATTGACTGTAATATACATAAGTTTAGTTTGATTGGTTAATAATAGACAAAGGTACAACAATATTTAGACATAGCCAAATATCATTGTACCTTTTTTTGATTGGTCGTCAACGACTAATTTTGTCGTGCTTGCTCCAACGCTGTGTTGTAAAAATAGGCCTCGTGATTGTCTAGAAATTCCCAGTAAAAATCTGTGATATCTACATTGTTGAGTTCTACTTTTTTTATTGTGAGTTCTTCCTCAGGCGGTTGGTCGTAGTCGTGAGACATATCATTGTAATAGTATTCATACTCCATTACGATACAATAGTTCTCGCCCTCTACTACGCAGACTCCATTTTTATCTTTACGTGCCATACTGTTTTTTTTGGTTTATAATCTAGTTTAAATTGTTCTAACTTTACGTTGAGTTTCTTCCCCCAGTAATTGTTGGGGTCTACTTTAAAGTGCACCCACTTGCTATTAAAGTTTGAAGAATATACTTGCGTAAATGATTTGACTGCTTCATCAGTCCATACAAAATCTGTTTCCATAATTGTTTGTTTTAATTAATAAAATATCCACATCACAACGTAGAAGATAAACCCTAACATCAGTAAGAATATAAAGTCTATCGCTGCTTGCGTGTAGTCCATTTGGTTGTTTTCAAGTTCTTCGACTTGCTGTTTTATTTGTTGAACAGTATCAAGAGTTGCCTCTTTGTTGTCCTCTGAATCGTGGCCGAATTTTATATCTTCCTCTAGCCATTCAAATAAATTTTTAAGTTTTGGTTTCATAATTTTAATAAATTTTTAAAGTTGTCCATTCTATATCAAAAGAAATTAATTCTTCGTGGTCATCTTCATCTCTGTCTGAGTTGTTATCTATTAACCACTTGTCAACATCGTTTGTAATGTCAACAATGTAAGTTCTTCCAGTATTTTCGGTAAATCTAATAATTGCTACTTTCATAATTGTTTGGTTTTAAAATTAAACTTCAATGTAAACAAAGCAGAGGTTAGCTAGTAACCTCTTGCTCTGAATACATTTCATTACACACACTGCAATGATAATTCTTGTTGCTGATTTCAGTTGGGTCGAACGTAACTTCTTCCAAGCAGACATTACAATACTTTGTGTTATCATCTTCCTTATCGTGTATTAACGATAGTGATGAGAACAATGATTGCTGCTGATGGTATCGAGTGTTCGGCTCGTACGTGTACCTCTGATAATTCGGTTTAGAATATTTTGGCATTGTAAACCTTTGTCTTATAATTGGCTTTCTGATTGGAAAGCTTTTGTGATACTTCATACTTCCCATACTTCTATAACTTGTGTCTTTGTTAATAAAGTATATCCAAGCTGTCAAAATCGTGCCGCTGCCTAGCTTGATAGGTATTCGCTTGCGTTGATAAAACTGCGGGTGTCCCTCTAGTGAATCAAGTGCAGCAAAGGTGTCGTTATTTACTTTGTAGACTTCTACTTCTACGTGGTGTCCATAACCGCTCTTGTCCAACAAGTAAGGTAGCCCGCTAATCACTAGCGGGTACTTGTCTCTTGTTGTCCCTTTGCCAACGAATCGCTGTCCATACAATAAGTGATGATTGCTGCCGCCTTTTTTAAGCGTGCCATACACCGCTACAACATTGTGCTGCAACACATTGGGTTTGGAAAACCATACGCCATTGTGCTTAGTCCACTTTTCTTTGTTGTAGATTTCGTATTGTCTGTTGCGTTTGTTGTAAGTAATAAATCTAGAATCGTGCTGACCTAGTACTGCTCTTCATTGCGGCCTAGCAATAGTCCCTAGTTCGATAGCTAGTTGCTTGCTGTCGCACATATCGTGAGAGCCATATCCCGCAATAGTCCCATTGTGCATTAGTAACTCATTAGTGTTGTTACCACATACAAAAGGGTGCGTGTTTGCTTTGTTTACTTTACCTCTTGTTGCTAATCTGAAATGAGCAATGTAGGGTCTGTTAGTGTCAAGTACTTTCCAGTCTTTTGATTGGTAGTATTTAACTTCATTGGTATCCAGAAAAATTACGCCAAGTCCGTGAGGATTGATGCGTGAAGAATTTTTAAGTATCTCTGGCGATACTTGTTTGTCTTTCGACTTTACAATAATTATACACATAGTTTATTTGTTTGTGAGGTTTGTACTTCTAATATCTGTACGCTGACCTCTGATTAATTTAGACAAAGATACGAAAACATTTAGACATTACCAAATTTATTTTATACGAATTTTTATTTCGCATACTTCATTTGCAGGGTGAGCGGCTGCGGGGTGAGCAGGGTTCAGGCCAAAAAAAAAGACCGCATAAAGCGGCCTCTCTTTTGGTCGTGTACGACTAATTAGCTGATATCATATCTGCCTACATAGGTGCATTCTTCGGGTAGTGTTACGCTATCCACTTCGATTACAACTCTGTCGCTACAGCTGTAAAGCATATCCATTTCATTTCTGTTGAACATTACGTGTCCATTTTCATAATGGTATTCTCTTAGCTTTTTACCGTTTGCATATCTACTTCCTGATAAATCTGTACTTCTTAATCTGTACTTCTTTATCATACGAATTATAAAATCGTGGTTTCTAGTGTCTGAAACGTGTCTCTTTTCCATTAGGTTGTTTGCTTCAGATTGTGCGTCAAAAATTAGCGGCAATACATTTTCCACCATATGCACTTTGCTCCAGTCCAACTCCATATAAGTGGTTGAGCTTTGTCTTAACTTTGGGTGTTGAGAGTGCAAAAACAATTGTTTAAGTGGTTTAAATTGCGTAGCATTTAATCTGATTGTTTGGCTTCCCCAAACTCCAGTTCCTATCGGAAATGATAATCCCTTTGCTTCCCAGTTTGCGTAGTAAGTGTAACCACTTCTTTGACTGTCTGACAAAGTTTTAACAAATTTACATCTGAAATGTTCTTCTTTGTGCGGTGTAATTTGCTGAAAGAAGAAAGACTTCAAAACAATTTTTAGATTGTTTCTTTGTGCTTTTGTAAGCTTTATGCGTGAGTGCATTAATCTAGTGTGTGTGTTCATTTTATTTAATTTAAATTATTAATTCTGTTTCTGCCTTTTGGCTTCATCAGTAGCAATACACATTGCTAAACAGGAGCAGTTTATACAGGTGCTCAGCTGTGCAAATCATCTTCTGCGGGCAAATTCGATTACTCTTGCGTTCCATAATCTGAACGCTTTAGGCGTTGTAATTGGCCTAACAGTGTTGGCATCGAAACGATTATAAATCCAAATAAACTCCATTACTTTTTCATTAATCTTGTTGCTTTTTAGCATTCTTCTAAACGCTTTTGACAACTCGATTAACTCGTTTACTTTGGTCTCATTGTCGTTATACATCGACAATAAAATCGGCTTAGCTTTCTTAATAAACTTCGCATAAGTTCCTCTATCATTGACCGCAAAATCTACTAGCAGCTGCATTAACTTATATCTGTTAATCATTTGCTTTACACTGGTAAAGCGGCTCCATAATCTGAATTCAAGTAATTTGTTACCTGATTTCTCGAATATTGGTTGGTACTTCGTACGCTCTTGATTAATTCTAGTCGAATAGCTTTCTGCATTCGTTCTAGCGGTTATGTTATTGCAGCAATACTGGTTAGCTAATCTTTTACGATTAAGTGCGTAAAGTATTGCGTAATAAGGTCTCATCAGTGCGTTTAACTCGCTTGCGGTGTGCTCTGTGCTCGATACTGTAATATGACCCCCACATCTATAAGACCCCGTTTGATTCATCTCATCGCTTTGGCTGTAAGCTTCATCAATAAGCGTGTCGGCCTGATACATCAGGTTAAACATTTTGTTTCGCCATACAGATGAAGGCACAAGAGGAAGAATATTTGTAATGGCCTCAAGACCGCAGCTGCCATCTCTTTCGATTCCTTTCATTAACTGGCAAAAATTTTGCAGTTCGCTGCCTCTCAAAACCTCTCTTGAAATTCTCGATTTCTCGATTTCCATACCGATAGTAAATTTTGCTTTGTAAACGTATTGACCGCTCTCGCAAACTCTCGATATGTTACCCGCTCTTTGTCTAGCGTTCAGGCCTCTCAAATCAACTTCAAAAGGCGTGCTCGCATAGTTCTCAGGGTTTGGGCTCTGTTGATATCCCTGAACAACTGTTCTAGAGACCGTACGACCGCTGCTATTTGCAGCTGTTAAGCTTAGTTTGTCGTACTTTTTTCCGATTAAATTTTTCATTGTTTGTGTGTGTTTAATTAATAAATTTATTCTACTATTCCGACTGATATTCCAGTGTCAATGTCAACAAATTCCTCGCTTGCAATTGGGTTTCCAGTGTCAATACCAGTTAGAACAGATACCCCCGCTAATTTGCTCGCTAAAAATTGCATTGCTTTTACGATTTCATCTTGCTCATTTTTGCTAGTTAGTTCCATATTTTCGTTAATTCTAACGGCAATATTTCTCTCAGCATTTTGGTCTACTTCTTTCACTTTAAAAGCTAGCGTGAAGATAGTCGGCACTGTAGCAGATACGCTTTCTTCTTCGTTTGTTACCAGTGCTTTCACATATTTGTTAAAATTGTCGATAGAACGAACAACATTTTTTCCGCTTTCTTCTTCTTCGTTACACTTCGTTAGAAAATCAGCTACATAATTCGGGTTAACTGTAGTGCTTTTGTAAGCTTTGCACATTCTGTTCATTTGGCTCTGTTTTACGTTGAAAAACTTCATCGCCATTTCATCAATTGACCAGATTTGTAAATCATTCTGTTCGAATAATCTTTGTGTAGCTGGTTTCTTTAACCATTTTTTGCATTCTAAAGCTAATTTCCCTTGCTGAATTTTAGCGTTTAATTTGGTTGCAGTACTAGTGTTAATTTGCTCATCTAATACACTGATTTGAGCGTACGTGTTTTGAAAAGTTCTAGAATTTTCTAGCATTTCTCTTTCCATTTCTAATAAATTTCTCATTTGTTTTGTTTTTTTATGAGATTATGCGGGCAATATTACCCTCGAATTTACTCCTAATATTGTCAAGATTTAACCTGAAATTAGTCCAGTTTGTCGGCTTGTTGTCTATTAGTCGTGCATTCATAGTGTAATAATAATCTAATTTAATCATATATGCAAGTATTTTCAACACTATTTTTGCGGCTTGAATTGGTCGCATACGACTAATTATTTTTATATCTGTTGTTCAGAGTGTTACAAAAATTTAACTGGAGCGTGTTCAATTAGTTTTGTTTGGGGTGTTTTTAGGCGGGTTATAGGCGGCCTTTAATCTCTGTATAAGAGCATTAAAGTTTTATTATTTACCCCGATATTAAAATAAAAAAGTAATTCCCCCTATGATTTGTTTTTACTGGTAAAAAAATCGTAGAATAATTAAGGCAAATGAGAGAATAAAAAAATCATTCTTATCTGTAGCAGCTATTTTAAAAAAGCTAAAAAAATCTAGCCAAAACGAAAAAAAAGCAGACCCCACCTTGCAAAAAAAAATTCGTTTTCTGTCAGCGGCACACAGCGTATATCGGTATGGAACCTCTCACCTCTAATTATCTCATATAAATTTTGTATCTTTACAAAAAAAATAATAGTTATGTCTTATCAAAAACCTAACCCGAGTCCTAAGGTTGTACTAAAGCAGCCTTCAGCTAGTAACTACGTTGATGGATTAGAAATCAGAAACGGTAGATTAATCAATATGCGTCCTGCGTCTATGATGGGTATTGAACAAGCTGCAATGTATAGACAGCAAATGAAGAAGCAATACAAAATAGATTGCATAGCAGACGGAATTGAAAGAGCGAAAATGAGAATGGACGGAGATAGAGATATATACGAAATGTAACAATATAGTTTGTTTGTTTGTTTGTTGAGAGAAAGGGGGTAACAATCGGTTATCCTCTTTTTTTATGTCGAGTTGTAAAGTCTTATGCTGATTTTATGTCAGAAATATGTCGATTATAAAACTGTAAGTACTTGATTTTAAATACTTATGTCGATTATGTCGATTTCAAAACGATTCTGTATTTAAATTTTTTTTTAATAGTACGTATATAAATATATATATAT
>CXWF01038825.1_pt1 | contig 48570 bp, 46 predicted proteins | sample 468421 | NCBI WGS metagenome assembly CXWF01 (sample SAMEA2620812, study PRJEB7988) | marine metagenome | biome: marine biome (ENVO:00000447); feature: surface water layer (ENVO:00002042); material: "saline water (ENVO:00002010), including plankton (ENVO:xxxxxxxx)" | depth 5 m
TCGCCCTCGGGGGCCTCGCGCCGGTCAGCATTGCCCTCGCGCTGGACCGAATGCATGAGAATGAGCTTCGCGTCGCTGGCGGCGAGAGAGGGATAGAAAGCCTCATCGGCAAAACCGCGAATGTCGTTGAGGAACGCCGCGCCATGCGCGAGCGCAAAGCCTTGCGTCTCAGGACGAAAGCTGTCGATGGAGAGCGGGATACGCTCGCTCGCCAGCGCCTCGATGACGGGCGCGAGACGGCGGATTTCCTCCTCCGCCGACACCGGCACCGCATCCGGGTTCGACGAAGCGGGCCCGAGATCGATTACATCCGCGCCCTCCTTCACGAGCCTGCGCGCATGTGCGATGGCGGCATCGGCAGCGAGATATTTCCCGCCATCGGAAAAGCTGTCGGGCGTGATGTTGACGATACCGAAAATGAGCGGGCGCTGGAGCATGGCTTGTTCTAGCACAGCCTCTCCTTTTGCGGCGAGCAGAGCTCAGGCCGGCAGGACTTCCCCCACGCCGAGCCCCATGGCGCCGCGCACCAGATGTTCGATTACCGCCTCGAATTCACGCGGCGTTGCTCCCGAGAATTTCATAAGTGCAACTGTGTGACCGCCGCCGAGATAGACGCGCGCCGCCGCCCTGGCATTCAACGCGGGCGGGATGACACCCTCCTGCTTGCCGCGCTCGAGAAGCTTCTGCGCAATTCCATACAAGCGTTCCAGCAACGCCATGTATCGCGCCCAGACATCCGCCCGCACACCCGTGCTCCAGTCAAGCCAGACTTTGGTCATGTCGGGTTTCTCCCTCGCCGCATTGGAGAAATTGACCGCAAGTGACCGGAGCGCCTCATGAACGGATTTGCGCCCGCCAAGCGCAGTGGAGACAACTTCGATCAAATAGGCCTCGACCTCGCCGAGGACGGCGGCCACCAGATCCTCCCGTGTACGGAAATAGGAATGAACCGCCGGCACCGACACACCCGCCCGCTCGGCGACATGGCTATGTGTGGCCCGCGCCAGGCCGTTTTCCGCAAAGGCCGCCAAAGCACATTCGAGAAGCTGCGCGCGGCGCGCTTCCGGCGTGAGCCTCGTGCGGGCGGTTCTGACAGGACGGGTCACGAAACGGGCTCTCCCTCAAGAATCGGCTGATTTCTGCGGCAAGTATAGACGAATGCCCGCGCGACGGCAGCCGCAGCAATAGGTCATTTCAACCCATATTGACTCAGGGCTCAATAACTATTGATATATTACTCAATAGTGAGAGACAGCCGGGAGGGAACGCCATGACCACTATCGCATCCACCATTCCAGAGACAACCGAAGCCGCAAGTTTGCCCCTCGATCAGATTGATGTGAGCAGACCCGAGCTTTTTGAGCACAACATGGAGGGCGACTATTTTCGCCGCCTGCGCCGGGAAGACCCGGTGCATTACTGCGCCGACAGCGCCTATGGCCCCTATTGGTCGATCACGAAATACAAGGACATCATGGCGGTGGACACGAACCACCAGGCGTTCTCCTCGGAAGCAGGGCTTGGCGGCATCATCATCGAAGACGGCATTCAGAAAAGCAGCGCCGAAGGCGCGATTGATCTGCCGAACTTCATTGCCATGGATCCGCCGAAGCACGACGAACAGCGAAAGGCCGTGAGCCCCATTGTCGCGCCTTCCAATCTCGCCAAGCTCGAAGGGACAATCCGCGAACGCGTCGGCCGCGTTCTCGACGGCTTGCCTGTCGGCGAAGAGTTCGACTGGGTCAACACGGTATCGATCGAGCTGACAACGCAGATGCTGGCAACGCTTTTCGACTTCCCGTTCGAGGATCGTCGCAAGCTCACCCGCTGGTCCGATGTCACCACCGCCGAGCCGGGTAGCGGCATCGTCGATAGCTGGGAACAGCGCACAGCCGAGATCATGGAATGCGCAGAATGCTTTCAGGAACTCTGGAACGAGCGTCTCAAAAATCCGGGCATGGATCTTGTTTCCATGTTGGCGCACTCGCCCGCCACCCACGACATGACTCCCCAGAATTATCTGGGTAACGTGCTTCTGCTGATCGTCGGCGGTAACGACACCACGCGAAATTCAATGACCGGCGGCGTACTTGCCTTGCATGAAAATCCCGCGGAGTTTGAAAAACTGAAAGCCAACCCTCGCCTGATCGACAGCATGGTGCCGGAAATCATCCGCTGGCAGACACCGCTTGCGCATATGCGCCGCACGGCGCTGACCGATGCCGTTGTCGGCGGCAAGACCATCCGAAAAGGTGACAAGGTGGTGATGTGGTACGTCTCCGGCAATCGCGATGAGGACGCGATTGCCCGGCCGGATGACTTCATCATCGACCGTGAGCGTCCGCGCCAGCACCTCTCCTTCGGCTTTGGTGTTCACCGCTGCGTCGGCAACAGGCTGGCGGAGATGCAGCTGAAGATTCTCTGGGAGGAAATCCTGAAACGCTTCAGCCGTATCGAGGTCATGGCCGAACCCACGCGCGTTCGTTCCAATTTCGTGCGCGGCTATGCTCAAATGCCCGTGCGGTTGCACGCCTGAGACGGAGGACTGATATGCCACTGATTAAATACATCGACGCAAACGGAACCGAATATGCGGTGGAAGCCGCTCCCGGCATCTCCGTCATGGAAGCCGCAGTAAAGAACAGCGTTCCCGGCATTGACGGCGATTGCGGCGGCGCCGCCGCATGCGCGACCTGCCACGTCTATGTCGACCCTGAATGGATCGGCAGGACAGGACCGGCGGCAGAAGGACTGGAGCAGAGCATGCTGGAATTTGCCGAAGATGTAACCGACCAAAGCCGCCTCGCCTGCCAGATTATCGTCGCCGACAACCTCGACGGACTGATTCTGAAACTGCCGGAGAAGCAGCACTGACGGCATCGGGAAATGCCGGTTAAGGAAGAGGGAGGCTCGAAAAGAGCCTCCCTTTTTATTTTGGCACTACGCAATTTGACGGCAAAACCCGGAATTAATGCGTAATGCGGCTACGAACCCCGTATTGACAGCACCCCACTGGAGCGGCGCTAATGAACACAAGAACAAGGCTGAAAATCTGTGGGAGAGAGAAATGAACACTGCAACGCTTGATGCCAGTCCCGCCCTGTCCGTTCCCCTCGACAAGATTGATGTAAGCAACCCGGATCTTTTTGTAAGCGATACGATAGGCGAGTATTTCGCGAGGCTGCGCAAGGAAGACCCCGTGCATTATTGCGCGGAAAGCGCCTACGGCCCTTATTGGTCGATCACCAAATACAACGACATCATGGCGGTCGACACCAATCACCAGGTCTTTTCGTCGGAAGCTGGCGTCGGCGGCATCATCATCGACGACAATAGCGTGCGCAGCGAAGGCCTGTCTCTGCGCAGCTTCATCACCATGGACCCGCCGGACCACGACGCCCAGCGCAAGACGGTTAGCCCCATCGTCGCGCCGAGCAATCTCATGGTGCTGGAAAAGACGATCCGTGAGCGGATGCAGAACATTCTCGACCGCCTGCCGGTCGGCGAGGAATTCGACTGGGTGGACAACGTGTCCATCGAACTGACGACGCAAATGCTTGCGACGCTGTTCGACTTCCCCTTCGAGGAACGCCGCAAACTGACGCGATGGTCCGACGTCACCACAGCGGAACCTGGCAGCGGCATCATCGACAGCTGGGAGCAGCGCACGAAGGAACTTCAGGAATGCGCGGCGAGCTTCATGACCTTGTGGAATGAACGCGTGAACGCGAAGGAACCGGGCAACGACCTCATCTCGATGCTCGCCCATTCGCCCGCAACGCGGAACATGCCGCCGGAAGAATTTCTCGGAAATATTCTGCTGCTGGTCGTCGGCGGCAACGACACCACGCGCAACACGATGACGGGCAGCGTACTGGCGCTCAACCGCTTTCCGAAGGAATTCGAAAAGCTGAAAGCCAATCACGCCCTCGTCGATACCATGGTGCCGGAAGTGATCCGCTGGCAAACGCCGCTCGCCCATATGCGCCGCACGGCATTGGAAGACTACGAAGTCGGCGGCAAGACAATCAAGAAAGGCGACAAGGTGGTGATGTGGTATCTGTCCGGCAATCGCGACGAAGACGCGATCGAACGGCCAGAAGAACTCATCATCGACCGCGCCCGCCCACGCCAGCACCTCTCCTTCGGCTTCGGCGTTCATCGCTGCGTCGGCAATCGGCTGGCTGAAATGCAGTTGAAGATTCTCTGGGAAGAAATACTCGCGCGCTTCTCCCATGTCGAAGTGCTGGAGGAACCGGAACGCGTCCGCTCCAATTTCGTACACGGTTACGCCTATATGCCGGTGCGGCTGCACGCCTGACGTAACGCCGGCACGAACAGCAGAGAACAAAAAAGGGAGGCTGGAGCCTCCCTTTCTAATTTCCGATGGCGCGGGGCTTATGTTCCCTGCGGCGCGGGCGGTGCACTCACCGGACCGCTGTCACCCGGCTTGCTGCCGGTAACGGGCACCGACGAGGTCGGGCCTTCGGCAGGCTTTTCCGGTTCGCCATGATCGCGGACCGGCGGTTTGCCCTTGAGGAGGTTCTGGATCTCGTCACCCGAAAGCGTTTCGTACTCCAGCAAACCCTTGGCGATGGTGTGCAATTCGTCGATGTGATCGGTGAGAATCTTCTTTGCCGTATTGTAACCTTCATCGACGATGCGCCGCACTTCCGAGTCGATCGTGCGTTGAGTCTCTTCCGACATGTTCTGGGTCCGCGCGACGGAATGACCGAGGAAAACTTCTTCCTCGTTCTCGCCATAGGCGAGCGGCCCGAGCTTGTCGCTCATGCCCCAGCGCGTAACCATCGCCTTGGCCATCTTCGTTGCCATCGCAATATCGGATGACGCGCCCGACGTTACCTTGTCGTGACCGAAGATGAGTTCCTCGGCGATACGCCCGCCCATCGCAACCGCAAGGTCGGCCTGGAGCTTGCCGCGCGTCACGGAAATCTGATCGCGTTCCGGCAGGCGCATCACCATGCCGAGCGCACGTCCGCGCGGAATGATCGTCGCCTTGTGGATCGGATCAGAGGCCGGCATGTGAAGAGCAACCAGCGCATGACCGCCTTCATGGTAGGCCGTGAGCTTCTTCTCTTCTTCCGTCATGACCATGGAGCGGCGCTCCGCACCCATCATGACCTTGTCCTTCGCATCCTCAAACTCGGCCATCGTGACGAGACGCTTGCCGCGGCGCGCGGCCATGAGCGCAGCCTCATTGACGAGGTTTGCCAGATCGGCGCCCGAGAAGCCCGGCGTACCGCGCGCGATCGTGCGCGGCTCGACATCCGGCGCCAGCGGCACCTTTTTCATGTGGACCTTGAGGATCTTTTCGCGGCCGATGACATCCGGATTCGGCACCACGACCTGACGGTCGAAGCGGCCCGGACGCAGCAGCGCGGGGTCGAGCACGTCAGGCCGGTTGGTCGCCGCGATGAGGATGATGCCTTCGTTCGGCTCGAAACCATCCATCTCGACGAGAAGCTGGTTCAGCGTCTGCTCGCGTTCGTCATTACCGCCGCCCAGACCGGCGCCGCGATGACGGCCCACTGCATCGATTTCGTCGATGAAGATGATGCAGGGCGCGTTCTTCTTCGCCTGCTCGAACATGTCGCGCACACGGCTCGCGCCGACACCAACGAACATCTCGACGAAATCCGAACCGGAAATCGTGAAGAAGGGAACATTGGCCTCGCCTGCGATGGCGCGCGCGAGAAGCGTCTTGCCCGTGCCGGGAGGACCGACAAGCAGCACGCCCTTCGGAATGCGACCGCCAAGACGCTGGAACTTCGCCGGGTCGCGCAGGAAGTCGACGATCTCGGTGAGGTCGTCCTTCGCTTCGTCAATGCCCGCAACGTCGTCGAACATCACGCGGCCATGCCGTTCGGTCAGCAGCTTCGCCTTGGACTTGCCAAAGCCCATGGCCTTGCCGCCACCGCCCTGCATCTGGCGCATGAAGAAGATCCAGACCGCGATAAGCAGCAGCATCGGGAACCAGGAAACGAGAACACCAAGCAACGAGGGTACGTTGTCATCTGTCGGCTTGGCGGTGATCGTTACGCCCTTGTTATAGAGACGGTCGACCAGCGAGGGATCCTGCGGCGCGTAAGTCGAGAACTTGCGACCGTCCGAATAGGTGCCGCTGATCTTCTCGCCCTGAATGGTGACTTCGCTCACGTTTCCGGAGTCGACGTCCGCCAGCAGACGCGAGAACGTGATCTCGGTGCCGGCAGCATTCTGCGGCGAGGGGTTCTGGAAGAGATTGAACAGCGCCACCAGAAGCAGCGCGCCAAGAACCCAGACAGCGAAATTCTTGAAATTGGACAAGAGCTTTTACCTTTTTACCTGACGACAGGCGCTACTTTGCAGGGTGCGTGCCAGATGCACCACCGCTTCTCGAGTGTTTCTAATCTAAGAGAAGATAGTGACCATAGAAAGGTTTACCAAGTACCAGTACCCGTTTGTTTGCCTCACATTCAGGCATTTCTGGTCGGTTTGCCGGGCTAGCGGGGGAGCGTGCGGCCGAGCGACACATGCGCCTCGACGCCGGGACGCAGCGTTCCCAATTGGGGCGCAGCGAGCAATTCATCACTCTGCCAGAGGCCCGGCAGGGCCTGAAGAACGGCGCTGGGCACCGCCGGAAGGGCCGTTTTCGCTGCGCGAAGAGCAGCAAGCCCCTCCGCGCCCAGCGCGCGCACCTCGACAGGCTGGCCCCGTGGCGCCTTCACAAGCGATACATGGAACCTTTCATCCCAAAGCCCCTGCCCGCCTTGTTTGAGTGAAAGAGACGGTGATTTCAGCGCCGCCGCCACCTCGCGGGTCACAACAAGGATGTCGCCCTTCAGCGCCAGCTTGACGCCGCCAAGCGTCCGCCCCCGACCAAGCTCCCGCATGCCGATCGCGGCGTGGACGGCTTCGAGCGCGGCCAGGCGTGGCGCGTAATGCCCAGCCCCGGCAACCGACATCAGGGCCGCAAGCGCCCGCAGCCCGATTTCCGGCGGGGCGGCGACAAGAGGCTCCACCTTCATTTCCACAAAGCCGAGGGGTGAAAGCACTGCATGCGCAGACAGGAGCGCCCCTGTCTGTCTTTCCAGCGCTTCGCGGGCCCGCCCCATCCGGGCAGCCGTGCGGGCAAGCTGCCCGGCATCGAGCCCGAGCGGCGCGAGAATGGAAAGGGCGTTGCGCATCTTCACCCTGTCAAAGCGTTCATCCTCGTTGCTCGGATCGAGGATCGGCGTGAAACCCGCCTTCGCAACCGTTGCCGCCAGTCTGCCCTTCGGAAAATCGAGCAGGGGGCGCAGGAGACGCACGTCCGGCGCTTCGGCAGAGAGAGGCCGCGATGCCGCCATGCCCGAAAGCCCGTCCACACCGCTCCCCCGCGCCAGCCGGAGAAGAAAGGTCTCCGCCTGATCTTCAAGGTGGTGGGCGACGAGAAGATCCGCCGCCCCCACTTCCCGGCAAGCAGCGAGAAGCAACGCATAACGTGCATCGCGCGCGGCCGCCTGAATACCGCTGGACGGCTTCTTCCCCTTCCATTTCAGAATACGATGAGGAACACCGAGCTTCGCCGAGAACCCGGCCGCGATCTTCGCTTCGCGGGCAGAAGCCGGACGCAGCCCGTGATCGACGGTGAAGGCGTAAAGCGAGGTACCTTTGCGCCGGGCAGCCCAGCGCGTCGCAAGAACAAGAAGCGCAAGCGAATCCGACCCGCCCGACAAGGCGACCGCCACGCCTTTTCCTGGGTCGAGAGTGGCCATACAGGCAGCGAACTCCGCCGCCGAGACGGGAGAGGCCATAACGGGGGAAGAAGGGTGCGCGGTTTCATTCTCCGCGTTCATTTCCCCCTCCGACATGAAAAATCAGCAACCGGCCTTTTGCCGCTCGAGCCTCGCGCGGGCAACAACCGAAGGCGAAGCCTGCGGGAACTTCGAGCCAAGTTCACCCCAGACCGTACAGGCCGCATCCTTGTTGTCGAGCGCGGCAAGGCTCATACCGAGCTTGAGCAAGCTGTCCGGCGCCTTGCTGCTCGACGCATAGGTCGTGTAGCCGGTGAGGAAAGCATCGCCCGCACGCTTGTAGTCGTTCTGCGCGTAGTAGGTTTCGCCAAGCCAATACTGCGCATTACCCGCAAGCTTGTGCTTGGGGTGAAGCTGGAGAAATTCCTTGAAGGCACCACGCGCCTTGTCATATTGCCCGCGCTTCATGAGGTCGATCGCAAAATCATACTGCGTTTCGGGCGTACCGTTCGGCAGCACCGAGGGAGCAGATCCGCTGCCAGCTGCCGCACCGGATGAATCGGCTGAAGGCGTCGCTCCCGCGGCTGGAGCGGTGGGCGCCTGTGTCCCGCCCTCTCCAGGCGCAGAAGCTGCACCGCCAGCACCGAGATCGCGGAAGCGAAGATCCACATCCTGCTTGAAGGCTTCGAGATTGCGTTCAAGCATCTCCGCCCGGTGGTTCGCTTCTTCCAGACGGCCGTTCAGCACACGCACCTGATCCTCAAGCTCGACGACCCGGGCCTGAAGATTGGCGGCACCGGCCCCGCTTTCCATCACGACCGGCGAGCCGGAGGAGCCGCCACTGCTATACGCCTGGCGCTGAAGGTCGGAAATCTCGCGCTCGATCCTGTCGATGCGATTTGCCATGGCGCGCGGGTCGGTGTCCTGCGCATGCGCGGTTCCCGCTGCGACGAGCGGCAGGCCGACAAGCGCTGCCGCAGCAGCGTGGAGAAAGACGGCTTTCAAAGAACGACGATCAGGCCGCAATCGAACCTCCCGTTCGGGTTTGTGATCAGGACGCTATCTTAAAATCAAACACGACCAAATTGCGGCACCCAAGATAACCGCAGTGGCCGAAATCAAGGACGTCGACAAAAAAGCGCCCTTCCGCGCAGAGCGGAAGGGCGCTTCTTATTACTCTTGCGAATCCGGATTCGCCGAGCGCCGCTTAGCTCGCGGCGCCGGAGACAACAACCGTCACCGCGCGACGGTTCTGGGCCCAGCAATTCTCGTTGGATTCGAGGCAGACCGGACGCTCTTTACCGTAGGACACGGTGTTGAGACGGCTGCCATCGACGCCGAGGCTCACGAGATAATCCTTCGCGGAGTTGGCGCGTCGGCCACCCAGCGCAAGATTGTATTCACGTGTGCCGCGTTCGTCGGCGTGACCTTCAATCGTGAAGGTCAGGTTCGGGTAAAGCTTCATCCATGCGGCCTGGCGCTGCAGAGTGGCACGGGCTTCATCGCTGAGCGAAGAGCGGTCGGTGTCGAAGAAAACGCGGTCGCCGACATTGGCAACGAGGTCTTCCTGCGAACCCGACGCGATCGTGCTGGACGACGAGGAGGGAGAAGTGTTTGCACCGGCACTCTCATCGGTCGACGAGCAAGCGGCAAGCATAAGGAAAGCAGCAGCTACGGCGGCAAACCGCAGGCCAGCATTCGGGGACTTCATTCGGGTGATCTCCTTTTGATCTCAGCGGCCATGGCGCCTCAGCGCTCCATTGAATAGACACTCTTGCACGTGCAGCCCCCGCAGTAAAACGGGCCCAGACCCGACTACCGGAGGCAGCATTATGTTAGAGAACCTTTTCGGACCGGCATTGTTCCAGACCGAAATTACGTCGCCCCCAATAGGCCGACGCTGGGGTTGCTGTACCGCAACACGATACTAGCCAGCATCGGAGTATCAGGCAAGAAGCAACAAATATCATGCGACTTTCAGCAAAGGTTACGTGACATTTTTACATCATGAGTGAGACAATCAAGCAACCGGCCTACCCCGAATACTTGTAGTCCTTACTGAATTCGCGGTGACCAGGCCGGGTCTGATGCCATGGTTGTGGCTGGAACTGGTCGCTCGTTATAGCCAGTCACATCGACCGACCAGAGACCGGGGCCGCCCTGCGCGCCGCGCGTCTCGCGGAAAAACATGAGCAAGCGGCCATTGGGCGCCCAGGTCGGGCCTTCATTGTGATAGCCCTCGGTCAGGATGCGCTCACCCGTCCCGTCCGGCCGCATCACACCGATCACGAACCGGCCGCCCGATATCTTGGTAAAGGCAATGAGATCGCCGCGCGGCGACCAGACCGGAGTGGCATAGCTGCCCTGCCCGAAGCTGATGCGGCGCTGGTTCGAGCCATCGGCGTCCATGACATAGACCTGCTGGGAGCCGCCACGATCCGATTCGAAGGTGATCTGCCGCCCGTCAGGCGAATAGCTCGGCGCCGTGTCGATGGCCGCCGTATTCGTCAGGCGCGTCACCTGGCGGCTACGCAGATCCATCGTATAGATGTCGGAATTGCCGCCGCGCTGAAGGCTCATGATGATCTTCTGCCCGTCAGGCGAGAAGCGCGGCGCGAAGGTCATGCCGGGGAACTCGCCGACCACTTCCTGCTGGCCGGTTTCAATATCCAGGACGTAGACCCGCGGGCGGGCGTTCCGGTAGGCGAGATAGGTGATCTCCTGCGAGTTCGGACTGAAGCGCGGCGTGAGAACCAGATCGTTGCCGTTCGTCAGCATGCGCGGGTTGTGTCCGTCCTGATCCATGATCGCGAGACGCTTCACACGCGCATTCTTCGGTCCGGTTTCCGAGACATAGACGATGCGGGTGTCGAAATAGCCTTCCTCGCCGGTAAGCCGCTTGTAGATCGCATCCGAGATGAGATGGGCGACACGGCGCCAATTGTCCGGCGTGGTGAAGAACTGAAGCCCTGTCATCTGCTGCTCGCCAAGCACATCCCAGAGGCGGAACTCGACACGAAGCCGACCATCGGATTCGAGACGCGTCTGACCTGTTACCAGCGCCTGCGAACTGATGACGCGCCAATCGCCGAAACGCGGCTGCACATTGATGTCTGAAATCTTCTCGATGAAGGAAGCCTTGGGTAGCGGACGAAAAAGACCCGAACGTTCGAGATTATTGGTGATGACGGATGAAATGTCGGCACCAACCTTCGAATCCTTCTCGGTTCCACCGACAAAATCGGTAATCGCAATGGGAAGCGGCTCGACGTTACCCTGACCGATATCGATCTGCAGCTCAGCCCTTGCGGGCAGCGCAGCAAGAACGAAAGCAATCATTGCAACCAGCGCCATCAATGGCCGCGCCGGTACCAGCGCACGAATAGCGGTCGTCACATTTCGGAATTCAACCATTTCGGCTTCTCCTGCCTTTCGAGTTCGCTTCGTCCGCTCACATCATTTCAGCGAGAGTGAATGAGAGCCTCATATCCCGCCAGCTTGTAAATTTGTCGGGCGGCAGAAAATCGTAGGGCGCGCATTTCTGAACGGCCTGAATGGCCCGTTCGGCAAAGAGACGCGACAAGGGTCCGCCACTTGTCTTTGCGATCGACGGAAAGCCCGCAAGCGATCCATTCTGATTGAGCGAGAAGCTGATCGTCGCCGCAAGCTTGTCTGCGTCGGCACTGCCTGCGAAGTCGCGAATGTTCCAGCAGCGCTGAACCTTCTGCCGCACCGCATCGATCTCGCTCATCGTCATTGCCGCCGAAGGATCGTCGGTCACGGGCGACTCGAAATCTTGCGTCGATTCCAGCGCCTCGTTCTTCCGCACTGTATCCGGCGTCTTGTCGAGCAGCGCCGCGATCTGGTTCGGGTCGAAGGATTTCTTCTCCGGCTTCTTCTTTGGCGGCGTCGGCTTCTTTTCGACTTTCTTCTCGACGGGTTTCGGCTTCTCTTCTTTCTTCTCGACCTTCTTTTCCGGAATAATCTCAGCCTTCTCCTCCGGCGGCGGCGGAGGCGCGGGCTTGGGTTCCGGTTTCGGTTCTAACGTCGGCTTCTCGGGTTCTTCCGGCCTGGGCGGTTCCGGTTTCTCGATCGGCTTCGGCTTTTCGACCTTTTTCGTACTCATCAGGTTTGTTACCTGGTCGACTGTCACGAGTTCAACCGGCAGCGCGCGCGTCTGCACCGAAGGAAGTTCCTCGGGTGACGGAAACGCCACAAGCGCGAGCGACACGATCACCACATGCGCCGCGGCCGAAAGGAGAACCGGTTTACGCATTCTCGCCGTTTAATTTGCACCCGGCTTCTTCGCCGGCGACGTTTGGGTCTCGGTTACGAGACCAACCTTGGAAAAACCGGCGGCACTCAACCGGCCCATCACATCCATGACCGAGCCATAGTTGATCGAGTTGTCCGCACGCACGAAAATGCGCTGCTCATATCCGTTCTCCGCAATCGCAGTGAGCTGTGGCACGAGAGCATCCGGTTCGGTCAGCGTTTCCTGCACGTAAATCTCGCCCTTGCCGTTGATCGTGATCGTCAAGGGCTCGGTATCGCCGGAAAGCGGGGCGGCTTCCGTCTTGGGCAGGTCGACCGGCACACCGACGGTGAGAAGCGGTGCCGCCACCATGAAGACGATGAGCAGAACCAGCATCACGTCGACGACGGGCGTTACATTGATTTCGGCCATGGGCTGGCGCGCATAGCGCCCACGACCCTTGCCCTTGTTTCCGGCCGACATCGCCATGGGTCAGCCCCGCTCGTCGAGCTGGCGCGAGAGGATCGCGGAGAACTCGTCGGAGAAACTTTCCATCCGGCCACCGATCCGCGAGACCTGATTGGAAAAGCGGTTATAGGCGATGACCGCGGGAATGGCGGCGACGAGGCCGAGCGCTGTCGCAAACAGCGCTTCAGCGATACCCGGCGCCACGACTGCAAGATTCGTGTCGCGGCTGATCGCAATAGACTGGAACGAGTTCATGATACCCCAGACCGTGCCGAAGAGGCCGACGAAAGGCGCAACCGATCCAACTGTCGCCAGGAAGAGCAGGCGGTTTTCAAGCGCCATCATCTCCCGGCTGATCGTGACCTGCATGACCTTGTCGACGCGCTCTTTCAGCCCGACGAAGGAACTCGTCACGACATCTTGCGAGCGGCGCCATTCGCGCATGGCTGCAATGAAGAGAGCGGAAAGCGGATGCTGCGGGCGGTGGCCTATCTCCTGATAGAGATCGTCCAGCGAACGGCCCGACCAGAAGATGCGTTCAAACTGGTCGGCACGGCGCTCGACACGGGCAAAACGCCACCACTTGTCGAAAATGATCGCCCATGACCAGATCGAGGCGAAGAACAGCCCCAGCATCACGAGTTTGACGATGATGTCGGCGCGCATGAACAGGCCCCAGATGGAAAAATCCAGCGGGACCGCGTCGGCGGCTGTCGTTTCGGTAATCACCTGAGTGGTGGTGACGGGATCCATTCGGTGCCTCTCCGTGCTCTCGGGCTCATTGCAGGGAGCGGCACATGACAGACGCAGCTTACGCAGTCGAGCTGTGCCCGTTGCGCCCTACCGTTGTATGTGTGCCCCCGAATTGCGGCTGAAGTTAGTCGTTCAATTATGTCATTACCGTGGCGTCTGGCGGGATTCGAGTCGCTTTCTCAAGAGGTTAGCAGGCGAATGTTGCGGGCCGGTCACAGGACGGCGGCGGCCCTCCATACCCGGCGCGGCCCATCAGGCGCCGCCGATATAAGGAGCCAGCGCCTCCTTCACGGCCGCAGGGAGACGGCGCGGCTTGCCCTCCTTGTCGAGGACCGCTGCAAAGACCTTCGCTCGCCATAATTCATCCACCGGCTCATTATCCGGCCCGAGGCGCCAGATCGACTGCTCGGCTTCGATCCGCGCGCCGCTTGCCCGCACATAGACGGTATGGACCTCCAGCCGGTCGTCGATGCGCGCAGGCTGACGAAAATCCATTTCCATACGGTGAATGGCGAAGGCGACGGGATCATCAGTATCGAAGAGGTCCGTATGATGAACCCCGGCGAGCCGCAGGAAGTCGGAACGCCCCCTTTCGGCAAAACGCAGATAGTTCGCATGATAGACGATGCCGGAAAAATCCGTGTCCTCGTAATAGACGCGAACGGGCAGCTTGTGGACCTGCCCCTCGATCCGGCCTGAAATATCGGGCCATTCGCTCATGCCTCGCCCTCTCCCTCCGCACCGAAAAGGCCCGGCTGCCCCGCGGGAGAAACCGAGGGGACGGAAAGCCCAATATGCGCGAAGGCCGCCGCCGTCAGCACGCGCCCTCGCGGCGTCCGGTTCACCAGTCCCTGCTGGATGAGATAGGGCTCGATGATTTCCTCGATGGCATCACGTGGCTCGGAAAGCGAGGCGGCAATCGTTTCGACGCCGACAGGCCCGCCAGAAAAACTGACTGCGATACAACGCAAATAACGATGATCGAGCGCGTCGAGTCCCAGTTCATCGACCTCCAGGCGCTGAAGCGCCCGGTCCGCTGCCTTGGCATCGATGCTCGTGACGCCTTCGACCGCCGCAAAATCCCGCACACGGCGAAGCAGCCGCCCGGCGACACGAGGCGTACCGCGCGCACGGCGCGCGATCTCATGCGCACCATCGGCCGTCATGGAAATATCGAGAACGCTGGCGCCGCGACGGACGATGCTTTCCAGTTCGTCGATCTCGTAGAAATTGAGCCGGACCGGAATGCCGAAGCGGTCGCGCAGCGGCGTTGTCAGAAGGCCTGTCCTCGTCGTCGCCCCGACCAACGTGAAGGGCGCCAGCTCGATACGTACGGAACGCGCGCCCGGCCCTTCGCCGATGATGAGGTCGAGCTGAAAATCCTCCATCGCCGGATAGAGGATTTCCTCGACCGCAGGCGACAGGCGATGGATTTCATCGATGAAGAGAACATCGCGCGGTTCGAGATTGGTGAGAAGCGCGGCGAGATCGCCCGCCTTGGAAATCACCGGACCGGAAGTCGAACGGAAATTGACGCCCAGTTCGCGCGCAACGATTTGCGCCAGGGTCGTCTTGCCAAGACCGGGTGGCCCCGCGAATAGAACATGATCCAGCGCCTCGCCGCGCTTGCGCGCCGCCTCGATGAAGACCGCAAGATTTTCACGCGCGCGCGCCTGCCCCGTGAAGTCGGCGAGAAGCTGCGGCCGGAGCGTGCGCTCCAGCTCGTCTTCCTCGCGCTTGGCCGCACCGACAAGTCTTTCCGTCATCGCGCCAGCTCCTTCAGACCCTGCCTGATGAGCTGCTCCGTGCTCGCCGCGCCTTCAAGTGTCTTTGCCGCCGCCGACACGGCGCTTGTGGCCTGTGCTTGCGGATAGCCGAGGTTCACGAGGGCGGAGACGGCATCGCGCATGGGGGCGGGAGAAGCAGGCGCCGCCACGCCATCGACCGGTGCGTCGAGAATAGTCGCGAGCGATGCACCTTCAGGCGCCTTGTCCTTCAACTCGGCCGTGATACGCGCGGCGACCTTCGCCCCGACGCCAGGCGCCGCCGAAATCGCCTTCTTGTCGTCCAGCGCGATGGCACGGGCAAGATCGTCGGGTGCAAGCGTCCCCAGCACACCAAGCGCAACCCTCGTCCCCACGCCCTGCACACCGAGCAGGAGGCGAAACCAATCGCGCTCATTGTCGGTCTCGAATCCGATCAGGCGGATGGCGTCGTCGCTCACCTTGGTCTCGATGGAGAGTGTTACTGCGCCACCCGGCGCCGCGAGGTTCTGCAACGTACGGCGCGAACAGGTGACGTGATAGCCGACACCGCCGACATCGACGACAACCCAGTCCTCGCCCGTGGAGTCGACGATGCCCTTGAGCTTGCCGATCATCGGCCCGCCCCGGCCCGCGCAACGGCAGCGGCGAGCCTTTCGTTTGCGCCCCCCGAATGCGCATGCGCTATCGCAATGGCAAGCGCATCGGCGGCATGTTCACTCCCCGCTTTCGAACCCGGCAAAAGCATTTCGACCATAAGCCTTATCTGCGCCTTGTCGGCATGACCTGCGCCGACGACGGATTTCTTCACATGATTGGGCGCATATTCGGCAACCGAAAGCCCAGCCCGCGCGGCAACCAGAAGTGCGATGGCACGCGCCTGACCGAGCTTCAAGGCAGCGGAAGCATCCCGTGCGACAAAGGCCTGCTCGACGGCGGCGGCATCCGGCTCATGCTCATCAACAATACGCACAAGCCCCGCCTCGATCTCGACAAGCCGTTCCGCGATGCCGAGACGTGCATTCGAAATGATTGTGCCATTCGCGATATGGACAAGTTTCGATCCCTGGACGGAGATCACGCCCCATCCCGTGGCAGTAAGGCCGGGATCAATGCCGAGATATCTGAACGATGCCGGCATGAGCGGAAAGTCCTTATGTCCGGGCCAGCCTCAAGCGAGGCCGAAACCGTCCGGTTCATGCCCGCTGCCAGGAAGCCGATTTCCGCTCGATGGCGTCAGGCGGACATCTTCTCCAGGACCGAATCGGACATCTCGAAGTTCGCATAAACCTGCTGCACATCGTCATTGTCGTCCAGCGCTTCGAGCATCTTGAAGACGGTCTCCGCCTTCTCGTCGTCGAGTTCGATGGTGTTCTGCGGCTTCCAGACGATTCGCGCAGCGCGCGGCTCGCCAAACTTGGCTTCCAGCGCCGAGGCGACCTCATGCAGCGCATCGGGCGCGCAATAGAGCTCATGCGTCTCTTCACCCGACTGGCAATCATCCGCACCAGCCTCGATCGCGGCTTCTAGCATTTCATCGGCGCTTGCCACATCGGCTGGATATTCGATCAGGCCAAGCCGGTCGAACATGAAGGAAACCGAGCCCGTTTCGCCAAGATTACCGCCATGCTTGGAAAAGACGGAACGAACTTCGCCCGCTGTCCGGTTACGATTGTCAGTCAGCGTTTCGACGATGACACCGATGCCTCCAGGACCGAAGCCCTCGTAGCGGACTTCCTCATAGTTCTCGCCGCCCTGATCCGTACTCTTCTTGACGGCGCGTTCGATATTGTCTTTCGGCATGTTTTCCGCGCGTGCCGCCTGAATTGCCGCACGAAGGCGTGGATTATATTCAGGATCTGCCAAACCCATTTTCGCCGCCACGGTGATTTCCTTGGCAAGTTTGGCAAACAACTTGGCGCGCTTCTTATCCTGCGCGCCCTTGCGATACATGATGTTCTTGAATTGTGAGTGGCCGGCCATTCCGCCTCCGAAAACCCTTCGAGCACGTGCTGAAATTTGCGCCTTTATAGAGGTCGTACCTGCCGAAATCCATACTTCGGACGGCACAACGGTATGCACGCATAACGTGTTATTTACTTTTTCATGCTCTTTTAACGTGTATTTAAGATTTCCCGGCCAGGCTGTCCCTGTCGCCGGAAGGGAAGGTTTGCCCACTTTCTCCAGAGGCTGGCGGCAATACCAGAGACTGGCCCGTGGTTCCGCCCAGCCCGCGCCGGACATGCCAACGCAACGCACGCGAAGGCGCGCCGCCTCGTCCTCCTGTCCGCCTCACCCACTTCGGCCGACAGGAACGGACGAGGCGGTTCTTCACTGAAGGCGCGCGGCGTCGCTATTTGTGAATATCGGTCGGCCAGGCATAGGCCCCTGAAAGGGGGTTGCCTTCCATCGTCTCCACAACGTATCGGGCAACAAGGCGTTCACTGAAAAAACTGTGATACCGCTGATGCCCATTGCGCGCGATGCGCTGACGTTCACCGTCATTCTTCAGAAAATATCGAAGCTTGTCTGCGAGTTCGTCCAGATCGCGATAGAAGACGAATTCCTCATCCGAGAAAATCTCGTCATAGCCGGTCGAACGCGCAACGAAGACGAGGAGCCCGTTTCCTGCATATTGCGCGAGACGATCGGAAGAATAGAGCGGATACCCCTCCTCCCGGTTGAGGTTGAGCCCCATCCGGGCACCGGCAATGGCGTCGTAATAATCCATGCCCTGCAAGGCAGCACGCTCCTCCAGACCGTAGAATGCATAACGCGCCTCGGGCACACGCTTCTCGATCTCCTTAAGGAAGCGGCCGCGCGGCGATGTCGATGTTTCGGCCCCGACCGCGCAAAGGAAATCGACGGGCTGATCGCTTGCCGCAAAGCATTGCAGCGTCTCGATGGACGGATCAGCAGGATTGGGAATGAAGGCGAGTGAATGGGTCGGCGTCACGAAATCGTCGAGGCGCTCACCTGCCGTCGTGATGAAGGTTGTATCCGCGACCTCGGCAAAGCGATGAATGCGCGCAACATTTTCATCCAGAAAGAGCGCATCGATATTGATGACGCAAACACGCAGCGCAGGCAGCATCCTGCGCAAGGTTCGTATCGTGTCGTTCTCGATCTTGTCGGCATGGAAAAGAACGAGAAGCTCAGGCCGAAAATTGGTACAAAGCTTAATGAGCCGCCTGTTCGCATGGCTGTCGCCCGCACGGCCGATGCCCCACTTGCCCGCCTCGCGGGCGACATCGCGGTCGCTGAAGCTCATCACCTGATGGCCATTGCGCACGAACCCGTTCGCAAACTTGCGAACCGTCGCATAGAAATTCGTGCCGGCACGCTTCTCGTTGAAATTCCCGGCAAGCACGATCCGCATGGCGCTCAAACCTCCGGCAGAACCTGGGAAAGGCGGCCGCCAATACGCACAGGCTCTACACGGCGCGCGAGACCGGAACTGTCCGTCTCGACAAAGACGCCGCAAAGCGTCGCAGGACCGAGTGCGGGCTGGAAACGCCCGCTGGGAATGCGCGTTACAAAGCGGTTCAATGGCTCGTCCTTGTCCATGCCGATGACGGAGTTGTAGTCACCGCACATGCCCGCGTCGGTCTGATAGGCCGTACCGCCCGGCAATATCTGCGCATCGGCCGTCGGCACATGGCTATGCGTACCGACAACGAGCGACACGCGCCCGTCGCAGTGATGCCCCATCGCCATCTTCTCCGAGGTTGCCTCGGCATGCATGTCAACGAGAATGGCGTCCGCCCCCTCGCCGAGCGGGCAAGCCGAAATCTGTTCGTCGATTGCTTCGAAGGGGCAATCGAGCGCCTCCATGAAGACACGGCCAAGGGCATTGACGACGAGAACCCGGGCGCCGGTCGCCCCCTCGACCAGCGCCGCGCCCCGCCCCGGCGTGCCGGACGGGTAATTCGCGGGACGCACGAGACGCGGCTCACGCTCGATATGGACCAGCGCCTCGCGCTGATCCCATGAATGATTGCCGAGCGTGATGACATCGGCGCCCGCATCGAAAATATCGTCGCAGATTGCGCCCGTGATACCAAAACCGCCTGCCGCGTTTTCCCCGTTCACGACGATGAAATCGAGCCCGAGCTCACGACGCAGGTTTGGCAGTTCCGCGACAAGTGCGTCGCGTCCGCTGCGCCCAACGATATCGCCCATGAACAGCAGTCTCATACTCAACCTCCGGCGCGCGGGCCGAACGCCCTTGCGCCTTTTTCCGTCACGATCCAGTCGAGCCGGGCGTCAAAATCCTCTTCGGGGAGGTCTTGGGCTTCCTGCGCCGAAAACGCAACCCCGACAGCCAGGACTTGCCCCCCTGTTCGTCTTAGCTGCTCAAACGTCCGGTCATAATAGCCGCCACCATATCCGAGGCGGCGCCCTTCGCTATCAAAAGCGAGAAGCGGCACCAGCACGACATCCGGCCGACGCTCCGGTACTCCGGGCCTGGGTTCGCGTGTACCATGATCCCCCGGCACCAGCTCATCACCCGGCTGCCAGACATTGAAGATGAGCGGCCTGTTGCGCAGGGCGACACGTGGCAACACACAAGGATGACCGCGCCCGGCAAGCTGACCGAGAAGAAATGTCGGATCGGGCTCGCTCCCGATAGGTGCATAGCCCGCCACGCAGGCCCCTGCCGCAAGCGGAACCGAACGGAGGAAATGGGAGGCAATGAGCGCAGGCGCCGTTTTTGCCAGCGCCGCATGGGCTGCGTCCCGCCTGAGCCGCGCCTGTTCCCGTGCACGCTGCTTCGCTTCGGCGCTCATGACAAACCAGGAACATGATGTGGGACCGCCACGGCCGTCGGAATGTCGTTCCTCGGAGACCTACTAACGTAGGTGGGCGCCGTGTGAAGGAGACCACGGTCTCCCCCAGGGACAGCTCCCTCAAGGAGCGTAAGGCCCCGAGAGTAATTATTCCTAACGTACCGGGCAGTACCCGACTTCATTCTATCTGGGGTACGGCGGTCTCCGGTCAAGCTAAATAGCTGAAAGGCCAGCCTGAAAAGCCAGAGGCAGAACGTCACGCCGCCTCGATCCGCTTGGCAAGATCCTCGATCCGGCGGGCGGCATCGTCCATCACATCGGCCAGCGAAGCCTCGGCCTCCCGGGAGCGCTCGAGCGCGGAAGCTCGCGATCCGCTGAGATTTTCGATTTCCTGTTCCAGAAGCTTGTTCTTCTGAAATGCGTCGGAAAGCTCGTCCGCAATCAAGAGCCCGGCCATAAGCAGAAGCCGCGCATCGCCCACCTGCCCGACTTCCTGGGCGAGATCGGTTACATGCTTGTTGATATAGGATGCGAGTTCCCGGACATGCTCTTCCTCCCCATCGCCACAGGCGACCGTATAGGAGCGATCGTTGATCGAGACTTTGACCTGTCCCATGAAACTTCCTTTCTGACGGGCCTTCTCAGCCTTCGGCGAGAACTTCTCGGATGCCTTCTATCGCCTCGGCAAGCGTTTCGGAGGCACGCTCATTGAGTTCGTTCAAGCGCCGCGCCTCGGCCTTGATCTGATCAAGCTCCTCAGCAAGCTCTGAACGGCTTTCCGTCAGCGTATCCACCTCTTCCTGCAACCGTCGCGCCGCCTGAGCGCGTTGCACCTGCCGGTTGATGGTCGCTTCCAGCCTGTCCAGTGCGCCTGAAAAGCGTTCTACAGCCGAATCGAATTTGCTCATATCTTTCCCGGGCTGACCGCTCTGGCCGAAGCAGCCGGAGCATTCTTTTGCCAAGATAGGCAGGGCTTCGAAATGAGGTCAACGCCGCCAGCGACATGTCTCTGCGAAATGGCAATCCGATATGCGTGGAATCGCCCCCGATACGGGCATTCCGGCATTGACTCAGGGGGGGTCCGTGGTCATTGTGGCGCCGCTCTCGGCAGGGCCCGAGTTAAGCCGCCGATGCGAGCAAATGAGCGGATTTCCCAAGGTGCGGAACATCCGCAATATCCTGCACGCTCAGCGCCCGGCTGAGCAACAGAGTTACACATGACGCCAACTGAAAAATCAGCCGTCGCCGAAAAGGCGAAATCATCAGCCGGAGACGAGAAATCCTCCGGTGCCTCTCACGATGCGATGGCAAATGCGATCCGTGCCCTGGCGATGGACGCGGTCCAGCAGGCCAATTCCGGTCATCCCGGCATGCCCATGGGCACGGCGGACATGGCGACCGTTCTCTTTACCCGCTTCCTGAAGATCGACCCGCGCAAGCCCGACTGGCCAGATCGGGACCGTTTCGTCCTCTCGGCGGGCCACGGCTCGATGCTTCTTTATGCGCTTCATTATCTGCTCGGCTATGAAGACATGACGATCGAGCAGATCAAGAATTTCCGCCAGCTTGGTTCGATTACGGCAGGTCATCCCGAATATGGCCACGCTGAAGGCATAGAGACGACAACTGGTCCGCTCGGCCAAGGTATCGCGACCGCCGTGGGCATGGCGCTTGCCGAACGCTTGCAGGCCGCCCGCTTCGGCGACGACATCGTCAACCACCATACATATGTCATCGCCTCCGACGGCGACCTCATGGAAGGCATCAGCCATGAGGCGATCAGCATTGCTGGCCATCTGAAGCTCTCGAAGCTCATCGTTCTCTATGATGACAACGAAATCACCATTGATGGCGCGCTTTCGCTCTCGGAATCGGGGGATGCCCTGCAGCGTTTCGAGGCCGCAGGCTGGAATGCGAGCCGTATCGACGGCCACAACCCGGATGAAATCGCCGCTGCCATCGAAAAAGCGCAGAAATCGGACAAGCCCACGCTCATCGCCTGCCGCACCGTGATCGGCTATGGCTCGCCCAACAAGCAGGGCAAATCCTCGTCGCATGGTTCGCCGCTCGGCGCCGATGAAATCGCGCTTGCGCGCGAAACGCTGCACTGGAAGGCGGAACCCTTCACTGTGCCGAGCGAAACGCTGGACGCCTGGCGTATTGCCGGGCTGCGCAACACCAAGCAGCGCAAGGCCTGGGAAGAAAAGCTCGCGGCCCTGCCTGCGGAAACCCGCAGTGAATTCGAGCGCCGGATCGCCGGTGACCTTCCTGCGGGCCTCGCCAAGGCCATCGAAGCCTTCAAGGAAAAGCTCGTTGCCGACCAGCCGAAATGGGCGACCCGTAAAGCCTCCGAAGAGGCGCTCAACGTTATCAACGCAGCGCTGCCCGAAACCATTGGCGGCTCCGCGGACCTGACAGGCTCGAACAACACGCGTTCGAAAGAACAAAAGCCCGTTTCGGCGGACGATTTCTCAGGTTCCTTCATCCATTGGGGCATCCGCGAGCACGGCATGGCGGCGGCGATGAACGGCATCGCGCTCCATAAGGGGCTGATCCCCTATTCGGGCACCTTCCTCGTCTTCACCGATTACTGCCGTCCCGCGATCCGCCTCTCCGCATTGATGGGCCAGCGCGTCATCTATGTCATGACGCATGATTCGATCGGCCTTGGCGAAGACGGGCCGACGCATCAGCCGGTCGAACATCTCGCTAGCCTCCGCGCCATGCCGAACCTCAATGTCTTCCGCCCGGCGGACGCCGTAGAAACGCTCGAATGCTGGCAGCTCGCGCTGGAGGCGAAGGGAACGCCGTCGATCCTCGCGCTTTCGCGCCAGGGCCTTCCGGCGGTTCGCACCGAAAATTCGGACAAGAACCTCTGCGCTCGTGGCGCCTATGAGCTCTCGCCCGCCTCCTCCAAGGCCGAAGTATCGCTTCTCGCCACCGGCTCGGAGGTCGAGATCGCGCTAGCGGCGCAGAAACTGCTCGAACGCGACGGCATTCCCGCGCGTGTTGTATCCATGCCCTGCCTCGACATTTTCGAGCAGCAGTCGAAGGACTTCCAGGCCGACATGCTCGGCCAGGGCACGGTGAAGGTTGCAATCGAGGCGGGTGTCCGCTTCGGCTGGGACCGCTACATAGGCCCCGATGGCGCTTTCATCGGCATGACCGGCTTTGGTGCTTCCGCGCCAGCGCCGGAACTCTACAAGCACTTCAACATTACCCCCGAGGCGGCAGTTGCCGCGGCGAAAGCCTGTCTCGCGGAAAAAGCCTAACTTACGCTCAGGAGAACAAGGAAATGGCAGTGCGCGTTGCGATTAACGGATTTGGTCGGATCGGACGCCTTGTGCTCCGCGCCATTGCGGAATCCGGCCGCAAGGATATCGAAGTTGTAGCCATCAATGACCTCGGCTCGGTCGATGCCAATGCACTCCTGCTGAAATACGACAGCGTACACGGCCGCTTCCCCGGCAAGATCAAGACAACGAAATCCTCCATGGATCTCGGCCGCGGCCCGATCAAGGTACTCGCCGAACGCGATCCCTCGAAGCTTCCCTGGGGAGATCTCGGCGTCGACATCGCACTCGAATGCACCGGCCTCTTCACGGCCCGCGAGAAGGCCGAAGCGCACCTTACCGCCGGTGCGAAGAAGGTTCTCATCTCCGCTCCGGGCGAAAACTCGGACCTGACAGTTGTCTATGGCGTGAATCACAGCGCCTTGAAGAAGAGCCACAAGATCGTCTCGAATGCTTCCTGCACGACAAACTGCCTCGCGCCGGTAGCGCAAGTTCTGCACAAGGCCTGCGGCATCGAACAGGGCTACATGACGACGATCCACGCCTATACCGGCGACCAGAACACGGTCGATACGCTGCATAAAGACCCGCGCCGCGCTCGCGCCGCAGGCGTCTCCATGATCCCGACCTCGACCGGTGCCGCCAAGGCCGTCGGCCTCGTGCTCCCTGAATTGCAGGGCAAGCTGGATGGCACGTCGATCCGCGTGCCGACCCCGAACGTATCGGTGATCGACCTCGTCTTCACGTCGAAGAAGAAGACCACCGCGGAGGAAGTGAACGCCGCGATCGTTGCCGCCGCGAAAGGACCGCTCAAGGGTGTCCTCGCGACGACCAACGAGCCGAATGTTTCCATCGACTTCAACCACAACCCCGCCTCTTCCACCTTCGATCTGACGCAGACGCAGGTGATCGATGGCAAGCTCGTGCGCGTACTCTCCTGGTACGACAACGAATGGGGCTTCTCGAACCGAATGGGCGACACGGCTGTCGCCATGGGCAAGCTGCTCTGAACGGAGCAGTGAACTCTCATGGCCGATCACAAGACGCTTGACGATCTCGCTGCCGCGGTTGGCCTGAAGGGCCTCAAGGTCCTCGTCCGAGCCGATCTCAACGTGCCCATGCAGGACGGCAAGGTGTCGGACGCAACGCGCATCGAGCGCGTTGCTCCCACCCTGAAGGAACTCGCAAGCCAGGGCGCCCGGGTCATCGTGCTGTCCCATTTCGGCCGCCCGAAAGGCAAGCCGGAGGCGAAATATTCGCTGAAGCCTGTTGCCGAGGCGCTCGGCGCCTATCTCGGCGTGAATGTCGGCTTCGCCGAGGATTGCGTCGGCGAGAAAGCCGCAAAAGCCTGCGACAGCATGGCGCCGGGCACGATCCTCGTGCTTGAAAACACGCGCTTCCACGAAGGCGAGGAAAGCAACGATCCGGATTTTGCGAAGGCGCTTGCCGAAAACGGCAATGTCTACGTGAACGACGCCTTCTCCTGCGCCCATCGCGCTCATGCCTCGACCGAAGGCATCACCTATTTTCTGCCGTCCTATGCAGGACGCGCCATGGAAGCCGAACTAACCGCCCTCGACGCCGCGCTCGGAAATCCCAAGCGCCCCGTGGTCGCTATCGTGGGCGGGGCCAAAGTTTCGACGAAGATTTCCCTGCTTGCCAATCTCGTCAAGAAGGTGGACGCACTCGTCATTGGCGGCGGCATGGCAAACACATTCCTTGCCGCACAGGGCAAAAAGGTTGGCAAATCGCTTTGCGAACCCGATCTTTTCGATACGGCGCATCGCATTCTAGCCAATGCCCGTGATGCAAAATGCGACATCGTGCTGCCGACGGATGTCGTCGTGGCGAAGGAACTCAAAGCCGGCGCCGAGACAAAGGTGACGACGATTGACGAGGTTCCCGAAGACGAGATGATCCTGGACGTAGGGCCCGATACTCTCGCCCATCTTGCCGGGCGCTTCGAGGCGGCCAACACGGTAGTCTGGAACGGCCCGCTCGGCGCTTTCGAGGTTCCGCCCTTCGACCGCGGCACGACCGAAGCCGCTCGTATCGTTGCGATGCGCAGCAAACAGGGCGAACTCATATCCGTTGCCGGAGGCGGCGATACGGTTGCGGCCTTGAACGAGGCCGGTGCCGCCGATGATTTCACCTATGTTTCCGCCGCCGGCGGGGCCTTCCTTGAGTGGATGGAAGGTGTTGAACTGCCGGGCGTCGCGGCTCTCAGCCGCAAATAGACGAACACCGTTTGGTATCCAGAGGACAGGACAATGACTGAGACGCTTGAATCGATTGCACAGGCCATGGTTGCGCCAGGCAAGGGCATTCTGGCAGCCGACGAAAGCTCCGGCACGATCAAGAAGCGCTTCGATGCGATCAACGTCGCCTCCACCGAAGACAACCGCCGCGACTATCGCGAACTGCTGTTCCGCACCGACGAGGCAATGCAGAAGTACATTTCGGGCGTGATCCTTTTCGACGAGACGATCCGCCAGAAGGCCAAGGATGGCACGCCCCTCGTCGACCTCATCAAGAAGGCCGGTGCCATTCCGGGCATAAAGGTGGATGCGGGAGCAAAGCCGATGGCCGGTTTCCCGGGGGAAACGGTGACGGAAGGCCTTGATGGCCTGCGTGAGCGGCTCGCCGAATATTACGATCTCGGTGCCCGCTTCGCGAAATGGCGCGCGGTGATCGACATTGGCGACGGCATCCCGACCAATGCCTGCATCGAAGCAAACGCCGAGGCCCTTGCTCGCTATGCAGCGCTCTGTCAGGAAGCGAAGATCGTTCCGATCGTCGAGCCCGAAGTCCTGATGGACGGCTCGCATACCGCCGACCGCTGCTTCGAAGTGACGGAAGCAACGCTCCGCACCGTCTTCAACCGCCTCGCGCTTCACAATGTGAAACTCGAAGGCACGATCCTCAAGCCGAACATGATCGTGTCGGGCAAGAAGTGCCCCACACAGGCCGGTGTCGAGGAAGTGGCGGAAAAGACCATTGCCTGCTTCAAGCGCACGGTTCCGGCAGCTATTCCGGGCATCGTCTTCCTGTCGGGTGGACAGTCCGACGAGGATGCGACGGCTCATCTCGATGCCATGAACAAGATCGGCGGCTTCCCCTGGAAGATGTCCTTCTCCTATGGCCGCGCGCTGCAGGCCGCCCCGCAGAAGGCATGGGCCGGCAAGGCAGAAAACGTGCCCGCCGCCCAGAAGGCCTTCCTTCATCGCGCAAGGATGAACAGCCTTGCCACGCTTGGCGAATGGCAGAGCTCTCTCGAAAAATCTGCCTGATCCCTGACTTTCACTCCGCAAACGCCCCGCCCCCTGCGAGCGGGGCGTTTTGCGTTTCCATTCCTCCGGGATAAAACACCATCATGTCAGACCAAGCCTGCCGCCTCTATCTCATCACCCCTCCTCGCATCGAACCGCGCGCTTTTGCCGACACGCTGAAGGCCGCACTCGATGCAGGCGACGTGGCCAGCCTTCAACTGCGCCTGAAAGGCGAGAACGAAACGCCACCCGACGCCGACGCCATTCGCAAGGCGAGCGAAATCCTGATGCCTCTGGCGCATAGTTACGATGTCGCTTTCCTCATCAACGACCGCCCGGACCTTGCTGCGGAACTCGACGCGGACGGCGCACATATCGGCCAGACGGATCTGGCCTATGACGAAACGAGAAAACTTCTGGGGCCGGACAAGATAGTGGGCGTCACCTGTCATGCGTCCCGCCATCTCGCCATGGAAGCTGGCGAAGCGGGCGCTGATTACGTGGCATTCGGTGCCTTTTATAAAACCGACACAAAAAGCCCTATAAGTATGGCCGAGCCCGATATCCTCACTTGGTGGTCCGAATTGTTCGAATTGCCCTGCGTCGCTGTCGGGGGAATAACCGTGAATAACGCCGCACCACTCGTCCGGGCCGGGGCCGATTTCCTGGCCGTCTCGTCGGGCGTATGGTCTCATGAAGCAGGGCCGGCGACGGCCGTCCGCGAGCTCAACAGAATCATGGTCGAAGAAAGCAAGGCCCGATGAGGCATCTTCTGATAGCGCTTGCCGGAGCGCTCACAATGTTGCTGATGCCGCTCTCGCCTTTGCAGGCGCAGAATGCCTCCTCATCCACCGAAGACAACAACCCGATGGCTCCCGCCCTCGACGCCTACCGCGCGGGCCGTTATGAGCAGGCGCTGCTGATTGCAACGCCGCTGGCCGAGAAAGGCAATGTCTCGGCGCAGCTCATGCTGGGCTCCATTTACAACAATGGCGAAGGGGTCCCCCCCGACCCGGAAGAAGCGGCAAAATGGTTCACCAAGGCGGCAGCCAAAGGCGAGGCCGGCGCTCAATATGCGCTCGGTATGCTCATGGAATATGGCGGTGTCGATGGAGCGGACCCGGTCGCGGCCCGCAAATATTTCAAGGATGCCGCCGAACAGAACCATGTCGCCTCACAGGCTGAACTTGGCCTCATGTACACGACCGGACGCGGTGGCGCGCAGGATCTCGCGGAAGCTGCCAAGTGGTTTGATCGCGCCGCCGCCAAAGGAAACGCCAACGCCCGCTACTACCTCGGCACTCTTTATGCGTCCGGGAAAGGCAAACCCCGCGACCTTGGCGAAGCCGCCCGCTATTTCCGCCTGGCCGCCGACCAAGGGCAGCCGCAGGCGGCTTATCAGCTCGGCCTGATGCTGCAGGACGGCGCAGGTACCGAAAAAAGCCTTGTCGAGGCTGTAACCCGCTTCAAGGAAGCCGCCCAAAAAGGCGTACGCGGTGCGCAGACTTCCCTCGCTTTCTCCTACCTGAACGGAGAGGGTATCGAAAAGAACGATACACTGGCGGCAAAATGGTTCGTGGAAGCGGCCATGCGGGGCGATGCGCTCGCCCAGGACCGTCTGGCCCGCCTCTATTTCCTCGGCCATGGCGTGACGCGGGACATTGAGGCCGCGCTTCTGTGGCTGACCCTGACGGAACAGAACGGCATGACCGACGATACGCTCAGAAGCGCCATGGAACCGGAAATCACCCCGGAAATCCGGGCCAAAGTTGCTGCGGAGATAGAAAAGCTCGACAAGGACAGGACTTCGCCAAACTGAGCGCAGCGGCCTTTGCCCGCCCTCCGCCATCCGAAAGCGCCAGCCAAAAGCACTGTGCATGAAGGGCCCGGGATGTTATCAGAGCGCCGGTCCCGGACTCCCGGCGGAGCCCGCCCACACCCTTTTCAAGAATTCGAGCGTCCCATGAAGATCAATGGCAATGAAATCCGTCCCGGCAACGTCATCGAGCATGAAGGCGGCCTCTGGGCAGCGGTGAAAGTCCAGCACGTGAAGCCCGGCAAGGGCGGCGCCTTTGCGCAGGTCGAATTGAAGAACCTCGTCGATGGCCGCAAACTCAACGAACGCTTCCGCTCCGCTGCAACCGTTGAGCGCGTTCGTCTCGAGCAGAAGGACTATCAGTATCTCTATGAGAATGACGGGATGCTGACCTTCATGGACAACGAGACCTACGAACAGATCGAGCTCGCGAAGGACTGGGTCGGCGACCGCGCGGCCTTCCTTCAGGACGGCATGAAGGTGACGGTGGAAAGCCACGAAGGCAAACCGCTTGGCATCTCCCTCCCCGATCAGGTCGTGCTCGAAATCACCGAAACCGAACCCACGGTAAAGGGCCAGACAGCGGCAAGCTCCTACAAGCCCGCAGTTCTTGAAAATGGCGTTCGCGTCATGGTGCCGCCCTTCATCACCACCGGGGAAAAGATCGTCGTCGACACGAACGAAGTCACCTATCTCCGTCGCGCTGACTGAACGGAAAAAAGTAAAAATGTCTCGCCACACCCCTTCGATGAGCATCATGGTCGCGGCTGCCCGCAAGGCAGCGCGTGGCCTGCAACGCGACTTCGGTGAAGTCGAAAACTTGCAGGTCTCGCTCAAGGGGCCTGCGAACTTCGTTACTGCCGCCGATAAGAAGGCCGAGAAGGTCATTTTTGAGGAACTGTCGAAAGGGCGGCCGGGCTATGGCTTCCTGATGGAAGAAAGCGGCGTCATCGAAGGTGCCGACAAGTCGCATCGCTGGATCGTCGACCCGCTCGATGGAACGACGAACTTCCTTCACGGCATCCCGATGTTCTCGATTTCGATAGCGCTCGAACGCGAAGGACAGCTCGTCGCGGGTCTCGTCTACAACCCGATTTCCGATGAGATGTTCATCGCGGAAAAAGGTCAGGGTGCATTCCTGAACGATCGCCGCATCCGTGTTGCCGCGCGCCGCGAACTTGCCCAATCCGTCGTCGCAACGGGTATTCCGCATATTGGGCGCCCGGACCATGTCCGCTTCACTACAGAACTTGGCGTGGTCATGAACGAAGTGGCGGGCGTCCGGCGCATGGGTTCGGCAGCGCTTGACCTTGCCTATGTCGCGGCAGGCCGCTTCGATGCCTATTGGGAGGCCGCGCTCTCGCCCTGGGACATGGCGGCGGGCATTGTTCTCGTCCGCGAAGCCGGCGGTTTTGTCTCCGACCTCAAGGGCGGCGACACCATGCTCAAAACCGGCGGGATCATTGCGGGAAACGATGCGCTTTACCGCAAGCTCGGCGATCTGCTCAAAAAGGCCCATAAGCAGGCCTGATCGCCGATTTTCTTCAAGTCGTTGCACACCGAGCCAAGCCCACATCCAAGAGCGAAGGTAACGCATTTTATCCTTGCGCCAGGAAGCGCTGAGCGCGTCCTCGAGAGCCAAGGGAAGACATGCGCAGAAACATGCCCAGCTCCAACACGTTCTTTGGACAACGCCACAGGCTCGTCCTGGCAGCCGCTCTGCTGTGCGCGTCGCCACATCCGCGCAAGAAGCGCCATGGGCAACACCGATGACGGTGATGCGCTTGGAGACCGCGTCGATATCCGCTTCGATGGCTATTGAACGCCCCCTTTGAAAAAGCCCCAATTCCGCCGGATTCCCCACCTAAATCCCTTTTCTGGGCAAGGTCTGTTCCGTTGTCACGAACATGCCTAGACTGGTGCAGACGATTTTGCCGTCGGCCCGCCACGAATGATTGCCCGCCCGGATGACCTCGCTTCACATGACCTTACTCAGCACGATAAAGGCCCGTCCCGTTGCGAGAAGCCCCCTGAGCGCGCTCGGCGCAATGCTTGGCGCTGCTATATGGCTGACACTCGGCGCTTCTGGGCTCGCAGCGGCCGAAGCGCCGCTCTCGCCGCCCAAACCTGCACTTGTCCGCGTTCTCTTCGAGCCGGAAACCGCGGTGATGGGGCAGACATCGCGCGAAGACCTGAGCGCCTTCGCAGAAGACTTCAGGCGCCGCAGCGGGCGGCTGGAACTACGCGCTTATGCAGGCCCGCCGCACGACACCTCATCGAATGCGCGACGGCTTGCCTTGAAGCGGGCGCTTTCGGTGAGGCGAGTTCTCGTCTCGAATGGCGTAACAGCGGAGCGCATCTATGTTCGGGCGCTCGGGGGCACATCCGACAGCGGTCCGACCGACCGCGTGGATGTAAGACTTTTCGGCGGCTGACCAGCCGCCCGGCAAAAGGACAGGGGCAGAACGCATGGCAAGGGAAACCAAGGACGGCTTCGCGCTTTCCCAACCGCGGCCTTACCTGACGCGGATGATCCTCTTCATCATCCTGACGGCGTTTGTAGGCGCAATCCTCTACCGGCAGATCGAAACGGCTTTTCTCGCCAATCCCGGACTGAACGGGCTCATTGCAGGTGTCCTCCTCATCGGCATCCTCTATGCCTTGAGGCAGGTCCAGTCACTGCGCGGCGAGATACGCTGGGTCAACGAGTTCCGCCGCGCCGATCCGGGCCTCGCCACGCCGCCCCCTCCCCAGCTTCTTGCGCCGATGGCCACCATGCTCGGCGACCGCAAGGGACGGATGCAGCTCAACGCACTTTCGATGCGCTCGATTCTCGATTCGCTGGGCTCGCGCCTCGACGAACAGCGCGAAATTTCGCGCTATATCATCGGCCTCCTGATCTTCCTGGGGTTGCTCGGCACCTTCTGGGGATTGCTGACGACCGTGACCTCCGTCGCGGGCACGATCCAGGGCCTGAGCGTGGAAGGAACCGATCCGGCGGCGGTCTTCGCGAACCTGAAGAGCGGCCTCGAAGGCCCTCTCAGGGGCATGGGCACAGCCTTCTCCTCCTCGCTTTTCGGTCTTGCCGGTTCACTCGTCCTGGGCTTCCTTGATCTGCAGGCCGGACAGGCGCAAAACCGTTTCTACAACGAACTGGAAGAATGGCTCTCCACCGTGACCAATCTTTCAGGCGACTATGATCCAGCCGCGCCGGGGATGCTCGGTGAAACCGCAAAGCGGCTTCGCAATATCGAACAGGCACTCGCCTCCGGTAGCGACCAGGGCGCGCTCAAGGCTCTTGCGGGACAGGTCACGGCGCTCACCGAACAGATGCAGGCGGAGCGGCAATTGCTCGTACAGATGGCGGATAATCAGCGGAACCTTCAGCCGGTGCTCGAAGAGCTGTCGCGCCGCCTCGGTCAGCAGGGCTGACGCGCATGGCACACGGCGGCAGACGCATCAGGGGCCGCGCGCCCACGGGGGATTACTGGCCGGGCTTCGTCGACGCGATGTCGAGCCTGCTCCTCGTTCTGATTTTCCTGCTTACGATCTTCATGATTACGCAGTTTTTCCTGAGCCAGCTCGTAAGCAACAAGGACTCCGCACTCGAAAGCCTCAAAAGTCAGATCGCGGAACTCGTGAACCAGCTGGCGCTGGAAAAACAGGAAAAGGCCGACCTCCAGGCAACCATCCTCTCACTACAGGATTCCCTATCGGCCGCCACCGCCGAGCGCGACCGTCTTTCCGCAATGGCCGAAGAAGGTGCTGGCGCAGGAGCGCGCGTTGCCGAACTCGAAAACGCCCTCTCGGACGAAAAAAAGATATCGAGCGAGGCACTGTCACAGGTCGAACTTCTGAACCAGCAGATCGCGGCCTTGCGCCGTCAGCTTGCCACGCTTGAAGCGGCGCTCAATGCCGCCGAACAGAAAGACCGCGAGCAACAGGCACAGATCGCCAATCTCGGCCGCCGTCTCAATGCGGCGCTCGCGCAGAAGGTCCAGGAACTCGCAAGATACCGATCCGAATTCTTCGGCCGCCTGCGCGCTATTCTCGGGGACCGGCAGGACATTGAAATTGTCGGGGATCGCTTCGCAATGCAGTCGGAAATTTTCTTCGCCTCGGGCTCGGCCGACCTCAACCCGTCCGGCGAGCAGCAACTCGACAAGATTTCCCAGGCGATCAGGGAAATCGCGGCGGAAATTCCCGGCGATATCCCCTGGGTCTTGCGTGTCGATGGCCATACGGACGCAAACCCGATCGCGACCCCGCAATTCCCCTCGAACTGGTATCTGTCCAGCGCGCGGGCCATCGCCGTCGTGGACTACCTTGTCGAACAGGGCGTGCCGGCAAATCGTCTCGTTGCCGCAGGTTTCGGTCAGTACCATCCGCTGGAACAGGGGCGCAGCGAGGCCGCAAACACGCGCAACCGCCGCATCGAGTTCAAGCTGACGGAACGCTGATCAGTAGGGGCGAAGCTCTTCGGACTGCGTGCATACAAGCACTTCCGGCTGAAATATCTGACCGAGCAGCATCTTGCTGCCATATCCGGCGGCAACGCTGATACCCGAAATTTCCTCGCCCATATTGAGATAAATCGTGCCGGCTCTCTTCTCCGAGGGCTCCATGCGGACGACCTGGCTTGGCGAAAGCTCTTTCGCGTCCGAGGCATGGGAAAAAAGGTCGAGGATGTTCGGGTGCGCGCCGAGGAGCAGCGTTCCATCCGGCTGCACGTCGATATTGTCCACGCCGGTTCCGAGGCGGACATTATCGAAGCCCGTCAGTACGCCAGTCTCCGTATCGCGATTGTAGATATACATGCTCATGCCCAGTATCGAAGCGACATAGACCTGTTTCCCGTCAGGGCTCATATTGATGCCATTGGGATAAAGCAGCGTATCGGCAGCGACTTTCGCTTCGCTTCCATCGAAATAGACGACGTTGGAATTGCGAAGCAGCAGCCCGTCGCTCAGCGTCTGAATGAGCTGGCTCTGCGTCGTATGATCATTCGTTGCGTAGAAGCTGCGCGGACCGACGGCCAGCACATCGTTCAGTGAAACGAAAAGCGGGCTCTCGATGCTCTCCTCATGGGAGAGCGTTCCATCCGCCGCGATATCGAAAACCTCCACCCGGTCGCCGCCCTTTGCCGGGTGACTGATCGCGAAGAGCTTCCGCTCGCCCTCCGGACCGATATAGAGGCTGATGCCATGCGGACGGAAATCTTCCGGTGCCGGGGGTGTCACGGGATATAGAGCCCAGTCGGCTTCCGGCAACGAAAGGTCAATTGCATAGATGCCGCCGCGAAGCGCGTCTGAGCCAGGCGCACCGGACATAACGGCACGGCGATCATAAGCGGAGACATAGGCAAGCTTGCGCTCATGGTCGATGAGGATATCCTCGGGGCCCGGCACGCCCGGGATCGCGCGGCACTCGGCTGCGACCTCCTGACGGATGCCCGTGAAATAACCGGCAGCCGCAAGAAAACGCCAGGAAAGAACACTGACAATCACGATACTTGCAAGGGCTACATAGCCCGCAATACGCCAACCCCTGGACATACTCTCCCCTTCTTTTCTTGTCTGTCAGCTGCCCTGGGCGGCCGCGCGTTCTTCCACGCCGAGATCCATATCCCGTGCGCCTGCGAATTGCAGCTTCGCAAGACGCGCATAGAGACCGCCCTGTTTTACCAGTTCCTCATGAGTACCCGAAGCCACCACACGACCCTCATCCATTACCACGATGCGATCCGCCTTGAGGACGGTCGCAAGACGGTGCGCAATGACGAGCGTTGTCCGGTTCTGCATCAACCCTTCAAGTGCCTGCTGCACCAGTGTCTCGCTTTCCGCGTCGAGCGCACTTGTCGCCTCATCGAGCAGCAGAACGGGTGCATCGCGCAGGATCGCGCGCGCGATCGCAATACGCTGACGCTGGCCGCCTGAAAGCGTAACACCGCGTTCTCCGACTTCGGTCTCGTAGCCATCCGGAAGGCGCATGATGAAATCGTCGATCCGCGCCGCCATTGCCGCCGCACGCACTTCCTCGAAGGAAGCATCGGGCCGGCCATAACGGATATTCTCGGTAACAGTCGTTCCGAAGACGACCGTTTCTTGCGGCACAAGCGCAAGGTGACGGCGAAGCTCCTTGGGGTCTGCCTTGCGCAGATCCACACCATCGAGCCGGATCGAGCCCAGCTGCGGGTCATAGAAGCGCAGCAGAAGCTGAAAGACCGTGCTCTTTCCCGCGCCCGAGGGGCCCACCAGCGCAACGGTCTCGCCAGGCGAGACTGTCAGCGAATAGTCGTGAAGTGCCGAAACGCCAGGCCGCGAGGGATAGGAGAAGGTGACATTGTCGAAAACAATTTCACCCTGCGCCTGAGGAATGGGCAGCGGATTCTCGGGTGCGGCAATCAGAGGCTCGACATCGAGAATTTCAACAAGACGCTCGGTCGCGCCTGCCGCCATCTGCATGTCGCCCCAGATCTCCGAAAGCGCCGCGAGTGCCGAGGCCGCGAAGACCGCATAGAGGATAAATTCAAAGAGCTCTCCGCCCGTCATTGTGTCGGCGAGAACGGCATTCGCGCCGACCCAAAGCACACCGACAATGCCCGACAGGCCGAAGAAGAAAACAAGCGCGGTCAAAACCGCACGCGCCACAATGCGTGAACGCGATGTGCCGAAGGCCTGCTCGACACGCGTTGCGAAACGTTCATTGTCGATCGCCTCATGCGTGAAAGCCTGCACGATCTGGATGGCATTGAGACTTTCCGTACCGAATGCGCTCGTATCCGCGAGACGGTCCTGCGCCGAACGGGAAAGACGCCGGACCCAACGCCCGAACACGATGAGCGGCAACAAAATCGCAGGGATGGCGAGAAGGACGAGGCCCGACAGGTAAGGGCTCGTCGCTGCCATCATCGACGCGGCACCGAAAAAGAGGAAAAGATTGCGGAGCGCGATGGACGCGGAAGAGCCGACCACTGTCTTGATCAGTGTGGTGTCGGCAGTGAGACGCGACAGCACCTCACCCGTTCGTGTGAGTTCGAAAAAAGCGGGCGAAAGCTTGAGGATGTGCTCGTAGACGGCACGGCGCAGATCGGCAACGACGCGCTCACCCAGCCAGCTCACGAAAAAGAAGCGAGCAGCGCTCGAAATGCCGAGCATCAGCGCCACGATGATAAGCGCCACGAAATATTGATCGATGAAAGCAGCATTCTCCCGGCTGAAGCCGTTATCGATGAGACGGCGGCTCGCCATCGGGATGGCAAGGGTGGAAAGCGTCGCAAAAATGAGGGAAACGAAAGCGAGCGCGACCATTCCCTTGTAGCGCCCAAGATACGGAAGAAGCCTTACCAGCGGGCCGACCCCCTTGGCGGGCGAACGCCGCTGCGCTTCCTCTTCGATTGCCTCGACGACCGGATTCGATGTTTCGCTCATATGCTCGGCTGGCGCTTTCAATTTGGCGCGCTCGGCGGTCGCGCAAAGGGAAAAGACCCTACCCCGGACCGGAGGCCCACGGGGATATTTTCGGCGTGCGGCTGGTATAGCAATCCCCTGCACCGGGGGACAACGCCAGTGGCGCAGGGCGGCTGCGGCATGAGCGCGCAAAGCCCTCGAAAAGGGCACGAAAAGCGGCCTTGCAACCGCATCCGGCCTTCGCTATAAGCCCCCATCCCGGCAGCGCAGCTTCCTTGACGGAACCCGTTTGCGCGCCATCACGAGACACCGGCGCCCCTCACGGAGGCCCCAGCTTCAGGAAGGCCGAGAGCCATGAAGAAAGATACCCATCCAGATTACCACTTCATCACGGTTCAGATGAACGACGGCTCGACGTTTCAGACTCGCTCCACCTACGGCTCGGAAGGCGACACACTGGTTCTCGACATCGATCCGACGACCCATCCGGCCTGGACCGGCGGTGGCCAGCAGCTCCTCGACCGTGGCGGTCGCGTGAGCCGGTTCAAAAAGAAATTCAGCTTTATCGGCGGCTGACCTCGAGCTCCTCGAGACGGCAAAAAGCCCCGCTTTTGCGGGGCTTTTTCTTTGGCCGGACGACGAAGCCGGGGAAAAACCTAGTCGGGCCGGTTTTTCCGGCGGCCAAATTCGCGGCGCGGAAACTCCATGGAGAGATGCTCGCGGAAGAAATCCTCGACCCGTGCAAACTGCTCGGCCAGCGGCTGGTTTTTTGCGACCGGCGCACCAACCGAGCGGAGCTGGCTGTCGAGACGTTCGACGCGCGCATAGAGTCTCTCGGAGCGCTTGATGAGTTCCTGAAGCTGGGCCGGCAGAGCCTCCACACCGTCAAAACGCGGCTGGCGGGCGATCTGCTTGGTGGCCAGCGCATATTTCTCGGAATTAGCTTCCTCGGCCGTCATTTCCCCCTCATGGACGGCCTTGCGGACGAGAAGCCACGAGGCGACCTGCATCAGACGCGTGGTCAGGCGCATGCTTTCGCCCGCGTAAGCCAGCGACGCCTCGCGGGGAAGCCCGCGAGCGGCCTCGCGGCCCGGTCCGTCGAGATAGGCGGAGGTTTCCTCCACAAGGCGCATGCCCTCGCTATAGGTGCGCTGGAACAGGCCTGAAGCCATGAATTCCGAAAGGGTGACGCATTCGCCTCCGGCAAAACCGATCTCATCGTCGTTCTTGGTTTCGTAAACGCTCATCCCGCAGTCCCCAGTCCCTGTTACGCATCCGGCGGAGGCGGTTGCTCCATACCGGCACACTCAAGGACTGAGGGATCAATATCCGTGCCATGCCCAGCGCGGGACAGGACGGCGGGAGATGAAACGACGAGAGATGAGACGGCGGGAGATGAGACGACGGGGGACGGGCATCCGAGAACAAGCGGGCCCGACAAACAAAAAAGAGCCGCGGAAAAGCCCGCGGCTCAGTTCTAACAGGGAGGCGTCAAACAGAGTGGATAGGAGCCACTCAAAATCCAGAAGACTGGATTACGCAAGGTCACCCTAGCGCCCTCAACCCTAACAGCAAGTTAATATTGTGGCAATTTGACGCGGCACCAGCCTCCGGGCGCTCCCTTGAGATGCCTGGCTCCAAGCAGGAAAAAGCGAGCCAAAACAGGCTGTTAACCAATCAGCGTCTATTTTTTGAACAATGCCTCGGCGGCTGATAGAGACCCCTGCTTCTTCTGAAGCTGATCCCGGATGCGCATGATTTCCGTTTCGAGAGCAGTGATTCGCTCCTCCAGCTCCTCAATTCCCAAAAGGCTCAAATCCTCCCGGGCAAGCGCCTGAAGCGCCTCCCCGCGCCGCCGCCTGGGCTCCAGATCGTCTGTATCCATAGCTCGCACCTCCTCGCCTTGGTTGCCAGTCTGCTGACGCCGGGCTAGACCTGCAACCCGTCCGCATACCTTCCAGTCAGAGGAAACAACATGGCCGACCTGCCGAAAATGATGAAGGCAATCGCGATCCGCGAGCCGGGAGGGCCAGAGGTTCTTGAACTGACGGAAATCGAAACACCGCGGCCCGGCCCTGACGAGATCCTGATCCGGGTAGAGGCTGCGGGCATCAACCGGCCGGACACATTCCAGCGCATGGGCCTCTACCCGCCGCCGCCCGGTGCGCCGGAGACGCCGGGCCTGGAAGTCGCGGGCGAGGTTGTCGCGGCGGGTCCGGGCGTGACGCGCTGGAAGACAGGCGACAAGGTGTGCGCCCTTGTCGGCGGCGGCGGCTACGCCGAATACTGCCTCGCGCATGAAGCCCATGCGCTGCCTGTGCCGAAGGGTCTTTCCATGACGGAAGCCGCGGCCCTGCCCGAAACCTTCTTCACCGTCTGGAGCAATGTCTTCGAGCGCGGTGCCCTGAAAGCGGGAGAGACGCTTCTCGTTCACGGCGGCACGAGCGGCATCGGCACAACCGCCATCCAGCTCGGCCTCAACTTCGGCGTAACGGTAATTGCAACGGCCGGATCGGCCGAAAAATGCCAGGCTATCGAGAAGCTCGGCGCGCATGCCGTGAACTACCGCGAGCAGGATTTCGTGGAAGAAGTGAAGAAGCTGACGGAAGGCCGGGGCGCGGACGTTATCCTCGACATGGTGGGTGGCGACTATATCGAGCGCAACATCAAGGCCGCGGCAACCGACGGCCGCATCGTCTCGATTGCCTTCCTGAACGGCTCGACCGCGAAGGTGAACTTCATGCCGGTCATGCTGAAACGCCTGACGCTGACCGGATCGACGCTTCGCCCCCGCAGCATCGAGGAGAAGGCAGCGCTGGCGAAAACGCTTGAAACGAAAGTATGGCCGCTGCTTGAGACCGGCCGCATCAAGCCATTGATAGACAAGGTATTTCCACTTGCACAAGCGTCGGACGCCCATGCGCTTATGGAAAAGAGCAGCCATATCGGCAAGATCGTCCTGACCCCCTGAGCCATCGCCCCTGTAAATTTATTCCCGGAGGGAACCTTTTCCCTTCCCATGCATAATTATGGACAGGGAACGGCATCCACTCGCACGGACAATGATCCGTATAAGGAGTGATACCTGCCGGCACCTTGCATGAATTGAACAGGGAAACTCAAAATGGCCACCACACGGCGCAGCTTCATGGGCCTCGCGCTCGCTCTTGCGGCTCTGGTTTCTATCGGAACCATCGACAACGCGAAGGCCGCGACGGCGGAAGACCTCAACAAGGAAGCCGAGCTCGCACTCGACAAGCTCTATCGTACAAACTCGGTCGCGAAGGAAATCTCCGAGAAAGCCGAGGCTATCCTCGTCTTTCCGAGCATCGTGAAGGCGGGCCTCGTCTTCGGCGGCGCCTATGGCGAAGGCGTGCTGATGGAAGACGGTGTCCCGAAGGACTACTACAATTCCGTGACGGGCTCCTGGGGCCTGCAGGCGGGCGCACAGTCCTACGGTTATGCCGTGTTCCTGATGAACGACAAGGCCGTCGACTACCTCAAGGAAAGCCATGGCTGGGAAGTCGGCGTTGGCCCGACGGTCGTGGTCGTCGATGAGGGTGTCGCAAAGAACCTCTCGACCTCGACGCTGAAGGAAGACGCCTATGCCTTCATCTTCGACCAGGAAGGCCTGATGGCCGGCGTGAGCATTGAGGGGACGAAGATCTCTCAGATCGACCGCTAATCTGCCTGAATGATGGAAAGAGGCCGGAATCCTTGGGGTTTCGGCCTTTTTCTGTTTCCCCCGCGCGAGGGGCCAGCCGACATTCCGCTTTCATTGGCCGCCTTTTCACCCTATATACGGGGCCAATATCCCTCATTAATCGACATGAAAACGGTTTATCCGGAAGCCCCGGGTGGATCAGAGGAATTGATATGTCACAGCCCCTTATGCCCAAGGCGACGGCCGTCTGGCTCGTCGAGAACACCGCGCTCACTTTCGAACAAGTGGCGGATTTCTGCGGTCTTCACGTGCTCGAAGTGAAAGGCATTGCCGATGGCGACGTGGCGCAGGGGATCAAGGGCATGGACCCTGTGGCCTCCGGCCAACTCTCCCGCGCCGAAATCGAACGCTGCCAGAATGACCCCACCGCGCGCCTGCAAGCCTCTGAAAGCAAATACAAATTGCCGCCGATCGCGCCCCGCAAGGGCCCGCGCTACACACCCGTGTCGCGCCGCCAGGATCGCCCGGACGCCATCGCATGGCTGCTCCGCAACCACCCCGAACTGACGGATGCACAGATATCGAAGCTCGTCGGCACCACCAAGCCGACAATCCAGTCCGTGCGCGACCGTAGCCACTGGAACTCGGCGAATATCAAGCCAGTCGACCCCGTAACCCTCGGATTGTGCACACAAATCGAGCTGGACGCCGCAGTGCAGAAGGCCGCCCGCAAGGCCGAACGCGAGCGCAAGAAAGCCGGAAAGGTGGCCGGTACCGGCGAGACGCTGCTGCCCGCAAGCGAGACGACAGCGCCCGAGGCCGCGCCGGAGCCCGAACCCGCCCCCGAAGAGGAAGAAGAAGACCGCGAGAAGAACTATAACGCCGACAGCGTTTTCGCGAGCCTCAAGGACGTCAAGATCGAGGACGAAAGCGAGGAGTAATCGCCCTCTTTCGACACCGACTGTCACAAATCAAAAGGCGCGGGAAACCGCGCCTTTTTTGTTGGCCCCGAGCGACCGTCATCGAAACGTCACAAAAACGTCACAAATGACGATGTTATCCCCGTCCGTATACGGATGATATCGCGAAAAGAATAATTTATCCCCGGCTTTCGGAAGCCCTCATCGTCCAGCACGAAGTCAACATCGTCATGAACGATGCGCTGAGACCGGAAACAAGGGCCGGTGGGGACAAAACAATCCGCCCCTACACCTCTTTCTCCTTGTCCCCGTCTTTTTTCTTCGCGAGGGGCAGCGCGGTGTAGTTGAGCGAGAGACGGCCGCCTTCTGCATAGACGGTCTGACCGGTCATGTAGCTTGCGCCATCCGAGGCGAGAAAAACGGCGATGGAAGCAATTTCGGAGGGCTTGCCGATACGGCCTAGCGGTGTGCGCGACAGCAACACCCTTTTTGCCTCCTCATCGCTGTTCACCGTTTCCGCCTGATCGGTCTGTATGGTGCCGGGGCCGATGGCATTGACGCGAATGCCCCAGGGCGCGAGCGCCAGCGACATGCCCTCGGTGAGTTGCTTGATGCCGCCCTTGGAGGCCGCATAGGCGACCTGCCCCGGAATAGCGACGACGGCATTGATCGACGACATGTTGATGATGGTGCCGGGCTCACCGCCTTCCTCCACCTGCGCGACCATGCGCTGCGCAACGGCCTGACCGGCAAGAAAGTGACCCTTGAGATTGATGCGGATGATGCGGTCGAACTCTTCTTCTTCCAGCGTGAGGAAATCGCCCTCTCTGGAAACGACACCCGCATTGTTGACCAGAATATCCACGCGGTCATGAGCATCCGTCGCCGCGCAGACGAGATTGCGCACATCGAGACGTTCGCCCACATCGCAATAGCGAAACATGGCCTCGCCGCCGCGATCGGATATTTCGGCGGCAACCTCCTCGCCCGCATCCTCGTCGATATCAGCAAGAACGACTTTTGCGCCTTCATCCGCGAAGGCATGGGCAATGGCGCGGCCAATGCCGTTTGCGGCGCCTGTCACAATCGCGACCTTGCCGTCGAGCTGGGAACCGGATGCCATGAGATAACTCCTTATCGCCGGAAACGGGGTCGCCGGAAGCGGGCGTTATAACACCGGATGCCCCCGGATGGGAGGGGGCGGTAATTGCCTGCATATGCACCGCTTGTTGACCGGGAGATATGGGAAACAAGCGGCCAAAAACAGCGTTACCCCTTCACCAGCCCGGCATCCGCGAGCGTGCTCGCGATCTCGTCCAGGATTGCCGGGTCGTCGATGGTGGCAGGCGTTGCCCATTCGGCACCATCCGCAATCTTGCGCATGGTGCCGCGCAAGACCTTGCCCGAACGCGTCTTCGGCAGACGCTTCACGACCATCGCCTTCTTGAAGGCGGCGACCGGACCGATCCGGTCACGGATCATCTGCACGGCCTCCGCCTCGATCTCGGACACCGCGCGGTCGACGCCCGCATTGAGGACGAGGAAGCCGACCGGAACCTGCCCCTTCATGGCATCGGCAATGCCGATGACGGCGCATTCAGCAACGTCAGGATGCTCGGCGAGCACTTCCTCCATGCCGCCAGTCGACAGGCGATGGCCCGCGACATTGATGATGTCGTCGGTGCGGCTCATCACATAGAGATAGCCGTCCTCGTCGAGATAGCCCGCATCCGCCGTCTTGTAGTAGCCGGGAAACTCGGCGAGATAGCTTTCGCGGAAGCCCGCTTCGTTTTCCCACAGCGTCGGCAGGCAGCCGGGCGGCAGCGGCAGCTTGACGACGATGGCACCGGTCGTATTCGGGCCCACCTGCTTGCCCGCCTCATCCACGACATGAATGTCGTAGCCCGGCATGGGCACGGAAGGAGAGCCGTATTTGACGGGCAGACGCTCGATCCCCATCGGGTTCGCGACCATCGGCCAGCCGCTTTCGGTCTGCCACCAATGGTCGATCACGGGACGACCCGAAAGCGCCTTCTCCGCCCACTGGATCGTGTCCGGGTCCGCGCGCTCGCCCGCGAGATAAAGAACCTCGAATTTCGATAGATCGTAATTGCCGAGAAGCTCCGCCTTCGGATCTTCCTTGCGGATGGCACGAAACGCCGTCGGCGCAGTGAAGAGCGCCTTCACGCCATGTTCTGCAATGACGCGCCAGAAGGTGCCGGCGTCGGGCGTGCCGACCGGCTTGCCCTCGAAGAGGATGGTGGTGCAGCCCTGAAAGAGCGGTGCATAGACGATGTAGGAGTGGCCGACGACCCAACCGACATCGGACGCCGCCCAGAACACATCGCCGGGGTCGATGTCGTAGACATTTTTCATCGACCATTTGAGCGCAACCATGTGACCGCCATTGTCGCGGACGACGCCCTTGGGCTTGCCGGTCGTACCCGACGTGTAGAGCACATAAAGCGGATCGGTCGCGGCGACGGAAACGCAAGCCGGCTTGTTGCCGGAGGCCGACGCCTTGTCCATCTCGTCCTTCCAGTCGAAATCGCGGCCTTCAACGAGCGAGGCCTCTTCCATTTCGCGCTGGAAGACGATGGTCGTATTGACCTTGTGAGCGCTCATCTCGATCGCCTTGTCCACAAGCGGCTTGTAAGAGACGACGCGACCAGGTTCGAGCCCGCAGGAGGCAGAGACGATGAGCTTCGGCCTGGCATCGTCGATGCGCGCTGCGAGTTCCTTCGCCGCGAACCCGCCAAAGACGACAGAATGGATCGCACCCAGTCGCGCGCAGGCGAGCATGGCGACGGCGGCCTGCGGCACCATCGGCATGTAGATGAGGACCCGGTCGCCTTTTTCGACGCCGTGGCTTTTCAGCACGCCCGCGAAGGTCGCGACCTTGTCGAGCAAATCCGCATAGGTGAATTTCTTGACGCGCCCGAGCATGGCGCTGTCGTAAACGAGGGCGGTGCGGTCTCCGTTTCCGGCCTTCACATGGCGGTCGAGCGCATTCCAGCAGGAATTCGTCTCCGCGCCGACGTACCAGCGCGAGAGGCCGTTCTTCTCTTCGAGGATCCGGGTGGCGGGCTTGAACCAGTCGATCTCTTTTGCCGCTTCGGCCCAGAAACCCTCGGGATCGCGCTTCCAGTTTTCATAAACGTCCTTATAGCTGCCCATGACGCCGCTCTCTCCCCGTGTTTATGCTTGTTGGGGCGATTTTAGCACGGGCAGCGCGGCTCAGGGAGTCGGGGCACCTGTGCTCCACCGCGCCTTGCCGCTCGGGCGCATGCTGAGTAACGTTGGGTCAATCGCCCTTCCCTCCCGCCACGAGGCACGCCCATGACGACGAATCCCTATGAAACCGGCCTCGACAAGAACGCAGCAAACCATCAGTCGCTCTCGCCGCTGAGCTTTCTGAAGCGCGCGGCGGAGGTTTACCCTGAAAAGCTCGCCGTGGTGCACGGGCCCCTCAGGCGGAACTATGCGGAGCTTTATGCGCGCTGCCGCAGGCTCGCCTCGGCGATCTCTGAACATGGGCTGGGGCTCGGCGATACGGTGGCCGTGATCGCGCCGAACACGCCCGCCATGCTCGAAATGCATTACGGCGTACCGATGACAGGGGCGGTCCTCAACACGATCAACACAAGGCTCGACGCGGCGGGGATCGGTTTCATCCTCGATCATGCCGAGGCGAAGATGGTCTTCGTCGACCGGGAGTTCTCCGCCCTCATGGAAGAGGCGCTCGCGCACGCCAAGGTGAAGCCCGTCGTGATCGACATGGATGACCCGGAATATGACGGACCGGGAACACGCATCGGCGAAGCGGAATATGAAGACTTCATCGCCAAGGGAGACCCGCATTTCAACTGGCAGCTTCCCGCCGACGAGTGGCAGGCGATCAGCCTCAACTACACCTCCGGCACGACCGGCAACCCGAAAGGCGTCGTCTATCACCATCGCGGCGCCTATCTTCTGGCGATGGGCAACATCGTGACGGCAGGCATGACCGGCACATCCACCTATCTCTGGACCGTGCCCATGTTTCATTGCAACGGCTGGTGCTTCACCTGGTCGATGAGCGTCGTCGCGGGCACGCATGTGTGTCTGCGCCGCGTGACGGCGGCCAATATATTTGCAGCCATCGCGGAACATGGCGTGACGCATATGGGCGGCGCGCCGACCGTGATGGGGTTCCTTATCAATGCGACGGAAGAAGAAAAGAAGCCCTTGCCGAACAAGGTTTACTTCTTCGCCGCCGCCGCGCCGCCGCCCGCCGCGACGATCCGCAAGCTCGAAGCGGAAGGCTTCAACGTGATCCATGTCTACGGGCTCACCGAGACTTATGGCCCCGCCGTGGTAAACGCCTGGCACGAGGAATGGGACCTGCTCGAAACGGACAAGCGCGCCGAAGTGAAGTCGCGCCAGGGCGTGAACTATCCGGTACTGGAAGGGATTTCGGTGCGCGACCCGGAGACGATGGAAGAAGTACCGCGCGACGGCGAGACCATGGGCGAGGTCATGTTCCGCGGCAATGTGGTGATGAAGGGCTATCTGAAAAACGAGACGGCGACGAAGGAAGCCTTTATCGGCGGCTGGTTCCACTCCGGCGATCTCGGTGTCTGGCACGAGGACAATTATATTCAGCTCAAGGACCGCTCCAAGGACATCATCATCTCGGGCGGCGAGAACATCTCCTCACTGGAAGTCGAGGATACTCTCTACAAGCATCCCGACATCATCGAGGCGGCGGTGGTTGCAAAGCCGGACGAGAAATGGGGCGAAACCCCTTGCGCCTTCGTGACGCTCCGCAAGGGCGTGGTGCTGAGCGAGAAGGATATCATCGATTATTGCCGTGAAAACCTCGCACACTTCAAATGCCCCAAGACGGTGATCTTCACCGACCTGCCGAAAACCTCTACGGGAAAGGTGCAGAAATTCAGGCTGCGTGACCAGGCGGAGAGGCTTTAACCGGGCCCTGCCTGAGAGCCTGTCTCCCTCGCATACAAAACGCCGGGCCTTGAGCCCGGCGCTGAAACTCCTGTTTCTGTGTCGTCGCCTTCAGGCGGCGCGGGCAGAAAGTCTTTCGATTTCTTCTTTCAGCTTGAGTTTTTGTTTCTTGAGTTCAGCGATCTGGATGTCGCTACTGCTGGGGTGATGTATCTGGTCGTTGATCTTCTGTTCGAGAGCCTTATGTCGATCACGAAGCTCGGCAATGTGAGACTCCAAAGCCATCTCATTCCGTCCTTTCGTTAAGCCAGAGACGAAGAAATTGTGACTCCTTTTCGCGGCCTTGTCGAACGCCCCCTCGCAAAAATACCCGCTTCCGTGTAAGTCTTCGATGTTATGGCCAGAACACCAGCAAAGACGTCTCGAAACCAGACAGCCCCCCGGCTCATTGTCGGCATTTCCGGCGCGTCCGGCGTCGCCTATGGCGTGCGCGTTCTTGAACTTCTGAAGACGGCCGGGGTCGAGACACATCTCGTCATTACCAAAGCCGCCGAGATGACGCTTGGCTACGAAACCGGACTGAAGGCGAAGGACGTCGAGGAGCTCGCACACACGCGCTACCGGGTGGAGGATATCGGCGCGGCGATTTCGAGCGGCTCGTTCCGCACGCTCGGCATGATCGTGGCGCCCTGCTCCGTGCGCACCATGTCCGAAATTGCGACCGGCGTGACCTCCTCTCTCCTGACACGCGCTGCCGACGTTGTGCTGAAGGAGCGCCGCCGCCTCGTGCTGATGGTGCGCGAGACGCCGCTTCACACCGGCCATTTGCGCACCATGACGCAGCTCTCCGAAATGGGCGCGATCGTCGCACCGCCCGTGCCGGGGCTTTATACCAGGCCCCAATCGGTCGATGAACTCGTGACCCAGACGGCGGCGCGGGCCCTCGACCTCTTCGACCTCGGCCTTCCCGAAACGAAGCGCTGGGGTGAAGACCTGAGCGATGGCAGGCGCAGCCCCGTGAAGCGTCCCGCCACGCCCCCTGCCGGAAAGAAGAAGAACTGAGGCGCTTCGCGCTTGTCGGTCGCGCCGCCACCACGCTACAACCATTCCATCGGGGCCTGAGGCTCCCTCCTAACCGGACAAGAGATGACCGATCAGGAAGAACAGGAGCTTCGGGCAGAGCTGGCGAAGTTCAAGGAAGATCATCGCGACCTCGATGACGCTATCTATGCGCTCGAGGCGCTGTCCATGCCGGATCACTTGCAGATCAAACGGCTGAAGAAGAGGAAGCTTCACCTTCGCGACCGCATTCAGGAAATCGAGGATACCCTGCTGCCGGATATCACCGCCTGACGCTTAGTCACCCTTGCGCTTGGCCTCGTACATGGCGCGATCAGCGCGAGCAAGCGCATCGTCCGGCCCATCCTCGCCAGTAAAGGCAACGGCCCCCACCGAAATCGACAGCGGAATTTCCCCGGCCCCGAAACGGAGCGGCCGGCGCGCCACGAGATCGGCGAGTGAACGGGCCTTCGCCGCCGCATCCGCCTCATCCGTCCGCACAAGGATAAGGCCGAGTTCGTCGCCGCCGAGACGGCCCACAATATCCGTCTCGCGCACATGGCCGAGCACGAGATCGGCAAGATGATGCAGCGCCGCATCGCCCGCTGCATGGCCATGCGCGTCGTTCACCTGCTTGAAATTGTCGATATCGAAATAGATGAGACCCGCCGGATCGCCATAGCGCCGCGCATAGGAGATAGCGCGGGACAACTCGCGCACGAAGGCACGGCGGTTCAGGACCGGGATCAGGGGATCGCGATCGGCAAGCTCATGCGCCTCGCGCAGGCGCTCCTTCATGGCGGCAACCTCGCGGCCCAGCCGGTCCACCTCGCCCATCAGCTCCATCAGCGCCTCGCGCACGCGCGGCGTCAGCTCGGCTTCAGGGATACCCATGACACTGGCGCTGTCGCTGACGGTGCGGGCGGCCGTCTCGCTGCCATCGCGCGAACGGGCTCGCTCCCGCGCCTTGAGCGAGGAAACATTGCTTACCGGCTTGCCGTCACCGATCTTCATCCGCGCCTGCCATCGTTCTGGCTCAGGATTCGCATCTCCCCCAAAATGCCACTCTTTGCGGGGAAGCGCCATGCCGGGCATGTATAAAGCCCGGAAAACGGCGCCATCCACGACCCGGCGCTCACCCCCCGCATCAATTGTAACTCAAGTAACAATTAGAGCGGCAAACTGCGGCTAGCTTCCCCTCAGTCAACAGACCGAGGGAACGCATCATGGCCGCTGCCAGCAAAGCTCTTGAAGAAGTCCGCCAGCTTGTCACCGCGGACGACCGCCGCGACTTTGAATTTGCCCGGCGCGGCTTCATCGCAACGCGAAAAGACCCGGTGATCCCGCGCGATATGGGCGACGGCCCCGCCCTCGACCTTTCGGCCTATGACTACCTCGAGGACGAAGGTACGGATGAAACCGTCAATCCGAGCCTCGTGCGGCAGGCGAAAATCCTGACCATGCACGGGCTCTTCAAGGTGATGGACGGCATCTATCAGGTGCGCGGCTTCTGCGTCTCGACGGTGACCTTCATCGACGCGGGCGAAGGCTGGATCGTGGTCGACCCGCTGACAAGCGTGGAAGCGGCGCGCGCGGCCTATGAACTCGTGACCGAACACCTCGGCGAGAAGCCCGTCATCTCGGTCATCTATTCCCACAGCCATGCCGACCATTATGCGGGCGTGGGCGGCGTGACCAATGCGGAGGATGTCGCGGCGGGCAAGGTCTCGGTGATTGCACCTGCGGGCTTCCTGAAGGAGGCAGTTTCCGAAAACATCATCGCGGGCCCCGCCATGCTGCGCCGCGCGCGCTACCAGTTCGGCCTGACGCTGAAGCATAGCTGTTGCGGCGAAGCGACATCGGGCCTCGGGCCGAGGCCCTCCATGGGCACACCGTCGCTGATCGCACCGACCATCGACATCACGCATACGGGACAGGAACTGACCGTCGGCAATGTGAAGATCGTCTTCCAGATCACACCGGGCACGGAAGCCCCCGCCGAGATGAACTTCTTCCTGCCGGAATTTCGCGCCGTCTTCATGGCGGAGAATGCGAACCTGTGCATGCACAACCTGCTGCCTGCGCGCGGCGCGCTGGTGCGCGATGCGAAAGCCTGGGCGGACTACCTGACGGAATCGATCCGCCTTTTCGCCGGTGAGAGCGACGTGATGTTTGCCGCGCATGGCATTCCCCGCTTCGGCACGCAAGAGATCATCGGCTTTCTGATGAACCATCGCGACGCCTATAAATTCCTGCATGACCAGACGATCCGCCTGATCAATACCGGCCTGACGGCGACCGAGATCGCGGAAGTGCTGAAGCTGCCGGATGTGCTGGCGAAGCAATGGTATAATCGCGGTTATTACGGCACGATGAGCCACAATGCGAAGGCGATCTATCAGCGCTATATCGGCTGGTACGATGCGAA
>CXWF01017329.1_pt1 | contig 47922 bp, 45 predicted proteins | sample 468421 | NCBI WGS metagenome assembly CXWF01 (sample SAMEA2620812, study PRJEB7988) | marine metagenome | biome: marine biome (ENVO:00000447); feature: surface water layer (ENVO:00002042); material: "saline water (ENVO:00002010), including plankton (ENVO:xxxxxxxx)" | depth 5 m
AGGAAATGAAAAAGGCGCGGGGGTCGCTCCCCGCGCCTTTTGTTTTGTAGCGGGCGTTCCTCAGAAAGTGACTTCGACGCCCGCCAGGGCTTCGATGCCCGGCGCCACGAAGCCGTTGGCCGGCTCGTAATGCGCGTCGAGCAGGTTGTTCACCCGCGCCGTGAGCTTCACATTGTCCGTGAGGCGATGCGATCCGGCAATGTTCACGACCGTGTAGGGTCCGGGATCGAGATAGAAGCCGAAACCGTCGCGCGGGATGTCGCGGTCGATGTCCACCCACTCCGTATTGGTCGAAAGGACCGTGCCGGGAATGACTTCCCAGCTTGCCGTGAAGTTCAGCTGGTGACGCGGGCGGCGAACCATCGAACTCGCGAACTGATCGGAATTCACGATCGTCAACGTGTAGTCCAGACGCGTGGTCAGTTCCGTAAACGGATTGTACTCGATGAAGGCTTCGACGCCTTTGGTATCGAGTTCGTCGATATTGATGGCGGTCGAGTTGGCGCCGACAAAGACGATGGAGATTGCATCCTCGATCTTCGTTTCGAACCAGGTGGCACCCGTGCGGACATCGCTGCCGAAGCCTTGTTCGAGACCGACTTCAAAACCCCGGCTTTTTTCGGGCGCGAGGTCGGGATTACCCCTATAGACGCCCGACGGGAAGCCGCCAAACGTGTTCACGTCGAAGCCGTAACGCTGATAAAGCGAGGGCGTCTTGAAGCCCGTGCCGTAGGAAACAGTGACGCGCGTATCCGTCTCCGGGTTGTAGATGCCGGGGGCGAAGGTGAAGGTGAAACGGTCCTCCATATCTTCCGGCATGTCGTAGCGAGCGCTGATCGTGGCGAAGAAGCGATCGCCAACACTTATGTGGTCGCCGGCATAGAGGGCGAAGGCATCCGTCTTCGCATCCGAAGATTGCGTGATGACGAAGCCGCCGAGATCGCGGTAGCCGCTCGATTCGAACTTGTCGCGCGTATAGCTGCCGCCAAAGGAGAGCGTCTGTTCCGGCGTGAGGTCGAAGGCGTTGTCGAATGCAGCCTTGATGGTCTGGCCCTCATTTGTCGTGCGGTCGAGATAGATCGAGCCGCCGGGGTCGGGATTGTCGCTCGATTCCGATTTCTGGTCCGTGTAGCCCAGCGAGAAGTGCGGCCGCCACTTGCCGTCGAGGAAGCGTCCCGAAAGGTCGCCGCCAATGAAGAGACGCTTCGATTCGAAGAGACTGTCGAAGTTCTGGTAGACGCTGGCAAAGCCGGCGGTCGAACCGTCGGAATCCGTATCGGCTTCGGCATCCGTATACTGAACGAAGATGGAGCCGCTCACATTCTCGTTGAACGTCGTGCCGATACGGCCGGAAGCGGAAAGCGTTTCCGTACCGTCTTCTTCTTCGCCGCGGGTATCGCGAAGGCGGGTAGGCGTGATGTCATTGCCGTCCGTATCCTCACGTGAGAGCGAAAAGAAATAGTCGGTCGCGCCGAAGGTGCCGCCGGTGCTCGCATAGGTGTTGAGCGTACCGAGCGTGCCGCCTTCGATGCGCGCCGTCACCGACGGTTCGCCCGCCCCCGACTTGGTGATGATGTTGATGACGCCGCCGATGGCCTGGCTGCCGTAAAGAGCCGATTGCGGACCGCGCACGACTTCGATGCGGGCCACATTGTCGAGCGGAATGCCGGCGAGATTGGTCGCCCCGCCGGGCGAGGAAGGATCGTTGATCGGCATGCCGTTCACGAGCACGAGCGTCTGGTTGGAATTCGCGCCGCGCGTGAAGACCGATGTCACCGTGCCACGCGCACCGGAAGGCACGACATGGAGCCCCGGCACGGAGCGGAGTGCGTCGGTGACGTCCTGGTACTGGAATTTCTCGATCTCTTCCGCCGTGACGATGGTGTAGGAGCTTGAGACTTCCTTGGTGGGAATGGGTTCGACGCCCGCTGATACGAGAAGTTCCGGTGTGACGGTTGCCTCGTCCGCATGTGCAGAGGTAGCGGCGAATGCCGCAAGTGTGAGGGCTGCGCAGGCCCCCCAGCCTTTGATGGTCATTGAGTTCAGAATCCTGTCTCTCTTGCGCGGCCACCCCGGCCGCATGGCGCCGGTGCGCGGGGAGAGAGACATGGAAACGGAAATCCAGACGGCTCATTGCCGAAAGGCAGAATGCCAGCGGATCGACGTCCCCCTGGCACACCCCCGGCCACGGCAGATGACGAACTCGCTGGCAGGTCTCCTGGCTCGCGGGTCGTGGGCATCGTTCCGTCTTCCCGGGATGCCAGCCCTTGAAAGGACCGTGGCAGCCAGTGACATGATTGGAACGAAGCCTCGCCGCTTACAGTTGCGGGGGCAGCCAGGGCATTGGCTTTCGCCTCACCCTGTTCCCTCTTGCCTCCTCGGATGCGCCCTTCAAAGCCTTCAAAGGACGTCCCTCGGAACCATCGAGTGGGCGCATCATAGGGGGGAGGGGGCTTCTGTCAAATGCGTGGTTTCACGCCTTGGCGCTGGGCCGGGCCGACACCGTCGCGTACCAGCGCAGCAGGTCGGTGTGCTCCGGCTTCGGTTCGTGCTTCACCCATTTTGCGAAGTCGATGCAGACAAGTGCCGTGATGTCGGCGAGTGAGAAGCTGTCGATGGCAATGTAGTCGCGACCCTGGAGACGCTCGTTCAGCATGTCGAAGAAGTGTGTGAGACGTTGCGAGCCGCGCGCCGCCAGTTCGGGAATCTGCGGCAGGTCGATGGGGCCGGGAAGGGCGCGGCCGGCCATGCCCTTCGACGTGTTGCGCAGGATTTCGGCGATGGGCATGAAGCCCTCGAATTCGATTCGTGCATTCCAGCTGAATACGAGGCCCTTTTCGACAGGGGTGGCACCGAGAAGGCGGGGCTGGGATGAGATCTCTTCGGCCCAGGCGGCGATGCCGATATTTTCCGTGAGGATCGTGCCGTCTTCGAGTTTCAGGGCGGGCACCGTGCAGGCGGGGTTGATCTTGCGATAGGCCTCGCTGAGCTGTTCGGCCTTGGTGAGGTCGACCTGCACCGTTTCATGGGCGATTCCCTTCTCCGCGAGCAGGATGCGCGCGCGGCGCGGGCTCGGCGCGGCGGTGAAGTCGTAAAGGGTGACGGCCATCGGGAGATTCCTCGCAACTTTATCGTTACCGGCGGTGGGGCCGCTGTTCCGGCCCGCATTTTGCTGACGGTAGCCGATGCTACTCAACAGCTACAGGGGATGTCTTGTTATGAAACTATTTCGGTTGACCCGTCTGAAAATGACGGCCTCGGCAGTCATGCTTGCAGCGGGTGCAGGCTCGGTGGCTTTTCTCATGAGCGCCAAGCCGGTCCATGCCTGCGCGCCGGGCGACGGCGGTGCCGTCGGTTCTATTCTCGACCTGATCGGCGGCCTGCTGGGCTGGTAGAGCCAGCGGGAATCCACGATCCGAAACAAACAAAGGCTCCCGCGCCGATGAGCGCTGGGAGCCTTTTATTATGAATTGGCGTCTTTTAGTGGTCGGAGTGGCAGGATTCGAACCTGCGACCCCCTCGTCCCGAACGAGGTGCGCTACCAGACTGCGCCACACTCCGCTCGCCAATTCGAGGCGGCGTTATAGCCGTCAAACCCCGGGGCCGCAAGCGCGAACGGGGCAGGGCGGCCCCACTTTCCGCCTGAATCGGCAAGCGCTGCATCCGGTTGCACCCCCGGAGCGATGCCGGTATGTTCCGCCGCGTTTCGCAAGGCCGTTTATATCGGGCCTCGCGGTCCTGCTGGGGCGTAGCCAAGTGGTAAGGCAGCGGGTTTTGATCCCGCCATTCGGAGGTTCGAACCCTCCCGCCCCAGCCAGACCGGTCTGGCCTTCCATGCCCTTCCCGCCACGATATTTCCCGCTTGCCCAAAGGTGTTTCGGCCTCTGCCTGCTTCTGCTTTGCTGCCGATGCTCTGTCTGCTGATAAAAGCAGCATGTTGTGATCCGAAGCCGATCTCCGGGAAGGCTTGCCCTGCGTCAATTTAATCGCACCTGAACCAAATTAGGGTATTGACCCTAAATTTTACGGGGTCAAGATGGGGTCATTGAAAATCCGGCGACCCCAAAGAAGCGCCGACAGGAGGAGAGTCAGAATGGCAGGGACAGAAACCCTCACAAAACCGGCTGCGGGACAGAAAACCGAGCATTTCGACGTGCTGATCGTCGGTGCGGGCATTTCCGGTATCGGCGCCGCCTATCATTTGCAAGAGCAGTGTCCGGACAAGACATTCGTCGTCCTTGAAGGCCTCGACGGCTTCGGCGGTACCTGGCACATGCATCGCTATCCGGGCATCCGCTCCGACAGCGATCTCTACACCTTCGGCTATCGCTTCAAGCCCTGGACCGGAACGCCCATCGCGACGGCGCAGGAAATCCTTACCTATATGAAGGAGGTAATCGAGGAGAACGACCTTGATCGCCACATTCGCTACAACCACCGCATCACGACGGCGAAGTGGTCGAGCGAGGACAATCTCTGGACGGTCTATGCGACCGACAAGAAGACGGGCGAGGAGCGTCGCTTCACCGCGAACTTCCTCTGGATGTGTCAGGGCTATTACCGCCACTCGGAAGGCTACACGCCCGAATGGCCGGATATGGACAAGTTCAAGGGCCAGATCATTCATCCGCAATCCTGGCCAGAAGATCTCGATTACAAGGGCAAGAAGGTCATCGTGATCGGCTCTGGCGCGACGGCGGCGACGGTCGTCCCCGCGATTGCAGGTGACTGCGAGCATGTAACGCTGCTCCAGCGCTCGCCGACCTACTTTATTCCGGGCCGCAACGAGAACGAACTTGCCGACCGGCTGCGCCAGCTCGAAGTCGACGAGACTTGGATCCACGAAATCACGCGCCGTGAAATTCTGCACAACCAGGCGGAGTTCGCTCGCCGCTCTTTCGAAGAGCCGGAAGAAGTGCGCAAGGAATTGCTCAACGCCGTCCGTCTCTTCCTGCCGGAAGAAACGGTTGAGAAGCACTTCACGCCGCGTTATCGCCCCTGGCAGCAGCGCGTTGCCTTCGTGCCCGATGGCGACATCTTCAAGGGTATTGCCTCCGGCAAGGCCTCGGTCGAGACAGACGAGATCGAGCGCTTCACGGAGAAGGGTATCCTGCTGAAGTCGGGCAAGGAGCTCGAAGCGGACATCATTGTCACGGCAACGGGCTTCAATCTCAGCGTGCTCGGCGATATCGACTTCGATATCGACGGCGAGCCGCTCAACTTCGCCGATACAGTGACCTATCGCGGCATGATGTTCACAGGCGTGCCGAACCTGGTCTGGGTCTTCGGTTACTTCCGTGCGAGCTGGACACTTCGTGTGGATCTGCTTGGCGATTTCGTTGCCCGTCTCCTGAAGCATATGGACAAGAAGGGAGCGAAGAAGGTGACGGTCGCGCTCCGCAAGGAAGACAGCAACATGCCGCTGCTGCCCTGGATCGACCCGGAGAATTTCAATCCGGGCTACCTCATGCGCGGTATGCACCTGCTGCCGAAGCGCGGCGACAAGCCGGAGTGGCAGCACACCCAGGACTACTGGGCCGAAAAGGACGAACTGCCCAAAATCGATCTCGACGGCTCCGAGTTCGTCTACGAATAAGACTGCGGATCAGCGGACGCCGGAACCTTGAAAAGAGGTTCCGGCGTTTGTCGTTTCCACAGGGCTACCGAGCCTTCCGGCCTCCATCCGATGCGGTGCAGCATCGGCGGCGATTCTTCTTTTCTTGTGCGTTGCGTCTTCTCGTCTAGAATCGGAGCAACAAAAACAAGGGAGGAAAAAATGGCTGCTCAGGGAGAGAATGCGCGAGCGAGCGCGCAATCCGAACAGATCGACGCGGTAATTGTCGGCGCGGGGTTTGCCGGCATGTACATGCTTCATCGTCTGCGGGAGCTTGGCCTGTCGGTGCAGGTCTTCGAGGCGGGCGACAGCGTGGGCGGAACCTGGTACTGGAACCGCTACCCCGGCGCACGGTGCGACGTCGAAAGCCTCGAATATCAGTATGGTTTTTCGGACGAGATTCAGCGCGGCTGGACCTGGAGCGAGCGCTACGCCGCGCAGCCGGAAATCCTGCGATATCAGAACTATGTAGCCGACAAGCTGGATTTGAGGCGCGATATCCGCTTCGAGACGCGCGTGACCTCGGCAAAATACAATGAACGGAACGGCCTTTGGGTGGTAGAGACGGACAAGGGTGATCTCGTCTCCGCGCGCTTTTGTATCATGGCGACGGGCTGCCTTTCCGCGGCGCGCATACCCGATTTTGACGGACTTGATGATTTTGAGGGCGAGCACTACCACACGGGAGGCTGGCCGCATGAAGGTGTCGATTTTTCCGGCCAGCGTGTCGCAGTGATTGGTACGGGTTCGTCCGGCATCCAGAGCATCCCGGTTATCGCGGAGCAGGCAAAGCAGCTGACGGTGTTTCAGCGTACAGCGAATTTCACGCTGCCCGCGGGCAACCGCCCGCTACGCCCGGAAGAGGTCGAGCGTTCAAAGGAGACGCTGCTGGAAGACCGCCGCCATGCCCGCGAAACGCCCGGCGGTATCATCTGCTTTGAATATAACAGGACGCCGGTCGAAGAGATGGCGCCTGATGCGTTGCAGAAGGAACTGGAGACACGCTGGAAACAGGGTGGCTTTGCTTTTCTCGGCGCTTATGGCGACCTGATGGCGACGCAGGAAGCAAACCAGATCGCTGCCGAATTTGCCCGTACGAAGATGCGCGCCTCGGTGAAGAACAAGGATGTGGCGGAAAAGCTGCTGCCCGTCGATCACCCGATCGGCGTGAAACGCCTCTGTCTCGACACGGACTATCTGGAAACCTTCGACAAGCCGCATGTCGATCTCGTGGATCTTCGGGAGAATTCCATCGAGCGAATTTCAAGGAAGGGTGTCGTCTGCGGCGGCAAGGAATATGAAGCCGACGCCATTGTTTTTGCGACCGGATTCGATGCAATGACCGGCGCGCTGCTTGCGATAGATATAAGGGGACGAAACGGCGCGGAACTCCGGGAGAAGTGGGCGGCGGGACCGCGCACCTATCTGGGATTGGGATCGGCGGGCTTCCCCAACCTCTTCTTCATTACCGGCCCCGGCAGCCCCTCGGTGCTCTCCAACATGATCGTTTCCATCGAACAGCATGTGGACTGGATTACCGACTGCGTGAAGCGTTTGACGGAAGGCAATATCCGCTCCATCGAGGCGACGCGCGAGGCGGAAGATGAATGGGTTGCGCATGTTAACGAACTCGCCAGCGGAACGCTCTATCCGCAAGCAAATTCCTGGTACATGGGAGCGAACATTCCCGGTAAACCGCGCGTCTTCATGCCTTATACGGGCGGCGTGAATGTCTATGGCAAGAAAATCGACGCCGTCGCGGCTGCCGATTACGAGGGCTTCCAGCTTGGAGCCTGAGATGCGTTGAGGAGAAAGGGCCACTCCAATCTGGACCTTGTGACCTCTTTCCCGAGGGGCGGCCGGTGCTGAAACTGGCCGTCCCTTTTTATTGCGGGAAGAGAAAAATGGTGGAAGCGGAGACTGTCGACTACCGGCGTGTCTGGCACCGGCAAGACACGGATGCTACGAACGACGCTATTGCCATGTGGAAGCGCGAAGGAATCCTCTCCGCCGATACATCGCCGGAGCGTCGCGCCGAAGAGATGGTGATCGCCATCTATGCCGGTGATGAAATTGCAGGCTGCCTGACGGCGGATATCCAGGTTCTTCCGAGGATGCGCGAGAAGTTTGCTTTCTGCCGGAGCTTCATCGCGCCGGCCTGGCGCGGGAAACGACTGACCGACCGGCTGATGATCGACGGACATGACGAACTTTGCCGCTGGTCGAAAGCGCATCCCGGCGAGAAACTCGCGGGATGCGCGGCGATCTATGAAAACCGGGTACTCGGCAACAATCCGGTCGAACCTTCGGGTCTCTGTCTTATCGGCTACACGCCGCAAGGTCGGCAACTGCGCGTATTATGGTTCGATCATTACCAGTTGGGGCAGGGAAGCGAAGGTCAAAACCCACAGCTATAAGTGCCGTAACCGTTCTCGACCGTCATATGCGCGTGAAGGCGGGCGCGCGCGTCGCGATTGAACTCCGTGACGGATATGACGGCTTCGCCACCATCCTCGATCACAAAGTCGCCGGCTTGCCGCACTTCCGATGTTCCGCCGGAACCCGCGCGCTCGAGAGACATGGAGTAAGAGCCTGCTTCGCCCGGCGCGCCATAGACGATGCTTTCAAGCTGCAGACCGGAGGCCGTTTCAATCGCCCGGATCGGGCGGCAAGTTTCGCAGGAATGGATGCAGCACGTTTTTCGGCGGTGGAAACACGGCTTTCGCCACGCAGAACGGTGGCGGCAATTCCGCTTATGTGAGCCAGCAGGGCAGCAGCAATCTCGCCGGCACCATTCAGGACGGCTGGAACAACAAGTCCTGTGTCATCCAGAAGGGCAACGGGCACGAAGCGTTGACCCAGCAGTACGGAAACAACAACACCTCTGCGATCATTCAGCGCTGCTGATGAATGGTTCCCCGGTTCCGCCGATCCGTTAAGCTGGGCTTCAGATCCGGCGAAGGAAACAGGAACCGCATATGTCAGTAAAGCTTGTCACTCTCACCCTGAATCCTGCCGTGGATGTCTCGACATCCGTGGAACGCATTGAGGCCGAGGTCAAAATGCGATGTGGCGAAGCCCATCGCGACCCCGGTGGTGGCGGCATAAACGTGGCCCGCGTCCTTTTGCGGATGGGGGCGGATGTAACGGCGCTCTACCCGGCGGGTGGGGTGACGGGCAGGCTCCTGCAGGAACTGGTCGAGCGCGAGGGGATCGAGGATGTCGTCATCCCTGTGACGGGAGAGACACGCGAGAGTTTCACCGCCTTCGAACGGCAGACGGGCAATGAGTTCCGGTTCGTTTTAGCCGGACCGGAATTGGACAAGGCGGCCTGGACCGCGACGAGGAACGCTCTGGAGGCGATGAACGGCGTTTTGTTTGTCGTGGCGAGCGGAAGTCTTCCGCCGGGCGCGCCGGAAGAGGCCTATGCCGAGATTGCGCATGTAACGCGCAAACTGGGGGCAAGGCTTGCCGTCGATACATCGGGCGTGGCTCTCGCCGCAGCACTTCGCGAGCGCCCCTATCTGATCAAACCGAATCTCCGCGAAATGCGCGAGCTTACCGGCCTGCCCATCCAGACGGATGAGGAAACGCTCGATGCAGCCCGCAGGCTTGTTGGTGAGAAAAAGGCGGATGTCGTCGCCGTGACGCTGGGTGCCGATGGCGCCATGCTTGTTTGTGAGGAAGGGAGCTGGCGAGGCCGGGCACCGGAAATTACGCCGGTGAGTTCGGTCGGCGCGGGAGACAGTTTCCTCGCCATGCTTATCCATGCGCTTGCATCGGGCCAAGGCATGAGCGAGGCGTTGAGGGCTGGAATGGCCGGAGGCACAGCGGCGCTCCTGTCGCCCGGCACAGAGCTTTGCCGGAGGGACGATGTGGAACGGTTGCTGCCGCAAATATCGATAGAAGAACTCTGAGCGTCAGGCCCAGGAATAGCCAGCGAGCAACATGCCCACATGCCCCTCGCCCCAGAGGGGGAGGAGAAGCCGCGTATAGGTATCCGTCGCATAATAAGTGGGCGCCCCGCCTTCCGCGGTCGCGCTCGCCTGTGCCCTCAGAAACTCGACCGGAGAGTGGATGTCGATCTCGTCGGTGAATGTGCCTTGAAGCGTGCCGCCATATCGCGTGCTGATTTCCTTGCCGGCAATTTCGATGCGGAACCGCTGAGGCTTGTCGAAGACCGTCATCAGCATGGCGCTGTCCGCGCCGCTGCCGAGATCGGAGAGCTTCACATCGTCCCAGTAAGGCATATCGCTCGCCTTGCCGCGAATGAGGCCGCGCCAGTAATCGGCGACACCGGAAAGGGCCGGGTCCAGCTGGGCAGGAAGGGCAAAAGGCAAGACTTGCTCGGTCATAAGAAGGGCCACTCATTGCGTTTCAACTGATATTGACGCTACTTCAGCTCCCATCGGGGGGCAACTCCTGCCGCGTCATGAAGCTGCATCGCCAGCGCCCAGATCCTGCACCTGAAACTCGTAGAGCGTCTTGTAGAGACCGCCCTGCGCCATGAGTTCTTCATGTGTACCGACCTCGCGGGCCTCGCCGCTCGTGAGAACGACGATGCGGTTCGCTTCCCAGATTGTCTGCAGGCGGTGCGCGATGATGATGGAGGTTCTCCCCTCGGTCGCCCTGGCGAGCGCATTCTGAATGATGAATTCCGTTTCCGTGTCGATGCTGGCCGTGGCTGAGGTTTCGCCCGCCCTCCGTCAGCACCGTGTCATAGCCTTGCGGCAGCAGGCGGATGAAGGGGTCGGCATGAACGAGGCGCGCGGCCCCTGAAGCTCAAGATGCCAATAGAGCCGCTGGCGCAATTCATAGGCGACGGCAATGCCGACTTCGCGGACATAACGGCGGCCGCGATTGAAGGCGATATAGCGCAGCACCATGAGGCCGAGAATTGCGAGCGCAGGAAGCGCGAGGCGGTAATCCTCCGCAGCGATCCTGTCGATCCCTATCTTGAGGAAGAGGGGCATGAAAGCTTCGAGCAGCCGCCCCCCATTGATGAGTGACATGCCACCCCAGAAGCGCCACTTGTGGCGGTGAACAAGCGGGACCAGGCGCCAAAGCGGGTTGGAATCCGAAGGACTGTCCGTCCGGGACGTGGTTGCGCGCGACTCCACGAGAATAAATCCGGATTTTGGCGCGAGATGGCCGCGCCGGGCGGGCGTCGTTCTCTGCCGAATCCGGCGATCCTTGCCGACACGACCTGAAGACGGTGCTTCCTGGAGTTTTTTCGGTTCGTTCCCTCGAACTATATGCCTCTCTTTCCGATTCGGAGGCGGTGCATCGCGAGACCGTCACACGAACGTTACGCAAACGCTGTAGCAGCAAGTCAGGGCCGCGCGCAAAGCGAGTCGGCCATCTGCAAACGGAGTGATCCCCTTGTCAGACACGACCGCCGAAGCGACCAGTGAAACGCTTGCCGAGGATGCCGCCGTCGCGGGGGGCAGGCGCGACGTCCGCCGCCGCCTGAGCGCGGCCGTTCATCGCCACAAGGCAGTTTCCAGGGAAGGGCTGACCGAACGTCTTTTTACGTGGCTTTTCACGGGTCTCGTTTATCCGCAGATCTGGGAAGATCCCGACATCGATATCGCCGCGATGGGCCTTCGTGCCGACATGAGCGCGGATACGCGGATCGTTACGATCGCCTCCGGCGGTTGCAACGCGCTGTCCTACATGACGGCGGCGCCCGTGCGCGTGACCGCCCTCGACCTCAACCCGACGCATGTGGCGCTGGTCAAGCTGAAGCTTGCGGGCGCGGCGCATTTGCCGAGCTACGAGCACTTCTTCCGCTTCTTCGGGCGTGGAGACAGGCGCGAGAACATCGCTGATTACGAACGGTTCATTCGTCCGCAACTTGACGAAAAGAGCCGTACTTACTGGGACAAGAGGCCCGCAGGTTTCCGGCGCCGCATTTCGCTCTTCGCGCGCGGATTTTTCCGTCATGGGCTGCTCGGCCATTTCATCGGCATGGCGCACATCGCCGCGCGGATCTATGGCGTAAGGCTGCGCGATATTCTCGAAGCGCCGACGATGGAGAGTCAACGCCGCTTCTTCGACGAGAAGCTCGCCCCGCTCTTCGAGAAACCCACGATCGCCTGGCTGACCGGCAAGCCCTCGACGCTCTACGGACTCGGCATTCCGCCCGCCCAATATGAAGCCTTGTCGGGCGGCCGCGAAATGCGCTTCGTTCTCCGCGAAAGGCTGGAACGTCTTGCCTGCGGGTTCCCGCTCACGGAAAACTACTTCGCCTGGCAGGCCTTTGCGCGCTCCTATGCACCCGGCGAGGATGCTGCGGTTCCGCCCTATCTGAAGCGCGAGAATTTCGCGGCGTTGCAGGCGCGGGCCAAGGGCATGCAGGTCTTGAATGCGTCCTTCACGGACCACCTGCGCGAATGCGCCGATGCAAGCCTCGACCGCTTTGTGCTGCTCGACGCGCAGGACTGGATGACGGATGCGCAACTGAACGATCTTTGGTCGCAAATAACACGCACCGCGCGTCCCGGCGCGCGTGTCATCTTTCGTACGGCGGCGGAACCAACCCTGCTGCCGGGACGGGTGGACGATGCCATTCTCGCGCGGTGGGACTATCGCGCCGAAGAGTCGCTGGCCTTCACCGCGCGCGACCGTTCCTCCATCTATGGCGGGTTTCACCTCTACATCCTGAAGGACTGAGGCAGTGAGCGCGGTTGAACAAGGCGAGGAAAATCACGCGCATCTGATGGATCGGACCTACCGGTACCAGCGCCATATCTACGACCTCACCCGCCGATATTATCTGCTTGGCCGAGACCGGCTGATCGACGATCTGCATGCCGGACCCGGAACGACGGTGCTGGAGATCGGCTGCGGCACCGGACGCAATCTCGTCCGCGCCGCGCGGCTATTTCCCGAGGCAAGGCTGCACGGGATGGACATCTCGCACGAAATGCTGGAGACGGCAGAGGCAGCCGCCGCACGACAAGGAACGAAGCTGCGTTTCGCGCAGGGGGATGCCACGCGCTTCAATCCCTATGCGGCTTTTGGCGTGAGCCGCTTTGAGCGCATCTACATGTCCTACACGCTGTCGATGATCCCGGACTGGCATGCGACGCTTGCACAAGGCGTCTGCAATCTTGCGCCGGGCGGTAGCTTGCATATCGTCGACTTTGGGCAGCAGGAGCGGTTACCGCGCTGGTTTCGTTCGATGCTGCGGGCATGGCTTGTGCAATTTCATGTGAGCCCGCGTGGAGACCTCAAGCGTGTGCTGGAAGCGCTTGCGGCGAAGCTCGGAGCGGAACTCCAGTTCCGCTCCCTCTATCGCGGCTATGCCTGGTACGCGGTCTTGCGTTTGCCGGAGACGCTGAAAGAGGCTCAGAAGAACGCCTGAATACCCGTCTGTTCGCGGCCGAGGATCAGCGCATGAACGTCATGCGTGCCCTCATAGGTGTTTACCGCTTCGAGGTTCATGACGTGGCGGATGACGTGATATTCGTCCGAGACGCCGTTGCCGCCATGCATGTCGCGCGCGACGCGGGCGATATCGAGAGCCTTGCCGCAATTGTTGCGTTTCATGAGTGAGATGGATGCGGGCGCGGCCTTGTTCTCGTCGAACATGCGGCCGAGCTGCAGGCAGCCCTGAAGACCGAGCGTGATCTCGGTCTGCATGTCGGCAAGTTTCTTCTGGATGAGCTGGTTCGCGGCGAGCGGGCGACCGAATTGCGTGCGGTCCAGCGTGTACTGGCGGGCGGCATGCCAGCAAAATTCTGCGGCGCCCATCGCGCCCCATGCAATGCCGTAACGCGCACGGTTGAGACAGCCAAAGGGCCCGGCAAGGCCCCGCACATTTGGCAACATGTTTTCATCCGGCACGAAAACATCCTGAAGCGAAATTTCGCCGGTGATGGAAGCACGCAGCGAGAACTTGCCTTCGATCTTCGGCGTCTCGAAGCCTTTGAAGCCGCGCTCGACGACGAAACCGCGGATGACGTCATCGTCAGTCTTCGCCCAGACCACGGCGAGGTCCGCGATCGGCGCGTTGGTGATCCACATCTTTGCGCCGTTCAGCACATAGCCGCCATCGACCTTTTTCGCGCGCGTCTTCATGGAGCCGGGGTCCGAACCATGATCGGGCTCGGTGAGGCCGAAGCAGCCGACCCATTCGCCGGTCGCGAGCTTCGGGAGATATTTCTCGCGCTGCACATCGCTGCCATAGGCATGGATCGGATGCATGACGAGCGAAGACTGCACACTCATGGCCGAGCGATAACCGCTGTCGACATATTCGACCTCACGAGCGGCGAGCCCATAGCAGACATAGGAAAGACCGGCGCAGCCATATTTCTCGGGCAGCGTCAGGCCGAGCATGCCCTGTGCGCCCATCTCGTTCATGATCTCGCGATGGAAAACCTCGTTGCGGTTCGCTTCCTTCACACGGGGAAACAGCTTTTCCTGGCAATAGGCGCGGGCGCTGTCGCGCACCATGCGCTCTTCCTCGGTCAGCTGGCTTTCGAGAAGCAGCGGATCCTGCCAGTTGAAGGAGGCGAGCGGCGGATTGGGCTTTTCGCCGGACTTTGCGGGATTGGTTTCGGCCGCTTGAGACATGAAGGATCCTCGAAACGCAGGGGAAAGCTTGTTTGCGAGTGATATAGCAGGCGAGAGCGCGCCGGGCGACCGCTTACTTGCGGCCTTGCCTTTCCGCGGGTTCCCGGGGCGAAAGCCGCGTATAGGCCGCCATCTCCTCCGCCAGATGATCGAACATGAGGCGCATCCGGCGGCTCGTCTTCAGGTCTTCATGCATGGTGATCCAGATATCCAGATCGAAATGGAGGAGGCCCTTCAATATCGGCACGAGATCGGGGTGGCGCATGGCCAGCTGGTACTGGCACATGCCGAAGCCGAAGCCGGCCTTCAGTGCCGCGAACTGCCCGATATCGCTGTCGCAACGAAAGGCAAAGAGTTCGCGGGTGAGCGGCACACCTTCGAGCTCCTTGAGCCGTCGAATGGAGGACTCGCGGTCGAAGCCGATAATCGGATAGTTGCCGATCTCATCGAGCGATGTGGGCATGCCCATTTTCTCGATCAGCTTCTTGTGGGCATGCATGCCAATTCTGACCTCGCCGGCCTTTTTCGCGACCAGCGAGGTCTGTGTGGGCCGAACCATGCGGATCGCAATATCGGCTTCCCGCCTGATGAGGTCGTCCGTCCGGTTGGAAAGCACGAGTTCGATCACGATGCGGGGATGTTTTTCACGAAAGCGGGCGAGGATCGCCGGCAGAACCTCCATGCCGATCATTTCGCTTGCCGTGATGCGGATGGTGCCGCGGTCATCGTCCGCCTCGCCGGAGGCCGCGCGCTGCAGCGCCTCTGCAGCCATGGCCATGGCCTCGGCGTGGGGGACGAGCGCGAGGGCAACCTCCGTGGGAGCGAGCCCGCCCTGCGAGCGGGTGAAGAGACCGACGCCCAGCGAGGCTTCCAGCGCATCCACATGGCGGCCGACCGTGGGCTGGGTGAGGCCGAGCAGCCGGGCAGCGCCCGAAAGGCTGCCCTCGCGGACAACCGCTAGGAACGATCTGTAGAGCTCCCAACCCGGCGATGCGTTAGTCATACGAAAATGTATATCAGATAGCAAATATTCGGCAATTCATATTCGTACATGAATAAACCATTCTCCAGTCAACGAAACGGCGACTGGAGACGGAAACATGGCTTCGACAGCACTTATTCTAGGCGTAACGGGCGGCTTCGGCGGCGAAATGGCCAATGCGCTGCGTACTCATGGCTGGCAGATACGTGCTCTCAACAGGCATCCCGAGGCTGCTGCCCGGCAGATGAGAGCCATGCCCTTCATCGACTGGGTGAAGGGAGATGCCATGAAGGCAGACGAGGTTCGCGAAGCGGCAGAAGGGGTGGACCTGATCGTCCATGCGGTGAACCCGCCTGGCTACCGCAATTGGGCGGGGACTGTTGTGCCGATGCTCGACAATACGATTGCCGCAGCGAAAGCCGTGGGCGCCCGGATCGCCTTTCCGGGCACGGTCTACAATTACGGTCCCGATGCCTTTCCTGTGATCCGCGAGGACACACCGCAGAATCCGAAAACGCGGAAGGGCAAGCTTCGCGTCGAGATGGAGCGGCGTCTGCGTTTGGCGTCCGAGGAGGGCGTGCCCGTTATCATCCTGCGGGCTGGCGATTTCTTCGGCGGCGTCAGGCCCGGTAACAACTGGTTTGCCCAAGGGCTCGTGAAACCGGGCAAGAAGGTTCGTTCAATCACTTATCCGGGGCCGTATCGCGTCGGCCATGCCTGGGCCTATCTGCCTGACATGGCGGAAACGATGACGCGGCTTCTCCTTCGCGCTGACGAGCTGCCGCGGTTTGCGCTTTTCAATTTTGGCGGTCACTGGCTGGAGCAGGGAATCGAGATGGTGGATGCGATCCGCTTCGCCGCCCGCGTGCCGGATGCGCCGGTGAAGCGGTTGCCCTGGTTCGCGCTGACGCTGCTATCACCTTTCGTTGAGACGTTCAGGGAGATGCGTGAGATGCGCTATCTCTGGAAACAGCCGGTCCGTCTCGACAACTCGAAGCTCGTGAATTTTCTGGGACACGAACCCCACACCCCGCTCGATGTCGCCGTGAGATCGGCCCTCGCCGAACTTGGCTGCATCGAACCCGCGCCGGCAGAAACGGGCTATGCCTCGCCTTCCCTCATCGCAAAAGGATCGGTCTGATGAAAATCGAAAATCGTATCGAGTACATCTTCCGCGCTTTCGCCGCTTCCGCGCTCACCTTCTACGCGCTCGGCCTTCTGAACCTGACATTCGAGCGCTACATCGCCTGATTGGACGGGCGCTCAAACAGAAAGGGCGACGGGATTTGTCCCGCCGCCCTTTTATTCTTTCTGTCGCAAGACTTACTCGGCGGCGGCCTTCGCCGCAGTCAACGCCTCGGCGGGCATGCGCGCGGCAAATTCGCGGCAGGCCTGAGTATATTCGCGCTTCAGCCGGTCAACGAGTTCGGCGACAGGCGGTGCGTCGGCGATCTGGCCAATACCCTGACCCGAACCCCATATGTCCTTCCACGCCTTCTGCTTCATGTTGCCGCCCGAACCGAAATTCATCTTCGACTTGTCGGCCTCCGGCAGATTGTTCGGGTCGAGACCAGCAGCGGCAACGGAGGGGGCGAGATAGTTGCCATGCACACCTGTGAAGAGGTTGCTGTAGACGATGTCTTCAGCGGCATATTTGATCAGATGATCCTTGTACGCCTGATCGGCGTTTGCTTCCGCCGTGGCGATGAAGCGCGTTCCCATATAGGCGAGGTCTGCACCCATCGCGAGCGCGCCCGCGATACCCCAGCCGTCCGACAGCGCACCTGAAAGAATGACCGTACCGTCGAACCACTGCTTCACTTCACGTACAAGCGCGAAAGGAGAGAGCGTGCCCGCATGGCCGCCCGCACCGGCGCAGACGAGGATCAACCCGTCCACGCCCTGTTCCGCCGCCTTCTTCGCATGCTTCACATTGATAACATCGTGGAACACCTTGCCACCGTAGGAATGTGCTGCGGTAATCACTTCGGCGGGCGGGCGGAGCGAGGTGATGACGATCGGCACTTCGAGCTTCGTGCAGATATCTATGTCATGCGCGAGACGGTCGTTCGAGGCGTGGCAGATCTGGTTGACCGCGAAAGGTGCAACCTTCTTTTCGGGATGCTTTGCCTGATATTCGCCGAGCTCGCCTTTGATCCGCGTGATCCACTCTTCCAGCACATGTGCGGGGCGCGCGTTGAGTGCAGGGAAGGAGCCGACGATGCCTGCCTTGCACTGGGCGATTACAAGCTCGGGGCCGGACACGATAAAAAGCGGTGAGCCGATGACCGGCACTTCGAGTTTGTCTTTCAGGATATCGGGCAGGGCCATGGATTTTCCTCCGGAATTTTGTCGCGCGCATAATGGCGTGGAATGCCAAATGCTGCTTGTTCAGGGGTGCGAATGCCGGTGTTCGCGAACGTTCAGCCCGCGTTGCGGCCCGACAGGCGGTCGCGGTCGATCTTTGCCTTCTCGCCAAGGAAGTCGATGACTGCGCGCACAGGCGCCGTGTCGCGCAGGTCAGGATGGGCGAGGAGCCACATTTCCGTACCGTTCGCCAGCTTTTGCGGCGCGATGCGGATAAGATCGGCGTAATGGTCGCCGGTAAGGCAGACGAGCGTGGAAATGCCCACGCCCGCGCGCACGGCTTGCACGAGATCAGCGTCCGAGAAGCAGCGCAACGCAACGCGCGCGCCCTGCGTCACATGGGCGAGCCAGTCCGCAAGCTCCACTTCCGCTGCGCGGCCACCGAAGCCCACGATGCTGTGATCCTTCCACTCTTCGCGCTTCGAAGGCAGACCGAACTGTTCGGCGTAAGAGCGCGACGCATAGAAGCCGACGCCGATGCGGCCGATCTTGCGGCCAACGACATTCTCACGGCCAGGCCCGTAGGGGCGGATCACGATGTCGGCATCGCGCCGCTTCACCGAAACCTGCGTCACCTCGTTCACGATCTCGATTTCGATGCCCGGATGGCGGCTTTGGAATTCGGCGAGGTAGGGCATGAACCAGTAGGAGGCGAGGCTGTGGGGAATGGCGACACGGACAAGCCCCTGTGCCTCGCCATCTGCACCGAGGGCAGCGTGGAGCGCGCGCTCGGCGGCAAGCGACATCGGTTCCACTTCCGCGCGCAGCCGCTCGCCCGCGCCGGTCAGCGCATATCCGGTCGGCTCGCGCACGAAGAGCTTCGCGCCGAGGCGTTTCTCAAGCGTCGCTATATGACGCCCCACCGTGGCATGGCTCAGCTTCAGCCGCCGGCCAGCGCCGGAAAGGCTTTGCGTATCCACTACCGCGAGGAAAATCCGGTAGGCGTCCCAATTGGCGTCGTTGTTCATGCTTGAACAATCTGATGTTTGATCTTGGATCGGCAGAGTGCGCCGGTTTTCCCGTTATTTCAAGCATTTGGGAAGCGTTGGACGACGCTGCGGGAGGGCACTTTCCAATGTTTGCAGTGGATTCGCGACGTGCAATCGGCTCGGCGCATCTGCTAGAACTTTTCGCATCGGCGAATTGACGGAGACGGTCCCGAAGAGGCCGGACTTCATTGAGGGAGAGAGAACGTGCTCAAAACCAGATTCACGGAACTGTTCGGGGTCGAACACCCGATCGTGCAAGGCGGCATGCAGTGGGTCGGCCGCGCGGAACTTGTGGCGGCAGTGGCCAATGCCGGCGCGCTCGGCTTCATTACCGCGCTGACGCAGCCCACACCCGATGACCTGCGCAAGGAAATCGAGAAGTGCAAGGGTCTGACAGACCGGCCTTTCGGTGTGAACCTGACCATCCTGCCCGCCCTGAAGCCGCCGCCCTATGCAGAATACCGCCAGGCGATCATCGAGTCGGGCGTGAAGATTGTCGAAACCGCAGGCTACAAGCCGCAGGAACACGTCAATCACTTCAAGGAACATGGCATCAAGGTCATTCACAAGTGCACGGCCGTTCGCCATGCGCTGTCCGCCGAACGCATGGGCGTCGATGCGATCTCGATCGACGGTTTTGAATGTGCGGGCCATCCGGGCGAAGACGACATTCCGGGTTTGATCCTCATTCCGGCCGCAGCCGACAAGGTGAAGATTCCGATGATCGCGTCGGGCGGTTTCGGCGATGCGCGCGGCCTCGTTGCCGCGCTTGCTCTGGGTGCGGAAGGCGTGAACATGGGCACGCGCTTCATGTGCACCAAGGAAAGCGCTATCCATCAGAAGGTGAAGGAACAGATCGTCGCCAATGACGAGCGCTCGACCGATCTCATCTTCCGCACACTGCATAACACGGCCCGCGTGGCGAAAAATGCTGTGAGCCAGGAAGTGGTGGAGATCGAGAAGAAGGGCGGCGCAAAGATCGAGGATATTGCGCATCTCGTAGCCGGCGCGCGCGGCCGCGTTGTTTACGAGGAAGGCGACCCCGATTACGGCATCTGGTCTGCCGGCATGGTGCAGGGTCTGATCCACGACATCCCGTCGTGCCAGGAACTTGTGACGCGCATGGTTTCGGAAGCCGAAGCCATAATCAAGACGCGCCTCAATCGTATGGCAGGTATCTCGGCGGCGCAGGCAGCCGAGTAATCGCAAGAAACAAATGACGAGAAGCCCGCACCGGAAACGGTGCGGGCTTTTTTATTCGGTGGGTGCCAGGGCAACCCGTTGCAAGCCTGCCGGATCGATGACGTTGATGTGGCGATAGCCGGTTTCGATAAGCTTGTGTTCTTCGAGGTCTCTCAGAATGAGGTTTACGGTTTTTCGTGAAAAGCCGGTCAGCTCCGATAGCTCGTTCTGGGTGATGGGAAGGACCGCAGGACCGCCCTCGCCCCACGGGAACGTATAAAGGTAGAGGCGGCTTGCGATCTGGGCGCGTGGGGGAAGCCGCAGGCGTTCCGCATAGGCGCGCGCGGCCCACACAAGCTGTTCTGTCGCCAGTTCTGCGAAATGCAGCCAGAGTTCCGGCATGTCTTGCACAATGGCAGCCAGAGCGTGCTGCGGAATGAAGATGACCTCGGAGCGCTCCCTCGCAATGGCGGTTGTTACACGCCGCCCTCCGAGCACCTGCGCCGCATAACCAAAAACTGTGCCGGGCCCTGAGATGCTGATCGGTACGCTTTCGCCATTATCGAGCAAGACATGGGTCTTGACCGATCCGGAAAGGACACCGTAAAGGCCGTGCGCCTCGTCGCCTGTGTCGTAGATCCAGTGTCCTGTCTCTGCCGGCGTGATTTGGGCATGGGAGGCTATCGCTTCTCGCAACCTTGCCGGGCAGCGGGAGAACCATCCGTTTTTGCTGAAAGTTTCGGCAATCCGTTGCCGATCTGAATTTGATCGCATGGATTTTCTGAATTGTTACCTAGGTGACAATGTTGCGCTCGGCCGGACATATTCTCAAGGGAGGAAATGCCACGGGAGGAAAATCATGGAACGCCAGACGGCAACCATCAGGAAGGTCACACCCGGTTGCGGAGCTGAGGTGCTCGGCGTCGATCTCGCCAATCCAGGCAATAGTGGCATGGAGACAATCCGCGCAGCCTATCGCGATCATGGCGTGATCTTTTTCCGTGACCAGACGCTGACGCCAGAAGAACACATTGCCTTTGCGCGCCGCTTGGGTGAGATCGAAATCAACAAGTTCTTCCCCGCTAATGGCGAATACCCCGAAATTGCAGAAGTGCGGAAGGAGAAGGAGCAGAAGGTGAATATCGGCGGCGGCTGGCACACCGACCATTCCTATGATGCCGCGCCTGCGATGGGGTCAATCCTTGTTGCCCGGGAATTGCCGGAGACAGGCGGCGATACGCTCTTCGCCGATATGTACAAAGCCTATGAGGGCCTGTCGGATGGGCTCAAGAAAACGCTCGAAGGCTTGAAGGCCGTGCATTCGAACGCACATGTTTTCGGTGCCGCGGGTGCCTACAAGTCCAGCGATCAGGCTTCGGGCTTCAAGGGCGAGAACATGGTCGGCGAGGCGGTACACCCGGTCGTCATCACGCATCCGCTGAGCGGGCGGAAGGCGCTTTACGTAAATGCCGCCTTCACGACCCATTTCGAGGGCTGGACGTGGGCGGAGAGCAAACCCCTCCTGGACTATCTGTATGCCCATGCCGTAAGCCCGGAATTCACCTGCCGGTTCGAGTGGCGTGAAGGCTCGGTCGCCTTCTGGGACAATCGCGCGACGTGGCATTTTGCGGTGAACGACTATCACGGTGAAAAGCGCCTGATGCACCGCATCACGATTGGCGGTGTAGCGCTTCAGTAGAGCAACTCTCCGCGATATAGCACGCTTTCCTCAAAGCCCGGCAAACAGAGCAGGGAGGAAAAGCCGTGTCGTAGAGCGCTATGCGGTCGAGACAAATTCATGTGAGACCGAAAGAGAGCTGTTTCGGGGCGGAAATTACTGGCCTCGACCTCTCTAAATCTTTGCCGGCAGATATTCTCCGCGGGCCGGCGTCATACACCGCACGACTATGACGGATGATGTTCGCCATTAGAGAACGTACATTTTGAAGGCATTTATAACGTCGTGTATCGGAGTTTGTGCCGCATCGGGACAGGCTGGATAGAATCGTGCGTCTACGGACGAATCTTCTTTTCTGGAAGGGGTCTCTGTTCTATTGTCGTTATGTCGGGTTGCGTCCGGTCTGATGCCCCATAGCCCCCCGGACAAAATCAGATAGCTGTTCCAGGCTGATAAAGACTAACTGTCAGATGCGAATGTTCGCGGTGGAGCGTCCCTTACCACCATGGCATTCGCACCCGGCACCCACCTCGGCGCGCACTTCCAGCGCGTCCGGCGGTGGTGGCGGAAGAGTTGCCAGCGACCCCTTGCCCCCCACGCTGCGGCAGCTCGGCTTTCCGCGGCCACCTAATTCCCGGGGCCGGCGCAAGCCGTGCCCCGGGACGAGGGGCACAAACCCTAGCGAACAAAAATAAGCAGCAGGATACCGCCGATCACGAGCCCTATGCCTGTGAGTTCGAGGGCATTCGTTTTCTCACGAAAAAGAAAGTGCGAGGAGGCAAAGGTGAAGACGAGTTCGATCTGGCCGAGTGCGCGCACATAGGCCGCATTCTGGATCGTCATCGCCGTGAACCAGCCCATCGACGCAAGTGCGCCAGCGAGGCCGACAAGGCTGCCGATGCGCCATGTGCGAAACGAGGCGGCGAGCTCGTTGCGATGGCGCAGATAAAGCCAGATGGTCATGGCTGCAGTCTGAATGAGAAGGACAGTGGCGAGTGTGTAGCCTGCTGAGAGAAGGAAATCCGGTTCCTCCAGTGACAGCGATGCCGCGCGGTAGCAGACGGCGGCGATGCCGTAGCATGCGCCCGACCCAATTCCCATCAGCATCGGGCGGTCGCCGAGCGAGCGCCAGAAAGTGCCCAGCGTGAGGTGGGACTGTGCAATGGAAATGGCGACGACGCCCGCAAGCGAAATAAGGATTGCCGCGAAAGCGCCGAGGCTGAGATGGTCACCCAGCACGATGATGCCGAAAAGCGCCGTCTGGATCGTCTCCGTCTTCGAATAGGTCGTTCCCACCGCGAAGTTCCGATAGGCGAAGAGCGCGACGAGCAGCACCGTTCCCCATATCTGTGCGATGCCGCCGATCACGGCATAAAGCAGAAAAGACGGGTTTGGCTGGGGCAATGCCGCATCCGAGAAGGCGGTAAGCCCGCAGAGATAGAGCGCCGCTACCGGCAGCCCATAGACAAAGCGGACGTAAGTCGCGCCGATGGCCGACATCTGCCCGGTAAGTTGCTTCTGCAGTGTCGAGCGCAGGTTCTGCAGGAAGGCAGCCGCAATTGTCAGTGGGATCCAGAGGGGCACGATGAGTGGTTACTCGATCACGGCGCCGTAGACGAGCTGCTGAAGCTGCGGCCGAAGCGGGTAGGTGGAGGAGGGATAGAGTTGCGTCATGAAGATCGCTATCAGATCCTCCTCCGGATCGATCCAGAAATAAGTCGATGCGGCACCGCCCCAGGAGAAATTGCCCACCGACCCGATGGCCTGGGATTCGGCGGGGTCCAGCAGAACCTGAAAGCCAAGACCGAAGCCCGCGCCTTCCGCCGCCAGCTCGCTGAAAGCCGAAATCGACATCTGCTTCATCGTCTGCCCGCCCGGCAGATGGTTCATGGTCATGAATTCGATGGTCTTGGGCGAGCAGAGGCGCACGTCTTCAAGCTCTCCGCCATTGAGCAACATCTGGCAGAAGCGCCAATAGTCCGCGATGGTGGAGGTGAGGCCGCCGCCACCGGACAGGAAACGCGGCGGGCTGGCATAGGAGCTTGTCTCGTCGCCCATATCCATGATGCCGGATTTGCCTGTCCTCGGATCGCGAAAATAATTGGTGGCGAACCGGTCGAGCTTGTCTTTCGGTACGAAGAAGCCCGTATCGTTCATGCCGAGCGGCGCGAAAATACGCGAAGCGAGAAATTCGTCGAGCGGACGGCCCGAGAGAACCTCCACAAGATAGCCGCAGACATCCGTGGCAACCGAATAGTTCCAGTGCGAGCCGGGCGAAAAGAGCAGGGGAATATTCGCCAGCGCCTGAACCGTTTCCTTGAGTGTGAGGCCGACCGTGTTTGCGCCCTCGATGCCTGCCTTGCGATAGAGCTCATCTACGGGATGTTCGTACATGAAGCCGTAGGTAAGGCCCGACGTATGCGTGAGCAGGTCGCGGATCGTCATCTCGCGCTCGCAGGGCTTCGTCTCGTATTTCTCCGCCGTGCCGCCCGCCCAGACCTTGAGCTCCTTGAATTCGGGGATGTAGCGAGAGACGGGGTGCGTAAGCTGGAAGTGACCTTCTTCGTAGAGCATCATCAATGCGAGGCTCGTGATCGGCTTCGTCATCGAATAAATGCGGAAAATCGTATCCTTCTCCATCGGAAGGGCGCGCTCGCGATCGCGCTGCCCGGCCGTCTCGAAATGCGCGATCTCGCCGTGGCGCGAGATCAGTGTCGAGAACCCGGCGATTTTTTCCCGGTCTACATAGGATTGGAAGTAGTTGGTGATGTTCGACAGTCGCGCCGGGTCCAGTCCCAGATCTTCCGGTTTCGCGATGCGCGCCATGATGTTCATTCGATCCTCCCGTGTATTTGTTTTCTTCAGTTTTTTCAGACGAGGGGAGAAGCGCGCGAAAGAGATCTTCCGGACTGCGTCCGCTCGCGGCGACGACGCCTGCATCGTCTGCTCCCATCGAAATCGCTTCCCAGCCTTCCGGTGATTTCCGAAGGCGAAAGCTTGGGCGCAGATGCCCGCAACGCGTCAGATAAGAGACGAGGACGCCTTGCGCATTCTTGCGGAATTCGAGATCGAATGGAGACCCCTCTGCGGCGGATGTCAGCCGTCGCCTGTCATGTTCGGTGATGAGATCGCCGGGAAAACGGACAATGCTGCCCAAGGAAATACCCCTGTACCGTTGTTCGTCGCGCAGTCTACACGAGCCGGGAGGGAAGCGCGCCGCAATTTGACGTCGTGGGGAATGGCTCAGGCCGTGCGGAAACAATTCACTACATCTGCAATCCACCGCTTCGGGTTGAGCTTGGCTTCGAGGGGTGTTTTCCCGTGCCGCACGACCACCATGTCGAGCTCTGGTACCAAGACCGTGTATTGCCCCTCATAGCCATTGGCTGAGAAGCTGCCGGGTCCGGCAATGTCGAGCCACCAGTGCGCGCCGTAAGGGCCTTCGTTGTCCGGCTGCTGCCATGTCGGCGTGCGCGCATAATCGACCCACCCTTCGGGGAGAAGGCGTTCGCCTTCCCACACACCGTCGCGCAGATAGAGATAGCCGAAGCGGGCGAAATCGCGCGGTGTGCAAAAGCAGAAGGAAGAGCCGATGAAGGTGCCCGCCGCATCGAATTTTGGCACCGCGCTCGTCATGCCCAGAGGATCGAAAAGCCGCTTGCGCATGAAGGCCCCGAAATCCGCCCCGAAAGCGCCTGCAGCTCGTGCCGCTGCGCGGCTCACGATATTTGTGGTGCCGCTCGCATAGGACCAGTAGCTGCCGGGCTCATGCTCCAGCGGGAAGGACGCCGCAAAATGCGCTACATCGTCCTTGCCCGATCCCCACAGCATCTCGATCACGTCGGACGGGTGTTCCGGCACATAATCCTCGCGGAAGGCGAGCCCGCTCGACATGCGAAGCAGGAGGTCAAGCGTGATGCCGTGGCGCGGATCGCTCTCGTCCGCCCATTCGGGTACATCTGCGGGCGCATGGATGTCGATCTTGCCGTCGCCAACAAGGAGGCCGACAAGCGCATGAGTGATGCTTTTTGCCTTTGACCACGAGGGGCAGGTGACGTCCGGTCCGAAGCCCGTCCAGTATCGCTCATGCACGAGCTTGCCGTCCTTGATGATGACGGCGGCATGAGTTTCGCCGAGATCGGCGGGGGCTTCGTCGGCGAAAGCATGATCCATCAGCACCGCAAGCCGCTTCTTGTCGGTTCCCGCAGGCAAATCGCCTTCGGGCCATTCTTCGGTCGGCCAGGGCAGGCCTTTCGGTTGGGTCGGCAGCGGCGGTAGGTTGCCTCTCGTCTTCTCACTTGTCGGCGCGTTCACGGTCTTCTGCTCCCCAAGGGTTCTCGCACTTCGATGGCGGGATGGTGCCCCCTCGGGCGCTGGGTTGCAAATATTGGCCTTTCCTAGCGTCCGTGCCCGTTATCGTCGGATCAACAACAAGAGGAGGGCGGGATGACGTTGCCCCGACTTGGGATGGAAGGGGTGCATAACGCGCTCGACCAGTTGCTGATGAATTTGACGCACGATTTCCGGCCGGCCGCTCAAGATGAAGTTCAAGCGCGGAAGCGGCACGTTTCGTTTCGTCTACGAGGGGGCAGGGGCGAGACGGAAATCTTTGTGCCACGCCTGCAATATCCGAATGGTTACGATGTCGAGGTCGAAGGCGGCGAAGCGGCCCGGGATGAGGAAAACCAGAGCCTCCGCGTCCATGCGATCGGTTCCAGCAAGGTCGCGGTGACGATCACCCGTCGCTGAGCATGCGTTCATGTGCGGCGGCGATACCATCTGCCGCGCGTTGCATCGGGGCGAGATAGCGTTTTATCGCGTGCGCTTCGCTCATGGTGGAGCCGATATAGCGTATCGTTATACAGGCAGCGACCTTGCCATTGCTCCTGACAGGGACGGCGATACCCATTGAAGAATCCCCTTTCATGGGAGCTGTCGTCGCATATCCCCGTTCACGGATCGTGGCAAGCATTGAGGAGACATACTTCTCGTCACGAGCCTGCGCGTTCACGGTTGCATTGGAACTCCTGATCATCGCAAGAAGGAGGCGGCGTTCCTCGTCGGGGCAGAAGGCAAGATAGGCGCGGCCGAGCGCCGATATGAGCATTGGCAACCGCCGGTTGAGCCAGTCCGGATCGGTGCTGAACGGGCTCTCGTGTCGGGTCGAAAGGCGCATGAGCATCGCATCGTGATCGAGTGTTGCGAGAGCGACGGGCCATTTATGCTCCGCTGTCAGTGCGGAGAGAAAGGGTCGTGCCGCCTCCACCACGAGATCCTTGTGCCGAAAGCCGCTTGAAAGCCGCAGCACGCGCTCCGTCAGTTCGTAGCCCGCGCTTCTCGAAACGCGCCGCACATAGCCCGCTGAAATCATCGTGTCGAGCAGGCGGACGAGCGTCGGTTTTGGCAATCCGGTATCGTTGTGCAGGCTTGAAAGGGTTGCCGTGCCAGCGGCATTGAGCGTTTCCAGGAGCTTCAGGCTCCTCAAGACGGGCTGAACACCTTCGGTTTTTGCCGGTAATTGCGACATAGCAGTTCTCCGCTCCGTGCAACACAATCTAATTCCGCAAGGTGGAATTGCCAAGTTTGCCGTGAGCGCGCGCGGTAAGAGAACCCAGACGTTGATCCATCGTCGGAAAGGAACAGCGGAGGAGGAGATCCCATGAGCCAAGCCGCAGTCCCGGCACAAACGGCACCGTTTTCAATACCGTCCCTGACCATCCACGATTGGTGCGGCCCGAGCTTTTTGTGGATCAGCTTTTTCCGTCACGGCGAGCGCGAAGGCATAGACGCGCGCAACCTCTCTCAGCCGCTCGAAGCGGCCGGAAGCCCCGCCATGACCTGCATCCATGTTGATGTGAAGTAGCGTGATGCCGTCATTCGTTCGGCATTCCCGAAGCTTCGCAACCCATTTTGCAGGCTCCCAATAGGTGACGCGTGGATCGGTCAGACCGCCCAGCGCGAAGATGTGGGGATAAGCCTGTTCGCGGACATTATCGTAGGGCGAGTATGAGGCGATGTTCTCATAGGCCACGCGGCTTTCGATCGGGTTGCCCCACTCGTTCCACTCCGGCGGTGTGAGCGGCAGCGAAGCATCGAGGATCGTTGCCAGCACGTCGACGAAGGGAACTTCCGCAAGAATACCCTTGAAGAGACCGGGCGCCATGTTTGCGACCGCACCCATCAGCATGCCGCCTGCACTGCCGCCATGTGCAACGATGTTCCCGCGCGAGGTGAATCCCTCCTTCGCCAGGTGTTCGCCGGCCGCAATGAAATCGGTGAAGGTGTTCTTTTTCTTCAGCAGCTTGCCGTCCGAATACCAACGATATCCCTTTTCCTTGCCGCCGCGAATATGCGCAATGGCATAGACGAAGCCGCGATCGGCAAGCGAGAGGCAGGTCGTCGAGAAAGATGCCGGAATGCTGATGCCGTATGAGCCATAGCCGTAGAGAAGGCAGGGTGCGCTGCCGTCGAGCACAAGGTCACGACGATGAACGAGCGAGACCGGCACTTGTTCGCCATCGGAAGCAGTAGCGAAGATGCGACGCGTGACATAATCGGCGGGGTTATGCCCGGAGGGAACTTCCTGGCGCTTGCGAAGCGTGCGGGTCCTTGTTTCGAGATCGTAATCATACACCTCGGCTGGTGTCGTCATCGAGCTGTAGGCAAAGCGCATCACCGTGGTTTCGTACTCGTAGCCCGAACCCATATTGAGGTCATAGGCTTCCTCGTCGAAGCCGATCTCATGCTCTTTTCCATCGGCGATGCGGCGCACCGCGATGCGCGGGAGCCCGTCTTTCCGCTCAAGGCGTACATAATGGTCGCGATAGGCGACATGGTTGAGGATCAGTGTGCCCGGCCTGTGCGGGATATACTCGTGCCAGTTCTCGCGACCGGGCATATCTTCCGGCGCTTCGACAATCTTGAAGTCTTCGGCGCCATCCGCATTGGTAAGAATGAGAAAGCGGTTTCGGGGCGCATCATGTTCTAGATCGTACTCGACGCCATCTTCGCGCGGCGCGACGAGCTTTGGCGGAGTCTCGGGCGCATCCGCGGGGATCAGATGGATTTCGCTCGTCTGGTGATCGTGGCTCGATATGACAATCCATTTGCCGCTTTGCGTCTTGCCGACGCCAACGAAGAAGCCTTCGTCCTGTTCCGTATAGATGAGCTTGTCTTCGGATGCCGGCGTTCCAACGACATGACGGAATACCTTCAGCGGGCGATGTTCGTCGTCCACTTGCGTATAGAGGAAGCTCTCGCCTTTCGCGTCCCATGCGATACCGGGCGAGGTATCGGGCACTTCGTCATCGAGATCCTTGCCTGTTTCGATGTCTCGCAGGCGTACCGTGAAATATTCCGAGCCCTTGCGGTCTGCGGACCAGGCGGCGAGCCGGTGCGTCGGCGCGTGATCGACGTCGCCGACACGAAAATAGGCCTCGCCTTCCGCTTCCTTGTTGGCGTCGAGAACAATTTGCTCGCCCGTTTCGCTGTGGCGGGGACGGCGGCAAAAGAGCGGATGCTGCGCGCCTTCGACAAAGCGGGTGTAGTAGGCGAATGGGCCGTCGGGCAAGGGAACGGAGCTGTCATCCTCCTTGATCCGGCCCTTCATCTCCTTGAAGAGCGTCTCGCGCAGTCCTGCCAGAGGCTTGAGCGCCTCTTCCGTATAGCTGTTCTCGGCTTCGAGATAGGCCCGGATTTGCCCGTCCAGAACATTCGGATCGCGCATCACATCGCGCCAGTTCTCGTCGCGGAGCCAGGCGTAATTGTCGATGCGTGAAATACCGTGATGCTCGTCGGTCACCGGCCGCTTTTCGGCACGGGGCGCAACGCCGGGAGGAGTGAGCTTCATGTTCTGGGTATCAGTCTTTCGGAACGTCGGGATCGAAGTCGAGAGCCGTGCCGTTCATGCAGTAACGCAGTCCCGTCGGACGGGGACCATCGGGAAAGACATGCCCGAGATGAGCATTGCACTTTGCGCAGACGACTTCCGTGCGCCGCATGCCATGGCTGTCATCGACACGCTCGCTGACCGCCTCCTTGCTGATCGGTTCATAGAAACTCGGCCAGCCAGAGCCGCTTTCATACTTGGTCTCGGACCGGAAAAGTGGTTCGCCGCAACAAACGCATTTGAATGTGCCGGCCCGGTGCTCGTCGAGCCAGGGGCCGGTAAAGGCGCGCTCCGTGCCCGCCTCGCGCGTGATGGCATATTGCTCGGGTGTGAGTTTCTCACGCCATTCAGCGTCGTTTTCCGCAGTCTTGTCGGACTTGTTCTGGGCCATTGCGTCTTCCGGTCGGTGTCTTGTCTCGAAAAGATATGGGGTGAGCGCGCGCCCGGACAAGCCGGCGCGCGCTCGGCTCCCTTATTCGAAGATCAGGCTGATGGTTTCTGCGATCATGGCGGGACGCTCCTGGCCTTCGATCTCCATCGTCACTTCATTGACGACCTGTGTGCCACCGGCCTTCGGCGCCGCATCCTTCAGCTTCACCCGGCAGCGCACGCGGGAACCGACCGGCACCATGTTGGTGAAGCGAACCTGGTTCGAGCCGTAATTGATGCCGCGTGTCGCGCTTTTCACACTGCTGATCTGGCCCATGAGGTGGGGCAGGAGCGAAAGCGTCAGATAGCCATGGGCGATGGTGCCCATGCCGAGTTCCTTTTGGGTACGTTCAGGGTCGATATGGATCCACTGATGGTCGCCCGTCGCATCCGCGAAGAGGTTCACCCGTTCCTGATCGATCGTGAGCCAGTCGCTCACGCCAATTTCATTGCCTTTTTCAGCGACATAGTCAGCGACCGTCTCGAAAACACGCATCTCGTTCTCTCCATTGCGATTTTACAATTTGTGCGGCCGCGCCGCCGGTTCGGGCTTCAAGGTAACGGTCCCGGCCCCATATCTCCAACTTCATAATCCGGGTCCGTCTGTTCTCTGGAAAAACTACCTCGACAGCCGGATGCGCACGCGCCGGTCTTCTTTTGCATCCCAGGTCAGCGTTTCTTCGAGCCAGCCCCAGGCCTCCCCTTCGGCATTGATGACTATTTTCGATGCCGGCCAGCCGAGTGCGGTGAAGGCATCCGCAACATTGCGCGCACGCTTGCGGGACAGTTCGGCATTGGCCGCCGGGTCGCCAGTTTTGCTCGACTTGCCGAAGAGGCAGATTTGCTGCGCATTCTGGCCTTTGGCGAGATTGTAGATGCGCTCGAAGTCGTCCTGGTATTTGGGATCAATACGGCTCGAATTGGTCTCGAAGTAGACGTAGTAATTCCGGTCGAAAAGCTTGTTGGATTTGCCAAGATTACGGCACTGATGGCCCTGCGTGTGCATTTCGGAAGTCTGGGCCTCGGCCATGCCTGAAAAGCTCAGCCCGCCAAGCGTCGCCGCCAGCACCAGTGCAGCGGGAGCCGCCATGCGAAATCTTTTGCTCATGTCTCGCCTCCATTGGGGTGAATCGTCCCAATCTAGCACATAAAGGATTTGCGGCGCGGCGGATGCAGGCGCCAAGTAAAAACGGGCGCCAAACAGACGCCCGTTCCAAACTTTACCTCGCGCTGAAAGGGTCAGACGATCTTGCTGTCCCGATTGCCCCAGTAGCGGTCACGGATGAGCCTTTTGTAGAGCTTGCCGGTCGGATGACGCGGGAGTTCTTCCTCAAAGTCGATGGAGCGAGGACATTTGATAGCGGCGAGATGCTTTTTGCAGAACTCCATCAAATCCGCTTCGAGCGCTGGCCCCACATCCGACCAGTTGATCGGCTGTACCACCGCCTTCACTTCCTCGCCGAAATCCTCGTTCGGTACGCCAATCACCGCGACGTCTGCCACGCTCGGGTGCATGACGAGGACATTCTCCGCTTCCTGCGGATAAATATTCACGCCGCCCGAAATGATCATGAAGGCTTTGCGGTCGGTGAGGTAGAGATATCCCTCCTCGTCCATGCGTCCGATGTCACCGAGGGTCGACCAGGTGGCGTGTTGCGGATGCCGTGCCTCCTTCGTTTTCTTCGGGTCGTTATGATACTCGAACTGGCTTTCGCTCTCGAAATAGATCGTGCCGGATTCGCCGACAGGCAGTTCGTTGCCTTCCTCGTCGCAGATATGGGCGATGGCATTGAGGGGCCTGCCGACGGAGCCCTTGTGCGCCAGCCATTCCTCGGAATTGATTGCAGTGAAGCCATTGCCTTCCGAGCCGGCATAATATTCGTAGATTACCGGGCCCCACCACTCGATCATCTGCTCCTTCACAGGAATCGGGCATGGCGCCGCAGCGTGGATCGCGACCTTCAGCGAGGATACATCGTATTTCGCGCGGACCTCCTCGGGCATCTTGAGCATGCGAACAAACATGGTCGGCACCCACTGGCTGTGGGTCACCTTGTGCTTCTCGATGAGACGCAACGATTCTTCCGCATCGAAGTGGTCCATCACGATGACGGTTCCTCCGAGACGCTGCACCGTCATCGACCAGCGCAACGGTGCTGCGTGATAAAGCGGTGCGGGCGACAGATAAATTGAATTTGTATCCATGCCATAAAGCAGCGTCGCCAAACCTTCGAGCGAAGTATCCTCGTCGATGGAGCCTCCTGTCAGCGGATGCTTCACACCTTTCGGGCGTCCCGTGGTTCCGGAGGAATAGAGCATGTCCGTGCCGGCGGTTTCATCGGCGATGGGCGTTACCGGGAATTTTGCCCGCTCCGCCTCGAAATCTTCATAGCCGGGAATGTCGCCGCAGACGGCGAATTTCCGTTCGATCCGTGCAGGCATGTGCCCGTCCTTGAGCAGTTCTTCCGCGACTTTCGAAAGCTCAGCCGAGGCGAACAGGAGGCGCGCGTTGCAATCGTCGATAATATAGGCGACTTCGCCGACGGTGAGGCGCGAGGAAATACACGTGTAGTAGAGCCCCGCGCGCTGCGCTGCCCAGCAGATTTCATAGTAACGGCCATTATTGTCCATGAAGATGGCGATGGAGTCGCCAGGCTTCAGGCCTGCATCCCGAAAGAGATGCGCAAGCTGGTTGGAGCGTTCGTCGAGCTCTTTGAAGCTTACGCTTTCGCCCGTTGCCGCCATGATATAGGCGGGTTTATCGGGTGTGGTTTTGGCATGAGCTGAAGGATGCATTGATGGTCGTCTCCCGGCATGAAACTGAGAGGCAGAGCTTACGCTCTGCCCGGATTTCGCTTTTATGCGAGTCCATTGTTATATCTGGCCCTAGAGAATTCGGGCCTGTCTGAGGCAAAGACACAGCAAGATGACGTGTTCGTCAACTTCCTTTGAGGGCGACGAAGTTGACGCAAGGGCGCTGCCAGACTGGCTGAAGAAAGATCAGCAAACGAGATTGCCGGAACCACCAGGGAGCGAATAAATGGCCTACAAGACGATCAAATACGAAGTGAGGGACAATATTCTCACCCTCACGCTTCATCGCCCGGACAAACTCAATGCTTTCACCGGCCGGATGATGTTCGAAATGATCGACGCCTTCGACAAGGCGGATGCCGATGACGATGTCCGCGCCATTATTGTCACCGGAGAAGGCCGCGCCTTCTGCGCCGGGGCCGATCTCTCTGCGGGCGCCAAGACCTTCGACTATGCCGAACGAGAGGACCGGCCGGAAAAGGCGAATACGCCGGTCATGGCCAATGGCGAGATCGACTGGAGTCACGAAAGCGTGCGCGATAGCGGTGGCCGTCTGACGCTGCGCATCTTCGAAAGCCTGAAGCCGGTCATCGGCGCAATCAACGGCCCCGCCGTCGGCGTTGGTGTCACGATGCAGCTTCCGATGGATATTCGCCTTGCTTCGGAAAATGCAAAATTCGGTTTCGTCTTTGCTCGCCGCGGCATCGTACCGGAAGCCTGTTCCAGCTATTTCCTGCCGCGCATTGTCGGCATCAGCCAGGCGCTCGAATGGACCTATTCAGGCCGTGTCTTCGGTGCGGAAGAAGCGTTGAAGGGTGGGCTTGTGCGTTCGCTTCACAAGCCGGAGGACCTGCTGCCCGCCGCCCGCGAACTTGCGAAAGAGATCGTGGATAATACGGCGCCGGTTTCCGTCTCGCTCACCCGCCAGATGCTGTGGCGTATGCTTGGCGCGGATCATCCGATGGAAGCGCACAAGATTGACAGCCGTGCGATCTACGCGCGCGGTGCTAGCGCAGATGCGAAGGAGGGCGTCATGTCCTTCCTTGAAAAGCGCCCGGCGACATATCCTTGCAAGGTCTCGAAGGACATGCCCTCCTTCTATCCCTGGTGGGATGAGCGCAAATACAGCTGACAGGAAAAGAAAATCGAAAAATGAGGGTGGGGGTTGTCCCCGCCCTTTTTTAGTCCGGAAGTTTCGGCGGCATCTCACGGGCGAGATGCGATTTTGCGCGGTCGATTGCCGAGGTTTCCTTCGGGGATGCTTCCGCCGCTGGTTTGACGAGGCTGGCGACCTGCCAGCCCGGACCTGCCTTGAAGGTGCGGTCCTCGGCGAAGGGATAGACGACCTTGTCCTTTGAAACGGCGAAGAGAGGAATAGCGTCGCCCGACTGCTGCTCCATCGCTTCCTTGAAGCCATATTCTTCGGTGAGCTTGGTTACCTTGATCTGGTAGCCTTCTTCGATCAGTGCCTGCAATCTTTCAAGGGTTGCTTCCTCCTTGAAAAGGATACGCCCCTCGATTGCGGCCACATCCTCGGCATTGTCCGCGAGCCGGATGCGGAAGACCGAGCCTGAACCGAACTCACGCGCATATCGCAGACAGGCCAGCGTATTGAGCGGCGCTCTCGTCGAGAGCGCGAGAAGTTGCCCGATGCCGACAAGGTCGAGCCGCCTGTCGGCATCGTCGGAAACGACATTGCCGAAATAGGTGCGGATGCCCGCCATGCGCGCCTTGCGCGTCAAATCCCATGATGTATCGGCGAGAATGACGTCGAAATCGAGTTTGTGAAGACTTGTCGCAATGGCGAGCGCGACAGGGTTACCACCAACGATGAGGATGCCGCGCGGTTCCGGGTCGGCGACGCCGAGAAGCCGTGCCAGAGGCCGTGCTGTGAGGCTCTGCAACAGCACGGTCGTGACGATGACTGTGAAGGTGAGTGAAACGAGCAACTGCGCGCCTTCGACATTGGCCTGATCGAGCTGGATTGCGAAAAGACCGGAGACCGCAGCCGCCACGATGCCGCGTGGTGCAATCCATGAAAGGATGGCGCGTTCGCGCCACGGCAGCGGGGTCCACATGGTGGAGATGAGGACCGAAAGGGGGCGCGCAATGAAGAGCATGATGCCCATCAGCGCCGCGACCTTGGCCCCGTTGGCGGTGAAGGCCTCGGTCGGCAGGCGCGCCGCAAGTACGATGAAGAGGATCGAGGTCAGAAGAACCGTAAGGCTTTCCTTGAAATCCAGAATATCCTCGACATCGACGTCGCGCATGTTTGCGAGAAATATCCCCATGACAGTCACGGCGAGAAGGCCGGATTCATGCGCAAGCTCGTTCGATGCGACAAAGACGGCGAGCACGAGTGCAAGCGCGCCGACATTGTGCAGATAGTCGGGCAGCATGTGGCGCCGAAGCAGCCAGCCGAATGCATAGCCGGCGCCCGCACCGAGCGCGATGCCTGCGGCGAAGATTTCGAGGATGAGAAGAAGGTTCTCCGGGTCCGCAGTGTCGATCGCCACGAACTGGAAGATAACGACGGCCGCCAATGCGCCGAGCGGGTCGATGATGATGCCTTCCCAGCGCAGAATATTGGCGGCGTTTTTCGTAAGGCCGACCGACCGCAGGATCGGCAGGATCACGGTTGGTCCTGTGACGGAAACGAGAGCACCGAAAAGCAGGGCTACTTCCCAGCTCAGCAGGCCCAGGCCCCAGGCGCCGAGCGCTGCGACGATGATGGTGGTTGCCGCGCCAAAGGTGACAAGCCGCGTCACGGTCTGGCCGTGACCGCGAATTTCCTCGAACTTCAGGGTGAGGCTTCCCTCGAACAGGATCACGGCGACACCCAGGGAAACGAATGGGAAGAGGAGGTCGCCGAACATGTCGTCCGGGCTGAACAAATGGAACCCCGGCCCGATGGCAAGTCCCGCGATCAGGAGCAGCAGGATCGCCGGAAGTTTCATCCACCAGGAAAGCCATTGTGCGGCCGTTCCGAGGAGGATGATCAGCGCAGCGGCCAGCGCGGGATTGTCATTCATATGAGGAAACTTTGCCTGACAAGGGTGATGCGGGGAGGCAGCATACACGTTCTCTCGAAAACGGGGATTATCGAGGAGCCTCGATCTTCCAGAGCGGCGTGAAAAAGAAAATCGCTGCCCACAGGAACAGCATCAGCCCTGACGGAATGAGCACAGCGTTAAGCGGTCCGATGCGGCCGATCAGGATGCCGACGAGGAGTGAGCCGATGGGACCGCCGCCCATGGTGCCGAGGTTGAAGCCCGCCAGCATCCGCGCCCTCAGCGCATCCGTCGCGCTTTCCTGGACGATGGCGCGCGATTGGCTCATCGATATACCCGCAGCGAGGCCCCAGCCATGCGCGAGCAGAAAGACGCCCCAGATCGGTGGGTTGAAATGCACGAGTACCATGACGACCGAACCGGTACACATGGCGAGCATGATCGCGCGGCCTTGCCTGCGGATCGGCCGGAAGCGGCTGAGTGCAAGGGAGGAAACACCGATGCCGCCGAAGAATGACATGAAAACGAAGCCGATCTCGCGCGAGCTGCCGTGATAGACGTCGCGAATGAGGATCGGGAACAGCACCATGAAGACTCCCGTGAACAGGATGCCTGAAAAGAACATCATGAGCAGGACGGGACGAATGCGCTCGTCACGCCAAACCGCGAGCAACCCCTCCTTCACGTCTCGCAGCGGCGAGCGGCGCTGGCTCGCCCGCGGTTCGGGGGGCGAAGCGGCGAGGCGCGAGGTGGTGAATGCGGCGAAGCCGAGCAAGGCGCTTTGCAGGATGAGGAGCGGCCACGCGCCGATATATTCCGCCGGACTGCCGAGAAGGTAGCCGCCGACCTGTCCGAGAAACTGCCCGCTCATGGCCAGCGCGACCGCGCGCTGGATATTCCCGTCCAGGCTCGTCGCGGCGACACGCGACAGCATGGAATCGCGAGCGGGCATCACATATCCGCCGATGGTCGAGAGCGCCAGCACGTAGAGGATCATGATGTTGTAGCTGACTATGCCGTTATATATCAGGCCTGCGAGAATAAGTGGCGGCAGCATGGCGACCGACTGAAGGCGCATCAGATGACGGCGAAGCTCCACGCGATCCGCCATCGCGCCCCCGAAAAGGCCGAGCAGGAGCATCGGCAGCATCGAAAACATCTGCGCGATACCCACGCGCTCCGAGCTTTCATGCAGGACAAAGGCGATAATCCACGGATAAAGGACGCCCTGAATACCAGCGGCCAGGAAATAGCCCCACAACCCCGCCATGTACCAGCGGTGGTCGGCCCTGTGATCGCGCGCTGGCGTGGTCATCCCCCCGAATCCCTCAAAAGAGTTAGTTCGGAAACCTTACTACACTCAGGTTTCGGTCCCGTCCCCCTCGATGTTTTCTATAGGGGCTTGTTCAGCCCTGTGCAGGCAACTTGAAGGGCAGTGTGCTGCTACTTACCTTATTGTAAATTAGATGGTGCATTCCGCGCTACTTCCAGATAGGAATCCGGGATCGGAAATCTGTGTGTCCCTACGTCAATCTGGAGCTCGGTTGATCCATGACAGTTGAACATTTCGACGTACTCATCGTCGGCGCCGGCCTTTCGGGGATAGGCGCAGGCTATCACCTTCAGCAGAACTGTCCCGGCAGGAGCTATGTCATTCTTGAGGGCCGTGAAGCCATTGGCGGCACATGGGATCTCTTTCGCTATCCCGGTATCCGCTCCGATTCCGATATGTACACGCTCGGCTATTCCTTCAAACCGTGGACGGAGGCCAAGGCGATCGCCGATGGTCCCGCGATCCTGAACTATGTTCGCGAGACGGCGCGCGAAAATGGCATCGACCGCCACATTCGTTTCAACCACATGGTGAAGGACGCCTCCTGGTCGAGTGAGGATGCCAGATGGACCGTGGAAGCGGAGCAGGGGCCCGGCAAGGACCGTGTTCGCTACACCTGCAATTTCCTTTTCATGTGCAGCGGCTACTACGACTACGACAAGGGGTATACGCCCGAGTTCAGCGGCATGGACCGCTTTCAGGGCAGCATCGTGCATCCGCAGAAATGGCCGGAAGATCTCGACTATGCCGGCAAGCGCGTCATCGTGATCGGCAGCGGCGCTACGGCTGTGACGCTCGTGCCTGAAATGGCAAAAGACGCCTCGCATGTCACCATGCTGCAGCGCTCGCCGACCTATGTCGTTTCGCGGCCCGCCGAAGACGATCTCGCGAATATGCTGCGCCGGAACCTTCCTGCGAAGCTCGCCTATGGCGTCACGCGCTGGAAGAACGTGCTGCTTGGCATGGCATTCTTCAGATACTGCCGTGCAAAGCCTGAAAAAGCCAAGCAGATGATCCTGAGCGGTGTGCGCGAACAACTGGGGTCCGAGTTCGTGAAGAAGCACTTCACGCCAACCTACAATCCCTGGGATCAGCGCCTCTGCCTCGTGCCGAACGGTGACCTTTTCGATTCTATCAAGGGTGGCAACGCCTCGGTCGTGACCGACCACATCGAGACCTTCACCGAAAAGGGCATCCTGCTGAAATCGGGTGAAGAGCTTGAGGCGGATGTGATCGTGACGGCGACGGGCCTCAACCTCAAGGTGCTGGGTGGTCTCGACCTCACGGTCGACGGGCGTCACGTCGATTTCCCGCAGACCATGAGCTACAAGGGCATGATGTATTCGGATGTGCCGAACTTCGCTTCGGCCTTCGGCTACACCAATGCGTCATGGACGCTGAAATGCGACCTCACCTGCGAATATGTCTGCCGTCTCATCAATCACATGGACGACAAGGGCATGAAGCAGGCGACGCCGCGCCTGCGCGACGGTTCGGTTGAAGAGGAGCCCTGGCTCGATTTTGCATCGGGCTATGTGCAGCGTTCGGTCGACAAGTTCCCGAAGCAGGGATCGAAGAAGCCCTGGAAGCTCTATCAGAACTATGCCCTCGACATCATGGCGATGAAGTTCGGCAAGGTCGACGATGGCGTGATGGAATTCGCAAAACCGCCCGCCAAAGCCCAACGCGAGCCGGAGCGTCTCGCCAGCTGACTTGAACGAGCGGGCTGGCGCCTGATGTCAGCCCGCTTCGTTGGCGCGATATCCCCAGATCGGCGAGAAAAAGTAAAGCATCGCCAGAATGCCGATCATGATGGTGGCGGGAATAAGCACGGCGTCGAAAACGCCGAGCCATCCGACAAGCAATCCCATCGTCAGTGCGCCGAGCGGTGCCCCCCCTGAAAACCCGAGCTGATAGGCGGCGAGCACCCTGGCGCGATGGTTTTCCGAGGCGGCGACCTGCACGATGGTGCGGCCCATCGTCATGGTCGTGCCCGCTCCCATGCCCCACCAAAGGATGAGCAGGCAAAGCAGCCAGAACGGCATGCGGAAGTGGAAGAGCGCGAGGATGATGAGGCCGCTCGTGAGCGAAGCCATCATGATCCGTCCCCGGTGGCGGATATGCCCGACACGGAAAAGCGTGAGATTTGCGATGATCGTGCCACCCCAGAAACAGATGTTGATGATGGCGAAATCGCGCGTGAACTGGGCGTCGTTGCTCTGGTAGATATCGCGAAGCATCAGGGGCAGGACCACCAGGAAACTGCCGACATAGAAGAGGCCTACCGCGAAATTGAGCGCAATAACCGTGGCTACGATGGGCGTTGCGGCCGCCGATTTTATGCCATCCGCGATCTGCACGAAGCGGTTGGCTGCCGAGGCCGTGTTTGTCGGCGGTAGCGGTTCGAGCTTCGTCGAGGTCCAGAACCCCGCAAACATCACAACAGCCTGAAAGATAAGCAGCGCAGGGGTACCCGTGAAGGCCGCGAGGCCGGCGCAAAGCATGCCAATGAGCTGCGAGCCCATCTGCACCCCCATCGCAAGCGTTACAGCCTGTTGGATATTTGTGCCGGCGACGCGCGTCAGCGCGCTGTCGCGCGCGGGGATGGCGAAGGCACCAAGCGTCCCCATGGTCAGGGCATAGACGATCAGCGAGCCATAGCTGAGGTTGTCAGTGAGGAAGACAAGCGCAAGAACGAGCGGTGGCAGGGTAGCGAAGAGGTGGACGCGAATGAGAATACGCCGGGCGTCGCTGTGATCGGCGATCGTTCCCCCGAGCAGCATGAAAAGGAGCGACGGGATCATCAGTGACATCTGTGCGATGCCGACACGAGCAGCCGGTTCGTGAAGCACCTGTGTCACGAGGAACGGGAAGATGACAAACTGGATACCGAGGCTGATGAACCAGCTGGCCTGTCCGCCGAGATAAAGCCGCAGCCGCAATTGCCGTGCGGCGTTGCTGGAATTGTCGGGCTGCGGTGCGGCCGGTCCCGGCCCGTTCACGCGCTGCGCTCCGTTGACCCGATAGTGAAATTTTCGCTGAAAACGGCCATTGCCGCTCCCTCCCCAGTCAATTCATTTTTGGAACCTTACCACAGGCGCCGCGATTTACCGGCCTGTATATTGGCGAATGGCGTCATAGGCGTGGATAAGGACGCCTTTTTCCTGGCCATGTGCGGCCCCTCGCATGCCACCTGCAATTGTCTCCGCAGGGATCGAGCGGTATGGCCGGGCAGGGCCCAGCATCAGCGGGTTGAGAAAGGGCGCGAGGCTCATGCCGATGGCTTCGAGCGGGCGCCTTTCCGAGCGGTCTCCGAGGATAAGACCGGGGCGGAATATATGCAGCGTCTCGAACCCGAGAGCCGCAACATCACGCTCCGTTTCCCCCTTCACCCGCGAGTAGAAGATGGAGGAGGCCGGGTCCGCGCCCATGGCAGAGACGAGCAGGAAGCGCCGGACCCCGGCTGCCTTTGCCGCGCGTGCGAAACTCACGATGTAGTCGTGATCGACCCTGGCGAAGGCAGGCTGGCTCCCCGCCTTTTTGATTGTTGTGCCGAGGGCGCAAAAAGCATCCTCCGCCACGATATCCGGCAGGACGTCGTCGAGCGCATCGAAATCCGCAATAATGGTTTGAAGCTTCGGCGATGTGACGCCGTCCAGCGGGCGCCGCGTCAGCACGATGGTTTTCGCATAGGCGGGGTCCTCGATCAGTTGACGGACGAGATGCCCTCCAACGAGACCCGTCGCGCCTGCGACAAGCGCGCTTCTTCCTTCCGTCATGATTTTTCTCCCCGCCCTGTTGTGTGACATTTTCATGAAATCTACAGGGGAGCGCCTTGGTTTTCAGCCTCCGTTAAGCGCCGCGCGAGGATAAGTGAAGCCGCCACTTCGGTACCCTGTCAGTTCTGGTACATGCATGACACCGCCTACCGCCCGCGACCTCGCAATCCAGGTAATGCCAGTATCGCCAGAGGCGACCTGCGCCGCCGTTTTCAACCGGCTCCTCTCGGACCCGGAAACGCGCCACATCCCCGTCGTTTGGAATGGCAGGCCCATTGGTCTTATCAGCCGGAAGAACTTTCTCCTTACCTATGTCCGCATGTATGGCGCGGAGCTCTATGGACGGCGCCCGGTGAAAGAACTGATGGAGCGGGATATCCTCATCGTCGATGCGAAAACGAGCTGCGAGGCAATCAATGCGCGCGCGAGGAACGCATTCGGCGACGGACGCATGCGCCCTTTCGTGGTGACGGACGGGGGTATCTATGCGGGTATCGGCAATGCCGAAAAGCTGATGATGGTGATGGCGGATCTTGCGACGGCCCGCGCTGCGGCCCTTGAAGAACAGACGCGCCGCGCCGAGGCCGCGAATGCCAGCAAGACGCAATTCCTTGCCAGCATGAGCCATGAATTGAGGACACCGCTAAACGCGATTATCGGCTTTGCCGACCTCATGCGGCTGAAGACCATGGGGGAGATGCACCCCCCGCGCTATGGCGAATATATCGAGGACATACATCGCAGCGGCGTCCATCTTCTCAAGATGATCAATGAGTTGCTGGACATGGCGAAGATCGAATCCGGCCATGTGGAGCTGTGCGAAACCATCTTTCACCCCATGAATGTGGGCCTTGAGGTGGTGCAGATGCTTCGCCAGTCGATCGCGAATGCGAAGCTGCAATTGCACATCGATGTGGTGGATGGCCTGCCGCCCATCCATGCCGATCAGCAGCAAATCCGCCGTGTTCTGATCAACCTTCTCTCGAACGCGATCAAATATACGCCGGCGGGCGGCACCGTGACGCTGGCGGTCTGCGTTTGCGCGGAGGACGAGGGATGCGGTGTCGAAGGCATGCTGCTGACCGTCGAGGATACGGGTATCGGAATACCGGCGGAAAAGATCGAGAAAGTGCTCGAGCCTTTCGAGCAGGTAGAAAACTCCTTCACCCGGACAAGGGCGGGGACGGGGCTCGGCCTTGCGCTGACCAAGGCTATGGTCGAGGCGCATGGCGGCAGGTTCTGGCTCGAAAGCGAACTCGGCAAGGGCACGAAGGCGCATGCTCTGCTGCCGGTATCACGCATTGTGCATGACGCGGAAGTGGCGCGGAAACGCGTAGTTTAGCGCGGTGCCTCGCCCGTATAGCGCGCGCGGGGACGGATCATCAGGCCCGTGCGGTACTGCTCCATGGCGTGACCGATCCAGCCCGCCGTGCGGCCAAGCACGAACATGCTGAGCCCCGCGCCGCGCGGCAGGTGCAGGACGGCCCCCACGGTGGCGATGGCGAAGTCGATATTCGGCTTGAGCCCGCCAGCCTCCGCCATGACGCGAACGATGCGCTGCACACGGAGGAAATTCGCGTCGTCGCCATACTTGTCCCCGACCATGGCAATGAGCGCCGCCGCGCGCGGATCGCCATCGGGATAGAGCGGATGGCCGAAGCCCGGCACCGGGTCATTGTCCTTAAGTCGTTGAATCACCGCATCTTCTACGTCCTGCCTGTTCGACATATCGAGCAGGAAACCTTCGACGCGGCCAGACAAACCGCCATGACGCGGGCCCTGCGCGGCGCATATGCCTGCCTGCACGGCGCCATAGAGCGTGGCGCCCGTGCCGGCGACACAGCGCACCGTGAAGGCCGAGGCATTGAGTTCGTGGTCCGCGGAGAGGACGAGGGCCGCGCGAATGAGATCGGCGGCGGGCTTCTCGCCCTGCGTGAGGGCGCGCGTCAGAACCTCGTGGACCGGCTTGTCGCTTGGCGTCTCGCCCGCAATGACGGCGGCGACATAGCGCAGCAGCCGCGCGCCCGTGGCGGCGAGCCCGCGATCCGTCATGTTGTAGACGGCGGCATCCTCCAACGCTGCTTGTGGTAGCAGCGAGAGGCAACGCTCGATCCGGGGCACACGCGAAAGCGAAGCGGCAAGTGCGGCGAGACGCTCGGAAGGGCGGAAAACGGCGTCTTTCGTGAAGGGCTGAACGTCCCGGCAGCCCCAGAGAAGGGCGGCGACCTGCTCGAGGCTCGAATTGCGGGCGAGCGCCGTGGCGTCGGAGCCGCGATAGTGAAGGCGGCCATCGGCGATCAGCGTGATGGCGGAGTCGAGTACCGGCTGGCCGAAGGAGAGCGTCCCCGGCGCGCCGCCAACCTCTTGATTTTCCTGTGATCTTCGCCGCTTCAGCGCACGCACATCCTCCGCCCGGTAGCGCTTCGCCCGGCTGTCGGGCACAGGCTCGGAGCGGATCAGGTCGCGGCTGACATAGGCGTAAAGCGTGGGAAGCGAGATACCGAGTTCAGCAGCGGCCTCGCGCGCGGAAAGGTAGAGATTCTCCGGTTTTTCAGCCATGACGCTCTCTTTTTCATATATTGATTAGATTAATCAAGATTGACCACTAATCAACCTGTCTCCAGCTTCAAGGGCGAGAAGGCCCGCCGCATCGCGCGGGCCGGTACCGGAGGCGAGCTACCAAACCATTGGAAGTGCTTGCTTTTCCGAACGCGACAAGAAGGAGACGAGAAATGTCAGGCAACGTGACGCTGAAGAGCGAGATGCCCGCCGTGACCGCCAGCGGCCTCGATAATGTGGTGGCCGCCGAAACGGCGCTAAGTCATGTCGATGGCGAGGCAGGACGCCTGATCGTCGCGGGCTATGATGTGGAAGAGCTTGTAAAGGCTCACGATTTCGAGGGTGCGGTGGCCGCGCTCTGGGCGGCGGCGGGGCTGGAACCGGCCCCCTCGGCGGCAGAGATACGCAATGCCCTCGGACGGGCGCGCGAGGCGGCATTCGGGTATATCCCGGCGCTACTGTCATCGAAACGTCACGAAACCGTCACAGAAGGCCTCCGCACCGGATTGTCGATGCTGGCCGACGAGCCGGGCGAGGATGCGGCGGACCGGGATATCCCCGCCCATATCCGCGCGCCGGTAAGTGCTCTTGGTGCGGCGGCGGTGATAACCGCAGCGCTGGTCCGCGCGGAAGCGGGGAAATCTCCCGTGGCGCCCGACCGGCACGCGGGGCACGCGGAAGACTTCATCCGTATACTGAGGGATGAGGCGCCCGCTGCCGCCGAGGTGGAGGCGCTCAATGCCTATATGGTGACGGTGGCCGACCACGGCATGAATGCCTCCACCTTTACGGCGCGGGTCATCGCCTCCACGAAAGCGGGGACAATTTCAGCGGTCGTCGGCGCGCTCTGCGCCTTGAAGGGCCCGCTTCATGGCGGCGCGCCCGGCCCCGTGCTCGACATGCTCGACGAGATCGGGACGCGCGAGAACATCGAACCCTGGCTTGAGAGAAAAATCGCGGGCGGCGCGCGGCTGATGGGCTTCGGCCACAGGGTCTACCGCGTGCGCGACCCGAGAGCGGATGTCTTCAACAAGGCCGTGACGATCCTGACCAATGGCAATGAGCGCGTGCGCTTTGCGCGCGAGGTGGAGCTGGCGGCGCTGAAGGCGCTGCGGGCGGCGAAGCCCGGCCACCGTATCGACACCAACATGGAATATTACACGGCGGTGCTGCTGGAAGCGCTAGGCATTCCGCGCGACGCGGTGACGAGCGTCTTTGCGATGGCGCGCATTGCGGGCTGGACGGCGCATGTGATGGAGCAGGAACGCGTCGGACGGCTGATCCGCCCGCAGTCGCGCTATGTCGGTCACTGGCCGGAAGGCGAGGCGGCGGCTTGAGCGAGCCTGTCCAACGATTTGACGCGTCATTGCGAGCGAAGCGAAGCAATCCAGAGCGTTGGAGACGGAGCAAGCGGCCCCTGGATTGCTTCGTCGCTGTGCTCCTCGCAATGAGGTGAGGGAAAGGTTCACACCTTCAGGCGATATCCCGTGCGGAAGATGTACCAAATGCCTGCGGTGCACAGCGCGAGGAAGCCGAAAATGGCGAGAAAGCTCAGTTCCACACCGACATCGGACGAGCCATAAAAGCTCCAGCGGAAACCCGACACCAGATAGACCACCGGATTGAACAGCGTCACCGTCTGCCAGAAGGGCGGGAGCATGCTGATGGAATAGAAGCTGCCGCCGAGAAAGGTGAGCGGCATGACGATCAGCATGGGCACGATCTGCAACCGTTCGAAACTGTCGGCCCAGATGCCGAGAATGAAACCGAACATGGAAAAGGTGAGCGCGGTGAGGACGAGGAAGGCCGTCATCCAGAAAGGATGCTGGATCTCGTAATCGACGAAGAAGCGCGCGGTGATGAGGATGAGAACGCCAAGGATGAGCGACTTTGTCGCCGCCGCACCGACATAACCGATCACCGTTTCGACGCCGGAAATGGGCGCGGAGAGAATTTCGAAGATGGTGCCCGAATATTTCGGCATGTAGATGCCGAAGGAGGCATTGGAAATGCTCTCGGTGAGAAGCGAGAGCATGATGAGGCCGGGAATGATGAAGGCGCCATAGGAGATGCCGTCGACTTCCTGGATACGCGAACCGATGGCCGCGCCGAAGACCACGAAATAAAGCGAGGTCGAAATGACGGGAGAGGCGATGCTCTGCATCAGTGTGCGGAAGGTGCGCGCCATTTCGTAAACATATATGGCGCGAATGGCATGAAAGTTCAGCGTCATCAGCGCGCCCTCACCAGGTTGACGAAGATTTCCTCAAGCGACGTTTCATGCGTGCGAAGATCGCGGAAGTCGATGCCGAGATCGTCGAGCGTTTTCAGAAGTTCGGGAATGCCGGTCTCGTCGGCCTGCGCATCGAAACTGTAGACGAGCGTGTGGCCATCATCGGCAAGTTCGACGGGGTGGCTGGACAGGGCATCGGGCAGGGTGGCAAGGGGTGCGCGCAGGTGAACCGCGAGCTGCTTCTTGCCGAGCTTCTTCATCAGCTCGTTCTTTTCCTCGACCAGCACGATCTCACCATTATTGATGACGCCGACACGGTCGGCCATCTCCTCGGCTTCCTCGATGTAATGCGTGGTCAGGATGATGGTGACACCACGCGCGCGAAGGGCGCGCACCATCTCCCACATGTCGCGGCGAAGCTCCACATCGACGCCGGCGGTTGGCTCGTCGAGGAAGAGAATATCCGGCTCGTGGGAGAGCGCCTTGGCGATCATCACGCGGCGCTTCATGCCGCCGGAGAGTTCCATCACGCGGTTGTCGCGCTTGTCCCAGAGCGAAAGGTCACGCAGCACCTTCTCGACATAGTCGGGGTTCGGCGCCTTGCCGAACAGGCCGCGGCTGAACTTCACCGTGTCGATGACGCTTTCGAAATGCTCGATGGTGAGTTCCTGCGGCACGAGACCGATGATCGTGCGCGCGGCACGAAACTCGCGGATGATGTCATGCCCGCCTGCGAGCACGGTGCCGGAACTCGGATTGACGATGCCGCAGATGATGCTGATGAGCGTCGTCTTGCCCGCGCCATTGGGCCCGAGCAGCGCGAAGATCTCGCCCTTGCGGATGTCGAGGTCGACATTCTTCAGTGCCTGGAAACCGCCGGGATAGATTTTCGACAGGCCGGTAATCTGGATGGCTGGCTGCATGGGGGCCGCGCGTTTTGGGGGATATGAAGACGGGAAGACCCTGCGGGAAACGCGGGCCCTGACGCATATTGTGAATCTTTGGCCGGGTTGCAATGCCGGAAATTAACGCTAAGCCACGGAAACGGGCCCGCAACAGCCTCAACGGCAGGCTGCACATTGCGAAGGGCCCGCCCGCTCCGTAACAATGGCTTGCTGCAGAGAGGCCGGACAACCGATCGGGCAGATCGGGGCCGGACCCGGCTGGGGAAGAGAATGAAATCGCGGATACTCGTCTATGGCGTCGACGGCTTCATGGGCGCGTTGACCTCGCATACGGCGTGGCGCGCGGGGCTTTCGCATGTCGCGGGCGGACGGGCGATTGCGGGCGTGGCGCAACATGCGACGGCGCTGGCAAAGGAAGCGCGCGCGGGCAAGGGCGCCGGTCCGGCGGAACCGCGCATTTTCACGCTGGGCAATGCGGAGCGGATCGCCGGGCAGCTCGACGATGTGGGCGTGGTGGTGAATTGCGAGCGCCTTGAGGGCGACGATCTGCGCTCGCTTGTCGTTGCCTGCATCGCGACGGGCACACATCTGATCGATCTGTCGGCGGATCGTGCGCGCGTGGCGGCGCTCGCCGCTTTCGACGAGAGGGCGGGCAAGGCGAAGACCATGCTGATGGCGGGGGCGGGCTTCGATTTTGCGGCGACGGATGCGGTGTCGGTGCGGCTTGCGCAGATATTGCCGGGGGTGCGCGCGGTGACGCTGGCGGTGAAGGCCGGACAACGCACCATGGAAGAGGCGGCATGGCTCGTCGCGGCGATGCGCGAGGAAGGCGAGACGCTGAAAAACGGGCAGTTCGTGACCGCGTGCGCGGGCGAAAAGGCGATCGAGGCCGGGTTCGGCCGAGAGCCGGAAAAGGCATGGCTCGCGCCCTGGCGCGGCGAGGCCCTGGCGGCGCGGCATCGCGGCATCTATTCAACGCTCGAAGTCTATGAAGTCCTTCCGGAGAAGGTGGCGCGCGTGCTGGAGCGAGGCACGATGGCGCATCGCCTGTTCAAGCGCGGCTGGGGCCTGAAGCGGCTCGAACGAAAGCTCGCCAGGGAAAAGATTGCGCCGGGCAAGGCGGAACTGCGCAACGGGCGCGCGGTTGTCTGGGGCGAGGCGCGCCACCCCGACGGGCGCATTCGCCGGGCGCGGCTCGAAACGCCGGAGACGCATGTCTATTCGGCGGAGACGGCGGTGCTGCTGGCGCGCATGACACTCGACGGTGCGGCAAAGCCCGGCTATCAGCTTCCCTCCGCGATTGCGGGCGCTGCGCTGGTGGAGGATATCCCCGGCGTGACATGGCGCGAGATCGTCGAGCGCGCGGAAGAAACGGCGGATGAGGACGGCCGCCCCGTGGCCGTCACCGCGCCGCCCCAGGGCGAGCCGGAAAGCGTTTGAAGGCGATCCGTTAACGGATTATTCCTGGTCGTCTGTCCAGTTTTCCCAGAGCTTGTCCACGCATTCGCGCGCCGTCATCTGGCTCGTGACCAGGCGCATGGAACTCACCATCGCGGGCGGCACCTCGTCCGGGTCG